>ENA-ORBV01013411-ORBV01013411.1-microbial-mat-metagenome-genome-assembly--contig:-NODE-13411-length-12466-cov-4.974171_pt1 | contig 12466 bp, 10 predicted proteins | sample MGYA00237777_ERZ505514 | MGnify/ENA primary metagenome ERZ505514 (study PRJEB26160, sample SAMN06269048) | microbial mat metagenome | isolation source: Oligotrophic lake microbial mat | place... | reverse complement strand
AGCCGATCAACTCACCCGGTGGCCGGATGGGTCGAAGAAACCGTCGTGCTATCCGCCGTAGGCGGATTGAGTTCAACGATCGTTGCACTTGACGAGCGATCGGGATAGGGAGGGGAGATTGCTCTCCCCAGCCCTCCCACACCACCGGACATGCGGGTCCGCATCCGGCGGTTCAGTGAGTTGAGGTAAAGAGGGACGCTAAGCGCGGCACTCCAAGGGATTCGAAGTACGCGCCCGGCAGAGCGATGTTGAGCGCTTTGTACCGCGCGACACGCCACCAGCTTCGGCCGTACCGGGCGGCGATCGCGACCGACGGCCCGCCGACTCCCCGGCGGCGCAGCTCGCGATACATCGTCCGGCCTCGCTTCCACTGTTTCAGCATGAGCGCGCGCAATCGCCGGTAGATCCAGCTATCCACGCCGGCCAAGACGCCCGGTGTGTCCGCGAGACGGAAGTACGCCTTCCACCCCACGAGGTAGCGCCGAAGCTCCGCCGCGACACGCGCGAGGCTCCGTCCGCCGGATCGAGCCGTGATCGCTCGAACACGCTGCTTCATCGTCCTCAGGGCCTTCGGTGCGACCCGGCACTTCACGATCTGTCCTGGCGCCCGCCAGAAGCGGAATCCCAGAAACGACCGTTCCCACACCGGAGCCACCGCGCTCTTGGCGACGTTGACCCGAAGTTTGAGTTCCGCGTAGAGGCCGACCAAGCCCTCCATCACCGCTCCGCCGCCCGCTTCGATTGCACGTAGACATTGCAATCATCGGCATAGCGCGCGACGTGGAGTCCGCGTCGCTCCAGTTCCTTGTCCACGTCATCCAGCAACACGTTCGCCAGCAGCGGCGAGAGCGGACCGCCTTGCGGCGTCCCTTCGTGTCGCTCCATCACCACCCCCTCGGTCATGATCCCGGCTTCGAGATAGCGACGGATGAGCCTGAGCACCCGGGCATCCGCCACATGTTTCGCCACGCGGCCCATGAGCAGGTCGTGATTGACTCGGTCGAAGAACTGCTCCAAGTCGACATCCACCACCCAGCGCCGACCACTCTGCACGTCGCGTTGCGCCTGCCGCACGGCCTGATGCGCGCTCCGCCCCGCCCGAAAGCCGTAGCTGTGCTCCGAGAACGTGGGATCGATGCGCGGTTGCAGGACCTGTAAGACGGCCTGCTGAATGAACCGATCGAGCACGGTCGGAATGCCCAACTGCCGCATGCCGCCGCCCGGCTTCGGAATCTCCACCCGCTTCACCGCATTCGGCTGGTATCGGCCCGTGAGTAACTGCTCCCGGATCGTGGACCAGTGCGCGCGCAGATAGTCGGGCAAGTCGTCTACCGTCAGGTCATCCACCCCGGCACTCCCCTTGTTCGCACGAACGCGCTTCAGCGCTCGCACGAGATTCCCTCGCTCGACGATCTGCTCCATGAGATCGACGAGCCCTAAGCGTTCGGTGCCGCACCCCGTCGATCGGGCTTCACCACTCCGCTCTCCGGTCGGGGCTTCACCCCGCGGTTCCAGCGGGAGCTCGAACTGATCGTTCGACATCTGGTGCCTGACCTCCTCGTGGTCCACGGGCGTTTCGCTCTCCTCTCTGTTTGACCCTTCGCGTTGGGGCGGTCCACGATCCCCGAAGCCCGCCGCTACTACGGCCTCTGCTGACTTCTCGCTCCGATTCGTCAGGCACTGACGCCCCGTCACCCTTTCAGGTGCCACGCGAGATCTCCCCGGGTAAGATGCATCGACTATCCCTGCACGAGCGCCGGATCTACGCCGCGACTCCGTTGGTCGCGAGAGCTTCGCGGTCAGATGCCCGCTCGCCCTGAGTCGCCGCGCCTGCTATCCGGTTTCTGTTCGTCGCCCCACAGGTCTCGCTCCCCGCTTCTTTCAGCACTCCCCTCACGGTCGGCACCTTGCGGTTCACTCGGGTCGTTGCGACCAACTTCCCAGAGGACTTCCACCTCCAAGTCGATTATCATGCCGGGCACACATCAGCGGATTGCTCGCTTCGCTCGCTTCTATTGACTCGCTCGCAAGTGAACTTGGGCGTCAGGTCGACGCGATCGGCGTCTGCGTTTCCTTAAGCCCGAGGCCTGAGTCTTCGATGGCGCCAACCCACGGTGGCAAGTTCACTGCGACACTGTTTCGGTATCCAGGCAAAGGAGGTTGGCGCCCGCCGCTTCGGCTACCCGACCGCCCCCGCATACCGAACCTCGCTACGCTAACCTGATCACCGCCTCGGGATCGAAAGCGTAGCACCTGTTCGAAGGAGCGAAATTTCTCCAAGTCGCCGGACAGTCCCTCTTTGTTGACAAAGAACCCGATCCGAAGTTGGTCGTCTCTGCTGATGTGTTGTTTCGCTACAACCGCGCGGATTACAGTTGCCTCAGGAGGCAGCGACCTCAAAGCTCTCCAACTCATCCTGGCCCTGAATCGACGCAAGACGGAGCAAGCTCCGGAATCTCCCCACAGTGAAATCCGCAGCACGCAGCGTCGCCTCCTCAGAACGGTTCACCCCTCTCAGGAAGTAACCAGTCCGCTCGCCCAACCCAGCCACCAGGATGTCAAGCGCGCATTGGTTTGCTTCGACCTCCAAAGCGATGCCTCCGTCCGCCGTCGGGCTGGGATCGCAACGCACCAGAGCCTCCGAAGTACCGCGCAACGCCCGGTCTAGTCGATCGAGAAGTGCGACCGTTGCGCCGATCGTGCCTAGCGAGATCTGCCCCGCACGATAACCGTCCCAACCATCAGAGAGATCGCGATAACCAGCAATCTCTTGTTTGGCCCGGAAGAGTTGCTGAGCGCCGATGTCCGAAGGAATTGCACGACTCGTTCCTTCCGGCCCAATGAGTTCAACCACGTCCGCAAGCGACGAGGTAACCTGCGACCTCGCTGTGCGAAGGCGCGGACTGACGGAGGTCATGGCACTAAGGCACGCGGCCACTTGCTCAGCGCGGACACTTGACGAAACGCCCAGGCTCGAGGCGGCTGCGTCGTTCATAGGACCGATTGCCGCCACAGAAACAAAGATGCCGCGCTCAGGATCGAGGGGTATCGCATACTGCGGAAAAACGAGTCCCTCGCTCACTTGCGAGGTATCGACGTCACTGTACACGAAAGCGCACGCAAGAGCTTTCGGAGTACAATCTGAAATCATGAGCGGTGACCTCCCATCACATCGACTCGAAGCAGATCTGTAATAAGGCTCTCGAAAGAGAGTACGGATTTCCGTCGTAACCGTTCCATGAGTTGATACGGCGATTCCGTTTCGGCACGCTGCTCGTGGAAAATGCTTTCCACCAGCACTCGCATTGTCTTCGAATCAGGCAGTCGTCGAACGCGAACCGTCAGACTGCGATTCCAGCCTTCCAATGCAAGCAGCCCGTCGCCTACGCTGAGATGCGCTGTGGATGTGGTATCCAGGAACACTGTTGGAAGACGACCGTCCTTAGCGGCCAGGTAACTTCCTAAGCGGAATCCCAGGGCAGGAACGTCGAACTGGTCCACGGTCTGAAACCTGACGCTCCTGCACCGGACGGGTTCTAGCACCTCCGCCGACATCGCGAGCAGATCTGACGCGTGCTCCTTAAATGCGGCCGAACCCGGGTAGGTGCCTACCAGATTTGCGATGACAATTCCCGGGGTGAGTTGCGCAAGACGATCACGATTGGGCCACCAGATCTTCACCCAGGGACGCGCCGACAGTTCGGCAGGACTCACGGCGGCGCTCTCGGTCCCGAAACGAGTCTCAAACTCTACGTCTCCGCCGGCCTTCTTGCTGACCTTGCTCACGAGGTCGAGAAACTTGCGAGTGTCGAGCGCATCCTGACCGACGTGAAACTCGGCGAGAATTTCTATGAGTATCGGCTGCTTGTAGTCGGGCATCCAATAGACTCGAGGGGCATGGCCTCATGTAACCTGAAGCAATCGCACGTCCTGCGCGCGGGAAGCTGTGGGGCGCGCGGTGAACGTGCAACCCTCGAAGTCAACTATTGTGTCCGGGCGGCGACATCTCGCAACGTTGTCCTCGATCTCCGCCGCATCGGTGTGTCGCGCAGGGTCTGCACCGTGGCAGAGAAATCGCCGACGCGCGTCGAGAGGTCAAGTTTTTTGCGCGTACCACGATACCTCCCACGACAGGCCAACGAAAAGCGGCCCGGTCGCCGAGGACTGGACCGCCTAACGTCTTGCTGCACCACCACTTCGTACTACTGGGGCGGCTGGATTCGAACCAGCGACCTCCTGATTAACAGTCAGGCGCTCTGCCAACTAAGCTACACCCCAATTCCGCCGCGACTCGCACGCGACACACGCAAAATGGCCGCACGCCTACCCTCCACGCAACCCGCCGCACCTACCCCCCCCGCGCGCGCTCAATCGTCGCCACCAGTTCGGCCAACTTGAACGGCTTGGCGAGGTGAAACAGGTGCAGTTCCTCGTCTCGCTCTCCCGGAAACGTGCCCTGCCCGCTGCACATGATCACAGGCAGCTCGGGACGCACCGCGTGTACATGCTGCGCAAGCGCCTCCCCCGTCATGCGTGGCATCGTGCGGTCGGTCACCACGACGTCGAAATCGTACGGCGCCGCATCGAATAAGGCGACGGCTTCAACAGGAGACGTGCAGCACACGGCATCGTAGCCTCGGTGCGGAAGCACTCGGCGAAGGAATGCCAAAATTGCCTCCTCGTCGTCCACGACCAGCACGCGCCCTGAGCCGCGCTGCACCTCCGGGGACCGCTGCACCTCAGGGGACTGCGGCGCCTCCACGGTGGCCGACGTCGCCGCCAGCGGAATGTGAATCTCGAACGACGTGCCCTGGGCCTGGCTCTGCACGCGCACGCTCCCGCCATGTCCGGTCACGATGCCGTGCACCACGGCGAGCCCCATCCCGGTCCCTTCACCCACCGGCTTGGTGGTGAAAAACGGCTCGAATATGCTCGGCAGTACAGTGAGAGGAATGCCGACACCCGAGTCGCGCACGAGGAGTCGCGCGTGCGGCCCGGGCGCGAGGCTGAGCATCTGCGCGCTGCCCTCTTCCAGGCGAACGAGGTCGAGTTCAATGTCGAGTCGCCCATGCCCCGACGCCCGCATGGCGTATTCGGCGTTGGAACCGAGGTTGAGCAGCACTTGCGAGAGCTGACTGCCGTCACCCATCACCACCAACGGCGTCGGGGTGAGCGTATCGCGCAGCTCGATGGTGGAGGGGAGGCTGGATCGCAGCAACCGCACCACGTCACCCACGATAACACCCAGGTCGATGGGGGCGTGTACGATGTCGGCCTTGCGGCTGAAGGCGAGAATCTGCCGCACGAGATCGCGCGCGCGCCGCGTCGAGGCAAGGATATGTTCGACGTTGCTCTCTGATTCCGTGTCGAGTAGCACATCGGCTCGAAGCAATTCGCCGTGACCGAGGATGGAGGCGAGGATGTTGTTGAAGTCGTGGGCGATACCACCGGCGAGTCTGCCTAACGATTCCATCTTCTCCGACTGGCGCAGACGCCGCTCGAGATCACGTCGCTCGGTGTGATCGCTCCCCTCCATCAGCAGTTGCACCACCTCTCCCTCGCCATTGCGGATAGGTTGCACGGTAAACCAGCCGAAGCGGTCGCTTCCGTCGGGGCGCCGGAAGCTCACCTCCCCGCGCGACACCTTGCCTGCCGCCGCCGCCTCGATGGCAATCCGCAACGTGTCCTGCGACTCCTGGATTCCAACAAAGGTCGGCATCTCCCAGAACAGCTGTCCAACGATTTCCTGCTGCGTCAGCCCGGTCACGTTGGTGGCCCGATCACCGACGTCGATGAAGTGCCCGCGCGTATCCAGCAGCGCGATGGACCGGTCGGTCGTGTTGAACACCGTGCGTAGCCGCTCTTCACTCGTGCGCAACGCCTCTTCGGTACGCCTGCGCGCCGTGACGTCGCGGGCAATGATCACGAAACCCTGCAACACGTCCGCAGCATCGAACTCCGGCGCAATGAGCGCATCCAGCCACACGTCCCCGGTCGCACCACGAAAGGCATACTCGATGCGATGCGGCAACCGCGTCTCCGTCGCGATGCCGAGGACCTGCTCGTACGTGCGGCACGCATCGTCGGCGAAACCGGCCTCCACCGCGTTCCTGCCGAGCATCCGCTCGGCAGCCACGCCAAAGACGCGAAGCGCCGCAGAGTTCACATACGTGAATCGCGCGTTGGTGTCGGAACGGACGATGACATCGATCGCATTCTCGAGAATCGACATGATGCCCCGCTCGTGCGCGAGCCGCGCCGCGTCGGCATGCGCACGCTCGATGACGAGGGCCGTAATACCGGCGGCATCCTTGAGCATCTCCAATTCGGCCAAGCTCGGCAGTGCCGGTTCGGTGCGATAGACCGCGAAGGCACCGAGTACGTGGTCTGACGTGGAAAGTATCGGGTACGACCAGCAGGCACGCAGACCGAATGACAACGCCAGGTCGCGGAAATTCACCCACAGTGGATCGTTGGCGATGTCGGAGACTATCACAGGCTTGGCGGTGTACGCGGCGGTGCCGCACGACCCCTGGCCTGGGCCGATGGCCGTGCCGTCGATGGCCTGCCGGTAGGCCATGGGAATGGAGGGGCCGGCACCGTCACGCACGTGTGTCCGCAACGCATCGAGCAGGTGCACCGAGCACAGCGACCCGGGGCTCACCCGCTCGACCCAAAGGGCGATGCGTTCCAAAGTGGCCGTCAGCGCATCGCCAGATGCTACAACCTGAAGGAGATCGCGCAACTCGCGCAGGCGCGCGGCATCGCTGGGCAACCCCGCAGCATCGCTGGGCATCCCCGCGTCACCGCTCGGCAAATACGCGGCGCCGGTCGTCGGAGTTCCCGCCGGAGCGCTACTCATTGCCGTGGACCGTAGCTGTTACCCATCATCACACCAACATCCCTAGCGAGTGGCTCTCGCCTTCAAATGTGCGGCATCGGGCCTGTAGTTACGTCCGGGCCTTGGACCCGAAGTGCTTGCGGAACTTCGTGAGTTTGGGAGAAATCACGAAGGCGCAGTATGGCTGCACCGAGTGCAGCCGATAGTAATTCTGATGATATGACTCACCGGGATAGAATATGTCCAGCGGGGCAACTTCGGTCACGATCGGGGCATCAAAGACTTTCTCGGTGGTTAGTTCGGCGATGATCGCCTGCGCCTCACGCGTCTGCTCGTCGTCGTGCGTGAAGATGGCCGAGCGATACTGCGGCCCCACGTCGTTGCCCTGGGCATTGAGGGTGGTCGGATCGTGGATGGCGAAAAAGACCTCGAGCAGCGTCCGATAGCTCACCCGTTCGGGATCGAAGGTGAGCTGCACCACTTCGGCGTGCCCGGTCTTTTTGCCGCATACCTGCTCGTACGTGGGGTTGGCGACGTGACCACCGGAATAGCCGGAAACAATCGACGAGATGCCATCCATCTCCTGATAGACCGCTTCGAGGCACCAGAAACAGCCGCCGCCCAGCGTCGCGACTTTGCTTGCGTTCATAATGAGGGGTTCGGTGTATGAGTTCACGTGAGGGGTTCGGTGTATGATTTCACGAAAATGAATCCGCACGGCGACAAAAATGCTCGCACATCACGAATTGTGCCGACGGTAACTAGGTTCCGACGCACCGCTTCTTCTCCAGGACGCATGATTCGCACGCTTTTGTTGGTCGCACTCACTTCCGTCGCCGTTGTCGCCACCCCGCTCAGCGGCCAACACCGCACCGAAATGCGGGTGAAGCTGGGTGACAAGATGGTGGCCTTGGACGGCGTTGGGTACCAGCGCGGCAACCCGGGCGCTGCGGTCTGGATCGTCGAGTTTGCCGACTTTGGCTGTAGTTACTGCGAAAAGTTCTTTCGCGAAACGCTTCCCGTGTTCGACTCGCTCTATGTCGACAAGGGTCGGGTGTTCTGGAAATTCGTGCCCTTCACCATCGGCATGTTTCCCAATTCGAAAGAAGCAGCCGAAGCGTCCATCTGCGCCGCCGAGCAGGGAAAGTTCTTCCCTATGCACGACGTGTTGTACGACAAGCGCACGGAATGGATGAAGTCGTCCAAGCCGCGCACCCTGATGACCCGTTATGCAACCCAGGTGCGTCTGGACATGCGGAAGTTCGACGCGTGTAGCAAGGGCAAGGGAGTGAGCGAGCAGTTGGCGAGGAACAACGCGCTCGCCCGCACCCTCATGGTACGGGGGACGCCCACATTCTTCATCAACGGCGAAGTGGTACCGGGGGCCCTCCCGACCGACGTGTTCGTGAAGGGGCTGGACGCGGTGATCAAGGAATACGAGGGCAAGGCCCGGCCGTAGCCGCGCGGGGCGACACTCGGGACGCCGCGCAGGAGGCCCCCCGTCTACTTACTGCACCGCTTCTTTCAGCTTCCTGTCAAAATAGCCCGCCGTCGCGATATCGACCCGCAACTGGTTGGCGAAACGCATCCAATGGTGCGTGTCGTCCACTACCACGAGTTCCTCGTAGTCCACGCCTTTCGCCGACAGGCGCCGAACCAGGTCGACCGTCTGCGAAAAGCGCACATTGCGGTCGTCGTCGGCATGAATGAGGAGCACCGGCGACGTCCACGAGGCGACACTGGAGACGGGCGACGAAGCCCACGCCACTTCAAGCGCCCGGTCGCGGTCGGTCGGTTCGAATCGTCCGGCGCCACCCAATGCCGATTGCAGCGTGGCGCCCGCCCCCGAGCCTCCCGCCGTGAAGTCGTGTACGCCATGAATGTCGACACCGGCGGCGAAGAGATCGGAGTTCCTGCCTAACGCCAACGCGGTCAGGAAGCCGCCGTACGAGCCTCCGTATATGCCGATACGCGACGCGTCCACCTGCGGCAACGTCTTGAGGTACTCCGCCGCGGCCTTCACATCAAGGTATTCGCTGGCCCCCTGGGCTCCCGCGTTAGGCGGGCGATGAAATTCGTAGCCGTAACCGATGCCGAGCCGGTAGTTGACCGAGATCACCAGGTAGCCGCGCGAGGCCAGGTACTGGTTCATGGCGTACGAATTGGCGTAGTAGTCGGAGTAGTGCCACCCCAGCAGCATCTGGCGCGGGGGGCCTCCGTGCACGTACACAATGGCCGGCCGCCGACCCGCCGACTGCGGTCCGCGACCCGCGCCGGCATCGAAGAGTTGGGCATGGACCTCCACTCCGTCAGAAGCCCGGTAGGTAACGGCTTTCGGCGTGACCAGTTGTGCCGCCGGATAGTCGGCGGGCACACGATCGGCGGCAATGACCCGCGCCGCGCCCCCGCCTAACGCCGCCACCACCGGGAGGGGGGGCCGCTGCGCTGTTGCGCCGAGGTAGGCAATCGTCTTGAGGTCCCCCAGCACCACCGGCGTCCATTCCAGCCCTGTTCCGGGGGTCAGCACCTTGGGCTCCGCCCGGTCGACCGGAACCATCACCACATGTCGGCGATCGATATCGTCGGGCGTGGAGCCCGCGTTACCGGCAAATACGAGAAAGGTGCCATCGGGGGAGAGACGGACGTATTCGGCCATGTACTTTCCTGGCGTGAGCAGGAGTGGCTCCCCGCCCTGCTCGGCGATGGAATAGAGATGCGGCCACCCGTCCATGTACGACATGAATACAATGCGACCCTTCGCTGCCCAATGCAGGTTGACCCCGCCCTGCGTGGACGGAACCGAGCCCCGTAGCGTACTCGGCGACTTCCACAATTCGCGCGCGTCGCCGGTAGCGCTGTTCGCCGTGAACAGGGCCCAGGCACTGGGACGTTGCTCCAGCACATTCTGCGGCGCACCACCAGCGCCCGGCCGCCTAACGAAGACCAGCTTTGTGCCGTCGGTGGACCAGCGCGGCGTGTCGTCCCGGTTGGTCGAGGGCGACACGTAGAGAATGGGAACATCGGGGCCCTTGTAGACTCCGACGAACGAGTGATCGCCGCGTGCGGAGACGAAGGCGATGTGCTCACCCGAGGGCGACCAGTGCGGATCGCCGTTGTTCCCCCGCGCCGTGAAGAGCTGCCGAGCTGGCGCCGATCCGTCCACCGGCACCACCCAGAGCTGTCCCCCTTTCTCGAACGCCACCTGGTCGCCGCGCGGCGAGATGACCGGCTCATCACCCTCGCCTAACGACTTGGGCTCTCCCCCTTCGAACGCGATGCTCCAAAGCTGCACACGGGTCGGGACCGGCATCGCGAGCGGATTGACCGGCAGTTGGTCGTCGAAGTTGGAGCCGTGGTCACCACCCCGCACGTAGATGACAAACTTGCCGTCGCTGGAGAGCTGTACCGAGGTGAGTTCCTGCCCATCGTCCTGCCCGTAGCGCGTGAGTTGTCGTGCCTTGAAGTCCGGACCGTCGGCCACCCAAATGTTGCGAAGCCCCCGCTCGTTGAATGCCCACACGATGCGATTCGCCCTCGAGGCAGCATTCAGCTCGTTAGGAAACGGGTTGCTCTTGATCTGCTCCAACGTGTATCCGCCTGGTGCAGAACCTGCGCGCTGAGCGAGCGACGGAGTGGCAGCGGCGGAGAGCGCGACAGCGAAGCGCACGACGGAGACGAGCGGTCGATCGATGAGGCGCAGCATGCGTCACGGCGATTGGAGGGAGAACGGGGGGTCGGTGACCCTGGTGCGAGGACGTAGGAGAACGTAGATGCTACGAAACTCGGCGCCGGATCGTTGCCATGCAACACGGGCGCCGCTTCTTCCGAAGCGACGCCCGCGTCTGTGGTACTAATGGTACCAATGGTACCAATGGTACCAATGGTACTAAGCGGTAGTAAGCGCCGGTGTTTCGTGTTGCTCACGTTCGACGGCACTTCCGCTCACCTTCCCCCTCCCCCCGGTTTTTGTGGGGTCTCTACTGCTCCTGCGCTGCGGCAATAATGCGATACTACCGCTCGTCGCCGGGACGGCGCGGGGGCGGCCCGTCGCGGAAGCCGCGCGGGCCCACGCCACCACGCATACCAGGTCGCCGATCGTCCATGGCCCGGGCGCGCCGATCCGGGAATTCGGACAGGTTCCGGTCCAGAATCTTCACCTGGTCGGGTGTCAGAACGGAACGCAGGTCACCGGTGGGTGAGCGCTTCGAGCGAAGGGAATCCAGCCTGGATTGGTTGGCCTCGAGACGCGCGCTGGCGGCATCCAAGGCCTTCTGATCACCGTTGAGGCGCGCGATCTGCTCGTCGGTGCGGGCTGATAGCAGCTCCATCATGAGCGGCTTCGCCTGCATTAGCTGGTTGGAGTGCGTGGCGCGCAGTGCCTTTTCCTGGTCCGTGGACAGGGTGATGCCTCGCAGTAGCGGGTTCGGGCCCCTCGAGCGGAGCATCGCGACGGGCCTGGTCATAGGCCCCCGTCCACCGAACCCGCCGCGCCCGAACCCGCCGCGCCCGAGCTCGACCTGCTCGTCGGGCGACACGCGGCGCCATTTGCTCGAATAGTCGTCGCGCCCTCGAGATCCCATGGTCTCCGGGCGTGCAGTGCGCCGACGCATACCCATACGCGGGCCCGCACCCGTGCTGTCACGGACGGAGGCGCGCGCCGGAGTCCGCGTGGAATCGGTGGTCTGCGCACCCAGCGAATCCAGGGCCACGATCGTTAGGCCGAGTGCGAGGGTGCCAAGATGTCGAGTGCTTCGCTTCATGAACTCCTCCGAGTGCCGACGCGCGCCGTCAGGCGCGCTCGATTGTATTGTGTCACAACTCGCTCGATTAGATGTCGCGTCGAGGCGCTTGTTAAGGCTTACCCTTTGAGACATCCGCATGCGACCATTCCTCCTCGCCCTCCTCCTGCTGACGCACGCGCTCGCTCACGCAGGCGCGGGAACGTGGGCGGCCGAACAATCGTCGGCGTTCCTGAGTACTCCGCTCTGGCTTGTGGCCATGTGCGGATTCCTGGGGGCGTCTTTCGCCATATTCGGCTTGAATCGGCTGCGTGGGCACGCGGAGTATGCCACCTACGCTGCCACAGTGGCGTCGGCGATGCTCCTCCGCCTATCGGGAGTCTCCTGGCTTCCACTGGTCGGGCTGGGACTGGGCATCGGCTTCTCCTTTGTCGTACGATGGTGGGCCCGCTGCACGCACCCGGACATTCACACCCCGACGCTGCATACAGGCGACGTGAAAGCCGTGCGCGAAACGCCCTCAGCCTCGCGACGAGTCGGCGCCAGCCTCGCGTATGCGGTGCTTGGTGTGACGGCGCTCCTCATTGTCGTGCGGCCGTTGCACCAGACATGGGGAACCTCGCGCGCAGAGCGCGACGGCGACATACCCGGCCTTGGACAAACGTTGGACAACAATTACCGCATTGACCATGGCGTGACGATACATGCGGCGGCCGACGACGTATGGCCATGGCTGGCGCAACTGGGACAGGATCGCGCCGGCTTCTACAGCTACGACTGGCTGGAGCGCGCCGTCGGCGATGCGATACACAACGCGGACTCGCTGGTGCCAGCCTGGCAAACACGGGGAGTTGGTGGTCTGGTGCGGGCCGCCCAACCTGGCTAT
>ENA-ORBV01013410-ORBV01013410.1-microbial-mat-metagenome-genome-assembly--contig:-NODE-13410-length-12469-cov-3.928422_pt1 | contig 12469 bp, 12 predicted proteins | sample MGYA00237777_ERZ505514 | MGnify/ENA primary metagenome ERZ505514 (study PRJEB26160, sample SAMN06269048) | microbial mat metagenome | isolation source: Oligotrophic lake microbial mat | place... | reverse complement strand
TTGCTATGGTAATCAAATTTTTTGGTTACAGAAACGTGCTCCGAAAAGCGTATCACGAACATATCGATGAACCGTTGCTGAGATTGGTTGGTTCAGTCGGGTCGGCTAGAAGTCGATGGCACCAAGCGTTGCAACGAGAGAACGTGTATCGGCATTGGGAACACCATAGCACGGGTGAGTGATTCGATACTGTTTGGCATGATCAACATGTGTTGATGGGGGCCTGTGCAACTCATTGAGGCTGGAATATCTGTGCTTACATCAGGAAACATTCGAGTTGAACCTCTGCCAACACATAGTCCACAGTTCACCACCTGCGTTGACTTCCTGCGAAAGCGCGGCTTGGTATGCTATCCGCCTAGACCAGCGCGATGTGTGAAATACTTAATACTCGATCTGAACGCTATCGCACAATCTAACCATACACAGAGCTCGGATGTGCTGGGTGTCAAAGGACAGCCTGCTTGCAATGTTTGGAGGCTACATAGCGAACTCTGCAACCAGCAGTTCGAAGATGCTTTGGACCTGGTGCCAGCGTTTGATCCGTGAGTAACCCAGTCTATTCGCGCATGGAATATTGTACTATCTCACTCTTGAGCTGGTCAAATACTTATTTGCTGATCTGAACGACCATCGTCTCTGGATCTGTACCTGTGCTCAGAATGAATTTCTCAGAAAATGATCTGTCCAAGGAGGAAAGCAATCGCGCATTTGATTATTTATTCTACGCGCTACCAGCTGCTGCGACTGAAGCGACCAGTATGCATGAGACCGCAGGGTCGGAACACCAGCTTAAGCGGGTATATTGAATCCAGATCACTTCGTCGAGTGTTGCGCGCTTATCGATGGTGCTCATATATGCAGATTCTGGAGTTTGGATTCCCGGTGGCTTCAACCGATAAGCCCATCATCTTGTCCAGTACGCTATCTCAGTCAAGGTATCAATCTCTTAATTGAAGTATGCTGCAGTGATGACCGAATAAAGAAGCTTAACATCTTCCCGTATTCTCGCAGTGTGCAAGCATCCACCCGAGTCGTGGTCGTCAGAGCCTATCTAGGAGCATGCGTGGCTGCGAAAGGTGAGACAAGTACACTTTTGATTCTCATTACATGCTTGTTGCATTAGCGTGTATCTTGCAATCATATGAACCTGATGCCATGCGTTAGTCAATCTGGGGTTGTTGTGGACACTACGGTCTGCAGATGTGAGTGCTGTGCAGCAAGCGGCGCAGCGGAAGAAGAGCAGCGTGAGTGATCAGAGTAGCACCTCAGGCGAGCTGCCTTGTGATAGCGGTGCTGGAGTACTCGTGTGGAGCTCGTTTGAGAACGAGGCGGTAAGATTGCAACTCCAACTCTCACATGTACAGGATGTACAGCTGCATTCTGAACTGCGCCGGCAAATGGGACAGTGCTCTTCAATTTTGCTTATAGAAAACGTTGTGTGATGTCCTCTCCAGGTCCCTGCCCCTACCGCATCAGGCACTGCGAAGCCCGCACGGGAAAAGCATCGAAAGTTTCGCATCTATGACACCAAATATCTGGTGCCAGGTATGCGACTGCATGTCATCTGTCTTGATCATCTCAAATGTTCGAAATATCAATTCGGATTACGCTGGGTCAGAATACCTCATCGAGCTGTCTGCTTCTACTACTTTCGCGGACGTAAGTGGGGCCAGCTCATCTGTCAAGGCGGCACTAACCAGCAGCTGCAAATCAAGTCAAGGTTTGTAAGCTCTGCTGCGCGACAACAGTTACTGATGCTTCTACATGAACAACATGGGTCAAGAGAGTCGGATACAAAACGTACGTGTGACACCCCTTGCTCATATCATTCAGGTCAAGCATGTAGCTCAGCGCTAGATCAAGCAGTCATCTCACTACCCGCACTGATCAGCGCCGTAGAGCAAGGCATTGCTAAGGTTAGTGCAATATCGCATCGAACCATTGCAACAAAGCACTATGTTCAATTGTGTCTGAACTGCATGCGATGGCCAGGCCATTACTCAGGTCAATAGTGATCAGCGTACATGTGCAGCCCCGCTTTTGAAAGCTGCCTCTGCACCGGCTGCCGGGCCCAAGGTGTCGGACCACACCATCAGCAGTGTGCTACTAGATCAGCAGACACTGCTCGATTCGGACATGGACCGCGAGGTGTCACCAGAGGCCTGGTTGCAACGGCATGCCTTTGTAGATCTGAGCACGGTATGAGCTGCGCTGTGTACGAATGTGTATATATGCGAATGGGCTAACACATAAGTGCTTACCTGATCACGTGGGTTCCTTGCCACATGTTAACAGGTCCGAGACGCGTTCACTGTCTTCGGATCAAGAGAGGTGAGCTCCGGAGACCTGGCGCGAGCGGACTGGACGATTGCTCAACTGCTGTCAGCTCGACAGCAAGGCAGCGATGAGGATAGTGCCAGAGTGTGGAGCACTGATCAACTGTACACTCTGGTGAGCCGCATCGTAGTTTCCAGCCAACAGGTATATCCGTAGCCCATCTGTCGGTGCGTTGTCAGATTACGTTGCTCAGTGCAGTTGTGCTAAATATTTGCAGACTAAAGCGCTGCCAATTGAGCATATTCTGGAGTTGCTCACTCCTGAACGATTCCCTAACTGTAAGACGCTGCTCAAAATGGATCGTTCGTACTGGCCCTGCCAGTGATGTGCTGCTGATTGTGTTGCATGCACATGCTGTCTTGATTGAACATGCAGTGCGATCCCTGACCGTCGAGCATCAACAGCTCACGAATGTCAGCAGGTAAGCCGAGTGTAGACCTTATATCCCCCCTGTGTTATCTCTTATTGCGACGTCAATGCCATTGCCATTTGCTCATCGTATAATACTGCTGGTCCAGCATCGCGAAGTTAGAATTGGCGGAGCTAAACTTGGCTCACAACAAAATATCCGAACGCGATATCCCGGTAAGTACAGCCTGCATCAAAAGCTTTCACCACTGATTCACTCAGTTCATGAGAGCCTGTGCCTGTCGGCCCATCGCACGTGGTCTACACTCATTCATCAGGTTCTGGCCAGCATGCCAACACTGGAGGCACTGGATCTGAGCTTCAATCACCTGCGGTCATGGCCTACAGCTCCAGTACATCACGCATGCTTGCACTCATTGACAATGCGGGTTTGTATAGTCTAATATTTCGGCTGATGGCTTGTGCGTAATCAGGGCTTTAGCGTCCTCAAGAAGCTGTGTCTTGACGGCAATTCGATCACTTCCTTAACGGCATTCAGTGTATGATATTGATATTGTCACTTTCTACTGATTGCTGCTGTGCTTGATCTCAACATACTTTGTTTCCATGCCAGACTCTACCGAATTTGGTGTGTTTGTACCTGGCGAACAACCAGATAACTTCGATGAAGCAACTGTTGAGCTTCAAGTAAGTGCTTATAGGCCGTGTGCGGGGCTCCTGGTCGCTGCATGATCACTGAGCAACTGGCTTGTCCGTGTGGACTTGCAGAGAGTCCGCCTTTCTGTCTGTGCTGGACCTGCGCTGCAATCCTCTGAACAGCGAATCCTATCGCAAGTCTTCGGAACCGTCGTCGGATGCGGCTGAGCGGCTAGCCTACCGGTCGTTCACCATTCATCATCTGCCTCAGCTGCGAATGCTAGATGGAACCATCATCAGCCTGCATGAGACTCAACAGGTATACGGCGATCGACATCACCTTGACGGCGTGACATGCTCGATGCTGCGCGAGCTGATCTGGACTGTGCGCGCGACTGTTTCTTACTTATCCTTTTGATGGGCGCAACAGGCTTTTGAAATGTTCAATGGAAAGCTGTCAGAAGACGACTTATCACAGATTGTCGGGTAGGTTACTGCAATAACATTCATTAAGCTATTGTTTTTTCCCCCACGTACCTGTCACTGTTTCTCTATAGTCTCACATGCCGTGAGCGCTGTCATTGCTGGGCTGATTCGTGCGCGTTGCACTCGTTTTCAGGCATACCCCCACATCACTCATTGAGAAATTGGATCTTTCTAATCGGTAGTTAGTCAGAATTTGAAACTAAAGCCGCTCGACATCATCTGCAAAACTGATATTGTGCGCTTTTTCCGTTTCTTCTCTTCCAGCGAGTTGCGAAATATTCAAATTATAAGCGCCAAAAGATTTCCTCGTTTGGTCGAGCTTATTCTTGACGACAAGTACGACATAGGCACACGTTTTGGATTGTTATGATTTTTGGGTTGGTCGACCCATTTGCAGATGGCTTGCATTTTTTGTTCCTTTTGTTTGTGGACGTCACGTGCATCCTCGATGACGCTCTGAGTTGCTTAACGTTATAACAGTTTGTATTCGAATTTTGTTCGCATGAGTGCATGCATCCACCCCAATCTGAACATGTGGCTCACGTATTTGCAGTCTGATCGAGAGCACCTCTGCGCTCCCGAGCCTTCCTCATCTTATCTGCCTGCGCTTGAATGGAAACCGCATCGATGATTTTGGGTCTTTTGTGAAATCAGACGTGGTAATCATCACCATTCCGTCGCGTTGATCGTGTGAAAAAACAAAATCTGAGTGCATCAAATCTGTGGTGTGCGCACTTCAGGCTGGCTCACGGATCAGCTCCAGTCGACCCTCGCTCAAAGACCTATTTCCTCGCTTGCAAGTGCTTGAGCTTGGTCGCTGTGGCATCACGTCCATACCAGCGCTGGGCTTGCGAGATTTCCCCTCGCTGCGGGTAGGACGTCATTCTCACGCACATAGGCTTATGCAGCTATCTGATCCGGAATCTACGCCGATGATGATGCTTCGTATGTATCTTGCACTTACATAAGCCGTGTGTGGTATAGGTTTTGTCGCTGGAAAATAACCGTATTACCAGCATCAGTGGTTTGGAAGGGCTTCCTAATCTACAACATCTCCTGCTCTCGCGCAATCGGCTCAAGCGGGTCGACGTGACCGCCTTCACAACCTGCACCAATCTGCGAGGACTGCAATTGGAACATAACGGCCTGAGAACGCTCGTGAACATCGGTCCCTTGCCCAAACTGAGGGGGTTGTTCTTGGCTGGCAATCGGGTCGTGGACTTAGCTGAGCTGGGTAAATGCGAGATTCCATTCTCATCACTCAGCATCATCGGCACTTTAGCTTGAGCCTTTACCGTGATTGTGCAGATTTCATTGCTGGTGACAAACTGCAAGGTCAGGTGACCGAAGTCACGTTGAAAGGCAATCCGATCTCGCGCAAACCGCTTTGTCGTTTGGCTGTCATTCGCAAGCTGCAATATCTGCGCGTTCTTGACGGCACTGATGTCTCCCCTGCCGAGCGCGAGCAGAGCGAGCTGTATGCTCTAGGAGGTGTGTGTAGCCGCCACGTGTCTGATGTTTCAGAACTCGGCGATTTCTCAATAGCCTGTGAACAAACAAGGTGTGGATAATTGCTGACAATATTGATGTGACTATGCAGGTGCCTTTGGCAATGTTCTTTACGCCTCACCAATGGGCGGTGATATGGGCTTTGATAAGTTCTCTGGTTCAACTGGAGCTGGTGGTGCTATGATGGGTAGTGTGCCTTTCACCTCCGGGGCTCTGCCGTTTGCGGGTAGCAACACAATGGCTGCTGGTTCCACTGCATCGAACGGAGCAGTTGGGATGGTTGACTCATCCCTGCCCCCGTGGGCTCAGCAAGTGTGTCGAGTGGCATTGAAGGTGCAATCCTTCCCGTTGACTGGATTGCCCTCGTCAGCTGCTGCTGGATCTGGCTCATCCATGCCGGTGCATATGATAAACAATATGCCTTCATCGGGCGATCAGAAGGCTCCTGCCGGTATGTAACATCTTGCTTCGAGTTATGCGTTCATCAGCCTCGCACGATACGATTTGCCACATCAGTTTATATCTGCTCCCTTGCTACGCACTGTAGGTGGTTTCAGAGGCAATGCCAATCAGATCAATATTGTAACCAATGTCAGATCGCCACCCGTAGCATCGAGTCCCCTGAGTTCACATCTTCCTGCAAGCGCTGGAGGAAGCGTGGACTTCTCTTCAGCGGTGGTGCTACGACCCTCTGGCTATGAGCTGTCCGCAGCACCAGATGCCGCACCGACTGGTGTACCTCACCATCCGACACAAAGCGTTTCTCTGGTCAAACCTGCAGCTGGTTACGCTCCGGCAGCGAAAGCTCGACCTTCAATGGGACCATTTGCGTCCACAGTGGCGGCCATGCACCCGGCAGGTTCCCCGCCGGGCGGTGCTGCTACCGTGAGCATGCCAACTGGATTCATGAGAGTCGGCACTCTAGGCATGTCGACACTTAACGGTGCTCATAAACCTGCGGCAGGCCCGGCAAGGCGCTAGGCGCCTTTAAGCCTGAAGCAGCAGTAATAAACAGATCATTTTGATTTGATGATTTGTGCAGCATCTTTGAGCAGTATCGCGTTTATGTTCAGAACAGGCACATATATATTCTCACACAGAGGCGAGCCAATTGCTCGCAATGTTCATTGATTGGTTCGGCGAAACAGAACAGAAAGTGATGCCGGAAAAGCAAAACGAGGCTGGCTTCAAGATTCGCCAACCCAACGCCTACGGGAAGCAAAAAGATAAAACTAACATACCAAACTACAAGCCCATTATTCATGATCGATCGCAGTGGTTACAAACCGCTCCATCGTTGAATCATCAGTCTCACTGGAGTATGCATAAGCTATCCACAACCGATGTCGATGGATTGCCTCCCAACGAGGTCCTGCGACCCAGTGCCGGTTTGCGGTTGCGCGTCCCTGAAGACGGCACACGAGGCAAGCCCGGTACAGCAGACGTGCAGCAGCGATTACGCTTCGATGATTCCGGGAAGCTCGCAGCAGACAGTTTCGAATTAATCTCCTTCTTCGCGACGTCTGCTGCATACTGGCTGATGGAGGGGTGTCGAGCTTTCATCTGGTCCATGTAATTTTCCAGCCAATCTAGGACTGGATCATCCTTGCCAGCCACTTGCAAACGCTTGCGAATCACCAAGCCGCGGTCGTAAGCTTGATACGCTTCAAGCCATCGTGCTTGATGTTCCAGCATTTGCGCCATTTTGCACAAAGCCTCCGCCACATCCTCATACTCTGGGCCAAACAGGTCCTCCAGCATACGCCACTGCCGTCGATACCATGAAAACGCCTCATGAAAGTCTTCTTTCAGCTCGTGAACACCTCCCAGTCCCTTGTACAATGGGATAATTGACGAGTGCTTCTCGCCCAGCAAATCTTGTCGCATCCGCAACGCTCTCCAAAAACTTCCTTCTGCATCTGGAAGACGGCGATCGAGCAGCTGACATTCACCCAATGATTGCAAAGCGTCTGCCACAAATGGATGTGTTTGTCCAAAATTTGACGTATACAACTCGTAGCGTTGATCTAGCCATGCCATAGCCGCCTTGTAGTCCTTCTGATGAATGCGTTCCTGCGCGAGACTGAGATAAGAGTCTGCAATTGCAGGATTGCGATGGCCGAGCCACTTCTGTCGAATGCGCCAAGATCTGTCAATCATGTTTCGACCGTCAGCAACTCTGTCTATCCGCACATACACGTCCCCGAGCTCTTGCATGATGGCAGCGAGTTCAGGAGTCTCCGTTTCAGCACCGATGTCGATCTTGCACACATGCAGAGCCCTCTGCAGCATTTGTAGTGACTGATCTGGCAGGTTTTGGGCGGTATACAATCGAGCCAGTCCTCTCAGAGCGCCAATCACCGAAACATCCTGCTGTGCTGACTCGAATCCCCGAAGGCGCAATGAAGTCTTGAAGGCTACTTCCGACTCGATGTACGCTCGCCGTGCGAGGTGAAGGTCTCCCAATTTGTCCCACCAACCTGCTATCACTAGATTGGACGTTAAACCTTGTGACGGATGCTGCTCAGACAGAGCGAGAGCACGCTTAAAGCATAGCTCGGCAGTAGTGAAGCGACCAAGCATCTTGTCCATGAGTCCTACGTTCCCCAACAGCAGAGCTCGCAGCGGACTACTGGGATCGCAAGCATTCTCGGCCAGCTTCAGTGCTTGCTCAAAGAAAGGGCAGGCTTTTGAGTAGTTCGACAGCTGGTACCAGAACAAACCACATTCATTCAGCACCCTAGCCCGCTCAACAGCAGCAAGTGTGTCGGCAATAGCGAGTAGTCGCTTGACTATTTCGTCTGCCTTGGCTAACGTGTCGTACGGACTTTGTTGATGCCAGACCGTGTAAAGCTTCAGCAGCAACAGCAATGTGGGTAGCACTTCTCGATTGTTCTTGCCCAACGTGTGCTCGCGCAACTCTATCTCGTCCAACAGCTGCGACTCTGCTAAATTGACACTAGGCATCTGAGCCGGCTGGACCACGTCTACCGTGTCCTTGAAGCACGTAGCGTAGATGTAGTTGAACGCAACCTTCACCAACTTCCGCTCCTTCGGTGCATGACCCGATGTGCGGATTCGCTTGGAACTGCTTCCCTTGTGATCGTCTGCAGGCAACACCTCGGCCCACACAAGCTGCTCTATGGCGTCCTTCTGGTCTTCATCAAGCACAACCCCGGAGTACTTGGTCAGCAGGGCATCGATCAGCTCTTTTGGGTCTACTTGCGTGATCTCATGGTCAGGCGAGAAGTTGTTGAGATCTTCCGCCGTGTACTTGCCGGCTCGAAGTCGTTCACGGACGATGCACTTCAGAGTTCGAATCGCCATTTCTTGCAACACCATTTGACAATACGTCTCTGCGGACGAGCCACCGTTTCGATCCATGTAAACGAAGTTGAAGACATGACCAAGATGACGCAGGTTAACGCCACCAGCATGCAATACGGTAGCGAGGGTTTTTGTGCCGTTCAACAAAGCGGACCAGTCCGAATTCACAACGCGATTGCACACCAGAGGGATGTGATGGCAGAAATAGTGTTTGATAGCGGTTTTGACGGCTGGGTTATCCCCGCTGCGGCCGAAAATAGTGAACGCATCCGCAGACAGAGGCTGCATGCGATGTTGCATACGCCAAGAGAGGTATTCGTGTCTGAACTGCTCGACCAGGCACTGGGGGTGAGCTTCCGAGTTAGGTGGCACCATCCGGCCCAAATCCAGCAGACTGCATTACGTGAAATCACATTATGGGTATGGATGACGAGAGCACAAGTGTACGACACAAACGATGTCACGCGTTCAGCTATGAAGATCGACACAATACACAGCTCGGGGTGCGTCGACTTACTACATGCGACCGTCATTCAGGCTGATGTGGCCCTCGCAATCGGCGCCGACTGCCAGCGTCATCGTCTGCGACGAAGCAGTAGCTTTGCCAACAAGCGAATCGTCTTCTGCATTCTTCGGATGCTCTAGCTGCAACTTGTTGGAAGGGCCGAGGTCGCAGCTACCCCGCGCATTCGGCTTGTGAGGGGCCAGCCCTAGCATGGTGCCCACGCGATCCATCAATGCGTTCATCCTCGGATTGAGCTTCCGATACGTCCGGCCTGCGTCATCAGAGCCGTACACCAACGTGTCGGACGATACCGGCATCCATGCAGTGGTGATGACTGCATGGCCGCGGATTTGATGGCATGCCATCATGGAGAGGTGCAGAGACCACAACCCCAGTTGTAAGACCGCGTTGCCATTACGCACTTCATTCTTTGCCATTTTGATGGCCAGATCATCTCGGCCGTTGTACAGTTTCTTGTCATCGCGAGCGAACTTGCAGAACAGATTGCCGATCCGAAACTTTTCACCACCAGCATAGCCTGAGCGCATCGTCTCGGGCTGGATCCTGCGCGATTGTGCGGGCAGTCTCAGCTGGTCCACCAGCTGTGATGCCACTCGATGCGAGAACTGAAGAAACTCTTGATAAAGAGCCGATTTCTTCGCGCTCGCCTTGTTTACCTGCTCATTGGTGAAAAACGGCTCGTCGAACAGTCTTTGAAACTCCTCATTCCAGTCTCGACGCAGATTGTTTTCGCCAAACAACGAAATGAGATAAGGAGTTATCTGAACGGAGTAATCGGCACCACAACAGGCGGCAACAGCGGCTCAGTCAACTGATGGTATACCGGAACAATACGAAACGAAGTGCACGCCTGTACACCGTCAATTTAGGCCATCAGGCGCAAACTGCACGAACCTTGGCTGGTGCGTTAGGATCAATGACGCAGTCCTGCTGCATACGAGCCTGAACATCATGTGGAAATACACGCATCACATCTCATCAGCAGCCTGAATCGTTTCGCCGCATGCAGTTGCAACCGCTTGACTTACCGCAACCTCCGGCTCCACCGGGTCATAGTGGTTGAGGCCTTTGCGCGGGGTTCCATTGTCATGCTTGTGTTCCAGCTCCTCCATCGAGGGACCAATGTCAAACAGCATGAAGTCTTGTTGTGGAGCGTACGATGACTTGGGATTGTCTTCTCCCCGGTACTCGTATGCAGTGCCACCGTACGCGAATCCAAAACCAATTGATCCCTGGGGAACGTTCGTTGCAAATGGAACTCGTACTGTCGCCTTATCCGCCTTGGAAGAGCGAGCATCGTCCACACGCTCCGCTTTATGGGTTGACACCGTTGCCACCGTTGGTTGGCCAACACCTCGACGCGGTCGGAGTGGAGGAGTTAACGACATGGCTTCTGTTGCCTCTTGCTGCCGTGCTCAATAACACTACTGCAGCGCACAGCAACCTCAATTGCACGCCCCATAAACTTCGAACACACCCAAAACCAACCTAACTTGTGACGCCCGGATGAAAAGTGAAGTCTGTCTGTGTCACCGAGTCAAGCGCCAGCGCCTATACGCGGTGTTTAGCCGTGCAAACGGTATGACGCACTCCTTATGTGATATTGAGGGGTTGTGCAACCTCAATAGCGGTGTATACACTCTCTGTGTCTGTCAAATGCAAATCGATTACAGTTGCCGTCAACGACGGACTCAGAGTCAACGTGGTTTTGTGGGGACGAGCTAAAGCAGATCTGATCGCCTGGCGTCAACCCAAATGTTCCATGCGAGTGATCACCGTAGGCGTCATCCACCGTGGCAAGCCTTGAACTTGAATATGGTGTATGTATACAGGACTAGAAAACATAACAATCCAACATCGATAGCCTAGCAGGCGCCATTGGCTTGTCCGAGTTCAATTCGAGAGCTCAAGTCGGGAAGCTTGGCGTGATCAGCGGGAGGATTGATCCGGTCATGTAGATACCTTAAGAGCAAGCTGGCCAGCAGCGCGACAGTGGTGCCGGCTGCGAAGGACAAATTGAGAATGTCAAACATTTCCCTCTTGATGGTTCTCTGGCAGACGTACGGGCCGTTGATCACGGGAAACTGATCACAATACCGGCGCAGCTCCGATGTTAGCGTGGCTTGCATCCCGGAGGGCGAACACTTCCCAGTATAGTTGACCGGCAGACTTCGCGCGGTGAAATCCACGTTGCAGATAAAGTTTAATCGGTACTGAGAAGGCAGGGTGTCCACGACAAAAACTGGAGGGTTCAGGTCTTTTGCTTGCAACGAGCAGTTCAGTTTCATCAGCGTGATAACATCGCCAACGCTGTTGGGAAAGAGCTCATCCGGCCGGAAATCTTCGAGCCCGCACGTGACAGTCACACATGGTGGCGCTGTGCTAAAATCCAGAGTCCCGGCCGCTTCCTGTTCATTCAGAGCTGCAGTATCGACATCTGGTGGGTAGATGCAGTAGCCAGTTTTCAACTTGAACGTGACAGGAAGTCGATTCGGATAGGTTGGTCTGGCTTCATCAAAGCGGTACCGCAATACCTGAGACAGCCAACTGAAGCATTGTCCGGCAGACGTATACTTTGGAGGAACCTTGCGGCGATACTGTATCTCAAGCAAAGTGCCCGCAAACTCATCGGGTCCAAGTGGCGTGTTGTTGTACAGTCGAAACGGCTGCGGCGTGCCAATAGGAAAACAATTGGGATCTACGGTTCCGTCACTCAGCATCAGAGGCTCTCGCAGTGCCACTTGTTCGGTCATGGTCTGGCCATCATAATGATAAGCCGCTGCAATCAGCACCCCCATTGCAGCCAGCCACACCACAGCGCAGAGCAGTAGCGTTCTGGGTTTTGACAGACGAGACATTCCGAACGAATCTGCAAGGGGCAAGGTTAAGGGACTCAAGCGCGTAGCCATTGCAATGGAATCGCTAGAAACAGCAAAAAATTCCTTGAAAATGGAGGTTGAATGCAGGACATGCAGGTCGATGCACAAACGTGTGGTGTTGCTGTGGAACAACGGGAAGACCACTGTTTTCGGTAGGAACAATCTGACATGAGCTGAACGTGGTGTAGTTCAACTTTGATCACCAGCACGGAGCTGAGATACCATGACCGGTAGTAACTAGCAACAGACGGGAAAGTGCATGAGAATGTCGGACTATCGACAGCAGTGTGGTCCTAGCGGCTGACTGCCGCTCATTGTGCACCGTACCTGCGGCGCCTTTTCCGTTTGCTCAGACACTGCGACAGTGGTCACACCTGTCTCTTATACACATCTCCGA
>ENA-ORBV01013409-ORBV01013409.1-microbial-mat-metagenome-genome-assembly--contig:-NODE-13409-length-12469-cov-4.943754_pt1 | contig 12469 bp, 10 predicted proteins | sample MGYA00237777_ERZ505514 | MGnify/ENA primary metagenome ERZ505514 (study PRJEB26160, sample SAMN06269048) | microbial mat metagenome | isolation source: Oligotrophic lake microbial mat | place... | reverse complement strand
TGATACGGCGACCACCGAGATCTACACCTCTCTATTCGTCGGCAGCGTCAGATGTGTATAAGAGACAGGGTTAGGATATATCGCCTATACGATTCCGCTTGCTCCCGTGAACGCGAGCTGTCCACAGATAAAAATCGAGGTCGCAGCGGCATTTAGCCCAACTTCGGCTATGCTGGAAAAGAAGCGTGCGTTGGCTGTATGGCGGGTCCTCAAAATTTGATCCAACAGTCAAAGTCATCGGGACTTTAACTCGTTTTCAACGCCGGTGAGCAAGATCGGCCATCCTCGGGTGGCGTCGGATAAGCCTAATGGCGTGCGGTGGGTCCCACCCTAGCTTAAGCAAGGGTCAATGACGGGGATTCGTACGTCAATGTACGCTTCACTACTCTTTCCAGCTACAGAATGAACCTCCTTTTTATTGGCGACATCTACGCCTCCACTGGCCGTAACATGGTCGCCTCCCATCTGGCCGAACTCCAGGCCACTTACGGAGTCCAGATGACGATCGCTAACGCCGAAAATTCGGCTGGCGGCTTCGGTGTCACCCCCCAGATTGCGGACGAACTGATCTCGATGGGCGTTGATGCCATCACCACTGGCAACCACGTCTGGGATAAGCGCGATTTTTACGAATACCTCGATCGCAGCCCCCGCGTCACCCGTCCTGCCAATTACCCTCACGATCTCCCCGGCAAGGGCCTGATCTACGTCGAGGCTCGCAACGGCGTAAAGGTCGCCATCCTTAACATCCAGGGACGAGTCATGATGACTCCTCTGGACTGCCCCTTCCGCGAAGCCGACAACCTGATCTCCCAGATTCCGGCAAACATCAAAGTGCGCTTTGTCGATTTTCACGCTGAACTCACCAGCGAAAAAGTGGCCATGGGCTGGCACCTCGATGGCCGAGTCTCTGCGGTCATCGGCACCCACACCCATATCCCTACCGCCGACACGCGCATCCTCCCGGGCGGTACAGCCTATCAGACCGATTGCGGCATGACTGGCCCCTATGAAGGCGTCATCGGCGCCGACAAAGACCTTGTCCTCAAGAAATTCCTTACTTCGCTTCCTGTTCGCCTCGAAGCCGCCAAGCGAGGCGGCGAACTCCACGGTGTGCTCGTAAACATTGACGAAAACTCAGGCCGAGCCCTCCATATCGAACGTGTAGTACGACCTGTCCAACAATAGAGTAAGGGTTTTAACTTAAACACCCTCAAGTTCTCACCAGTCCCCGACGATACCCGTGTGAACCAATAATTTTGCGTCTCACATGAAGCGATTCCTTACATCGTCGTTATGGACCTGGGTGATTATCCTTCTGGCCCTACTGAGTCTGCTGGCCGGAAACCAGCAGATACACACCGTACAAGATCATCAGGAACGTCTCGAGCAGTGCACGACGCTCGCGAGGGCATTTAATCGTTTAGAGGAAGGGCTGTGGAATCTTGAATCCGTAATTGGCGTTCGCAAACATGATCCCTCAATCGAAGTCCAGCAACGGATGATCCAGGATTTGGTCCGGCTCAAGAAATCCGTTGAAGAAGCCAAGCGCCTGCCTGCCATACATACGGAGACCCAGGGTTCCCTGATTCGCCTCGAAACTGTGTTGATTCTTCTTGAGCGCAATCTCAGCCTTGAAGCAACCGATCTCGACGAAGCCGATGGAAATATACGCCGTGCTCTGCAGGAAGTACGCAGCGCATCGTCGCGGCTTTGGCAGCAATATCGTGAGATCGCTGTGGAAATTACCAACCGCTGGCAGGAAGTCAATCTTCTGGTACTCGCCTCCTGCTTGCTCGCCGCCTTCCTCGCCTTCCTTTTGCGCGCCTATCATCGCGATCTGATGGAACGCAAAGAAGCCGAGCGAGCCCTGCGTGAAAGTGAAGAGCGTTACCGGCGCCTTGTGGAAGTCAGCCCTGATGCGATTCTTGTGCACTGCGAGGGCAGGATTCTCTTTGTGAATTCGACGGGTGTCTCGCTATTTGGTGCCGAATCAGCCAAGAGCATCCTCGGTACTGACTTGAAGTCCCTTTGCAGTCAAGGCGATGCCGAGCTTGATTGGGCTGAGATCCGAAATGAGGCAGGCGAGGTTCGCCCCACTCACCACCGCTTCTCACGCCTGGACGGAAAACAGATCGACGTCGAAATCGTGGCTACCGAATTTGCTTACCAGGATCATCCCGCCGTTCAAATGGTGGTTCGTGACATTACCGAGTTGAAGCAGCAGAGTGTGGCTCTGGCGGCCAGTGAAAAACGCTTTCGTTCTCTCTTTGAGAATGTCTCTGAAGGTGTCTACCGGTCCAGCTCCGATGGCAGGATTGTCGAAGCCAACCCGGCGCTTGTGGCGATGCTGGGCTATGACTCGATTGAGGACCTTCGCCAGACCTCGATCGAAATAGATTTGTACGTTGACCCGATCGACCGAAGTCTCGCGGTGCACCAGTTGCAGATTGATGGTGGGTTAAACAACTTCGAACTGCGCCTCAGGCGCAAAGACGGCACTATCCTGACTGTCCTCGAAAACGCTCACGTCGTGAAATCCGCTGGTGGCGAAATCGAATTCTACGAAGGCACACTTACTGACATTTCGCATATGAAGCAGGTGGAAGCCGCACTGGTGGAAGCCCGCGATGAAGCGCTCCACGCCTCGCGGCTCAAGAGCGAATTCCTCGCCAATGTCAGCCACGAGATCCGCACCCCGATGAATGGCATTATCGGTATGACCGATCTGCTCTCGGACACCTCGCTTGATACCGAACAGCGCGAATACGCCGATGCTGTCCGCCGTAGTGCCCAATATCTAATGAACATCATCAATGATGTTCTCGATTTCTCGAAGATCGAAGCGGGCCGGGTCGAGATCGAAAAGATCGAATTCCAGCTCCGTGAAAGCGTCGAAGACGTGGTGGAACTGCTCGCTGAGCAGGCGCAGGAAAAAAACCTCGACTTCGCCGCCACCTTCGATACAGATCTACCTGCAACTTTCATGGGAGATCCCTACCGCATCCAGCAGGTAATTACCAACCTGACGGGCAACGCGATCAAGTTTACCGCTTCGGGTCAGGTCGTGATCCGTGTGCACATCAGTCGCAAGCAAGGTACCAACTGCGACGTCGAAGTTGAAGTTCTTGACACCGGCATTGGCATTGCGCCGGAGTTGAAGTCTCGCCTCTTCCAGCCCTTTACACAAGGGGATGGTTCCACCACTCGCCGCTTTGGCGGTACTGGCTTGGGGCTGGCTATTAGCCGGCAACTGGTTGAGCTGATGGGGGGGCAGATTGGAATGGAGTTGAGGTCCGGAGGGGGCTCACGCTTCTGGTTCCGTGTCCCCCTACAGATTGCTTCCGAGCGTGCGGCCATTACGCTGACTCGGATGGATTGGACTAAAACGCAGCGCGCCCTGTTGGCGATTCCGCGCCACGAGCAGCGGGAAAGCGCCCGTCACGTACTTCAGGGTCTCGGCTTTGATATCACCAATGCGCATAGTGGACAGGAACTCATTCTCCTTGCTGGTGATGCACAGGCCCAGAACCAGCCGTTCTCCCTGATCCTGGTGCATGACGAATTGGCAGACATGAATTCTGCCTCTTTGGCAAATCTCCTTGTCGGTGCTGGCATTGATCCCGCTAAGTCCGTGCTTCGAATGGTTCGTATGCGCAATCGTGCTGTCCAGCGACAGCATGACTCTCTCTTTGCCGCCACACTGTCAGACCCCTTCCGTCAGAGCAATCTCATTGAGGTGATCGAGGGTCTTAGCGCCACCCCTGAACCTTCGTCCGTACTGCTTGAACTAAGCCATCGTTTGGTCGAGGAAGCGCTTCAACGAACCGATTCACGCTCCAGGCTCTTGATCGCAGAAGACAACCTGATCAACCAGCGCGTTGCCGTCAGAATGCTGGAAAAACTCGGTCTATTTGCAGACATCGTCGATAACGGTGCCAAGGCTGTAGAGGCACTTCGAGAGACTGCTTATCCGCTCGTTCTGATGGATTGCCAGATGCCGGAGATGGATGGCTTTGAAGCAACGAAAACGATTCGCGACTGGGAAACCTCAGAGGGCTTACCCCGCACTCCTATCCTTGCCATGACGGCTCACGCCATGCCTGGTGACCGCGAACGATGTCTCGAATCCGGGATGGACGACTACATCTCAAAACCAATTTCACTTGCCGTTCTTGCAGCGACGCTGTCTCGCTGGATTGACATCAATCGTGTCGCTCCAGCCCCGGCTCGCGAGCTCTCTGAAGCCGCAGGAACATAAATACAAGAGCCCGCCAGCCTCTCGGCTAGCGGGCCTCAATCCACCCCAGGGGGTCTCTCATTCCTCCTGAGAAGGTCTCGAGATCGGTGAAACCAATTGAAGGAAGCTGTGCTCTTATTCAGCTTTTGTATTGCCGGTGGTCATTTGCACCGCGATGGATTGGCCATTTGGTTTGGCTTTCTTGCCGGTGGAGAATGAGTAGCCGTTATCGAGATTGAAGATGCGAGTGATGTTGCACTGTTGTGCCTCGCACACAAACTCTACTCGCCTCATGTTTTGGTTCTCTGGAATCAAATCCTGCAGAGGCATCGCAAGGAAGGCGGATGGGCCTTTGCCCACACTCTCGATCCTGATCGTCCGGTTTCCGTTTGGTGCAGTTGAGATCCAGTATTCGCCAGCGGGCATCTTCGTTTTCCCCACAACGAAAGGAAAGCTTACTTGCAGTTTCGCCATTGGCCCTGCACCAAATCCAGCTATTGCCAGTGAGGTCATCATTACTGCTCTCAGAATGGTCTTCATTTTCTTTTTTCCTCTGTGAATTTCTTGCGGCTTCTTTGCCGCTGCCCTCTACAAGTGCATTTCTATTGCCAGGGATAGTGCTATTTAGAATCAATAACTGAAGGTGATTTTAATGCCCTGCCGTTATCCGGAGGGTGAATCCATGAACCCAACGGTTGTTTCCGGTTGGCTTGCCGTAAATCGCTCATACACGCGAAAGCGCCCGCCAGCCTTCACGGCCAGCGGGCGCTCCCACTTTGAATCTCGCAAATCTATTCGGCTTTGCTGAGAGTGGGCGTAAGGCTTACGGCTATCAACTTTGCCGGGCTCTCCCTGGTTGCCCATGCTGAAAAGCTGTGTCCTTCCAGCAGATTCGAGACCTTGGTGATCGAACAGCCGCTATCTCCGCAGCTAAACACGATCTCGGTCTTCCTGTCGGTTTTGACAATCTCAGTTCTGGTAGGAAAATTCACGAAGACGCTCTTGCCGTTACCTACATTCTTGACTTGAACTACTGCCGCCCGCTCGGAAGCCAGGGCCACAGAATACTGTCCGGCAGGCATCAAAACCTTGCCCACAGTGAACGGGAACTCCACGTGAAAGTTCAGTTTGTTGTCAGCGGCAAATCCAGCCACCGCCATTGTCGTCAGCATCAGTGTATTGAGAATCGTTTTCATTGTCTTGCTCCTTGTTAAATTTCATTCGGCTTCGTTGCCGGATGTAGCATTAGATTGCAATTCACTCTCTTCAACAGCTTCAACGCAGAATCAATAACTTAAGGACTAAAACTACATTTCCCATAATCCCTGGGGTGAATCCATGAACCTAATCGTTCACGCGGACTCGCAGAAAGTGTCATTCTCTTAGTTACTCCCATGAGTCCCGCTCTTCTGCTGGTGGTCCGCGGCCCGGAAACGGGTCTTCGCTTTGAACTCGATTCTGGCCGTGTCCGCATCGGCACAGACCCATCTCTCGATATCGTCCTCACCGGAGAGGGCCTTGCCCCGCGCCATTGTGAGATCCATTGTTCTGAAAACAAATTCAAACTCTTCTCTCTGACCGGCAGTTCATCCTGCACCATCAACGGTGTCCCTGCCGCCGAGGCCATCCTCGAGGACGGAGATCGAATCCGCATTGGAGAAGTCGATTTACTCTTTAGACAAACCAGGGAGGATCGCCCACCCGGCCAAAGCCTGATTGCGGCCTGTAGTCTCTTCTACCTCTTCCGTGCCATGCATGGTCTCGACCTGGACGACCAGAGCGCGCTTGAAGCCCAGATCCGCGAAATCGCCTCGGGCGAACTTGGCCCCGGCCAGCTTGACATATTCATCGGCGGCACACCTGCCGGCTGGGCCCAGCGCCTCGATGCCCGGCAGCGCGACACTGACACACCCTGGATCGCTTCTCTTGCCAATAGCCCGGCCCGTCACCCGAAGGCCCTGATTCAGACTTTCGGCTTTGGGCCAAATCTGGCGGCATGTTTGGTCTGGCATTCCGAAGCTCCGGCAGAGGCCGAAGCCACCTTCGCCGCACTTGCAGCCATCGCCAGCGGTGCCCTCGACACTGCCTCTGAGATCACCAATCTCGAAATCCGCACCTCGCTCGCCGAAGAGCGAATATCCTCCCGCACAGGAATCCTTGGCACCTCCGCTGCAACTCAAACACTCTTGCGGCAAATCGACAAGGTCGCCCCACGCGAAACCACCGTTCTGATCCAGGGCGAAAGCGGCACCGGCAAAGAACTTGTCGCACGCGCCCTGCATCGCCTTAGCCCGCGCAATAGCCGCCCTTTCGTTGCGCTCAACTGCGCCGCCATCACCGACACTCTTCTCGAGAGCGAACTCTTTGGTCACGAAAAAGGCTCCTTCACGGGAGCCACACAACAACGCCAGGGCAAGCTCGAACTCGCCGCTGGCGGTACTGTCTTTCTCGACGAAATCGGCGAGATGGCGCTAGCTCTCCAGGCCAAGATGCTGCGTGTCCTGCAAGAGCGAGAGTGCGAGCGCGTCGGTGGCCGCAAGACCATCGCACTGGATATTCGCGTCGTTGCCGCTACCAATCGAGACCTGTCCGCTGAAGTCAAACGAGGCACTTTCCGCGAAGACCTCTTCCACCGGCTTAACGTTGTCAGCCTCCGCACTCCACCCTTGCGTGAACGCGGCGAAGACATCGAACTGCTTGCAAATGCTTTCCTCACCCGCGCTGCTGCTGCGGCCGGTCGTAGTCTGCGCGGCTTCACCCCCGCTGCGATATCGGCCATGAGGCATTACGATTGGCCAGGCAACATTCGAGAGCTGGAAAACGCGATTGAACGTGCAGTCGTCCTGGGCGATTTGCCCGAGGTACAACTTGAAGATCTCCCAGACTCGGTTCTTGAAACCACAGCGAGTTCTCCCGATGCCGCCCCTGCCTTCCACCGCAGCATCCACGACGCCAAACGGGGAGCCATCATCGAGGCATGGCACAAGGCCAAGGGCGATTACAAAATTGCCGCCGACCATCTCGGCGTCCACCCCAATTCGCTCCTTCGCATGATCAGGACTCTTGGTCTACGCGCCGAACTCGGCTAAGGCTGCTTCCCGGTCCCGCGCTACCAGCAAAATGCCATCTACCCTCGCTACTTGAATCATCGTCTTGACGCTGTCCTTCACGCCAACAAGCAGCATCGGCTTCTGACTCCGGGCTGCAAGGCTATACCACATCAGTAGTTCCCCTAACCCGGCGCTATCCACCCTTGTACACTTTGAGAGATCTACAATAAATCCCGCCGCATCGCCTGCTTCGCGAATCACCGTTGAGCAACGCCTCAACTTCTGACCCAAAACAAACTCGCCCTCGATCTCGATCGAAAGCACTTTGTCCAACCGTTTAGTTAGCAGCTCAAATGGCATCTCGCCCATTCTGTCACGCATCCAGCTTTCACGCAGTTCACCTGCTAACCGTGCGATGATAATGCCAACACTCCAAAGGAGCTTTGCTCGTGCAAGAGGCGCTCGAAAAGTACAGGCTACTGATGAAAGCCACCAGCGACGCAGTCTATGACTACGACCTGGTCTCGAATCACATCGAGTGGAACGAGAACCTCAGACTCTTTGGTTACGAGCCATCCGATGTCGAGCCCGGCCTTGAGTGGTGGGCCAATCGCATTCACCCCTCAGACAAAGAAGCCTCACTTGCTTCCCTCGATGCCGCTATTCGTGGCAATGATGGCCTCTTCTCCAGCACCTACCGCTTTCGCTGCGCCGATGGATCCTACCGCGTCGTCATTGACAAAGGATTCGTTCTCAAGAATTCCGAAGGCCATCCCCTTCGCCTGGTCGGTGCCATGCAGGATGTCCACATCTACGAGCAGATTTTCAATCGCAATCCTCATCCAATGTGGGTCTTCCACCGGGAATCTCTTCGCTTTCTCGCCGTAAACGAAATGGCGATCCGCCTCTACGGCTATTCGCGCGAAGAATTCCTCTCCATGGATCTCACTGAGATTCGGCCTCCAGAAGACGTCCCCCTGCTTCGGGCTTCCGTACTCAGTGCGGATCGTGAACACGAAGGCCTCACCATTTGGCGCCACTTCTCCAAGGCAACCAAGCTCATACACGTAGAGGTAAGAACACAGGAATTCGACTTCTTCGGAGTGCCAGCCCGCATGGCGCTAATTACAGATGTCACCCGGCGTATTGCTGTGGAATCGGAACTCCGAGAAACCCAAAAACTCAATGCTATCGCTCAACTCGCTGCTGGTCTCGCAAACGATTTCAACTCCCTGCTCGCTGACATCCAGGCTCAGATACACCAGGCTCTCAACGCTCCAAACGCAGACCGACCCCGGCTCGAAGCAATCGAAGTCGCCGCCTCAAAGGCCGTTGCCCTTACCCAGCAGCTTCTCTCTATCGCAGGGCAATATCCCAACCATCCTCAACCCCTGATTTGGTCTCAGTTTGTATTGAATCTGGAGCCGCCGCTTCGCAGTCTTCTCACCCCGGCGATTCAACTTCAAATCGTGTCGCACACAGCTGCAGCAGTCAGACTCGACCTCCACCAGGGTCAGCAAATTCTCTTCAATCTCGTGACTAATGCAAGAGATGCAATCACGAGACAAGGCCAAATCACGATCACCTCCGCTGTGGTCAAAATAGATTCGACACATCCCGATTACAGCCTGGGACGCAATGCCGGAGCCTACCTTCAGCTCACCGTTGCAGATACCGGTATCGGCATGAGTGATTCGATTCAGGCGCATCTCTTTGAACCCTTCTTCACCACCAAGCCTGAAGGGCAGGGCAGTGGTCTTGGGCTCTCCACCGTCTACGGCATCGTACAACAAAATGAGGGCTGGATCAGATTCGACAGCGAACCTGGCGCCGGCACTGAATTCCGAATCTACCTGCCAGCGATCAACGCTTAGCTGGCTTCACAATCTTCCGCAACACCTTCTCAAACGCATCCGCCTGCCGCATATAGCCAAGGTCGGTCGGGTGCGAGCTATCGATGGTCCCCTCGCCGTCCTGGCCAAGTAACCCCTCCCCCTCAAGATAGTACAGACCCTTCACTTTTTCTTTCCGCAACCGCTCATACGCAGCCTTGAACGCCACCCGGCTATCCAGATTCCGCTTGCGCTTGGTCTCCACCAAAAACGCATCCTGGTAAGTCCGGTCTTCCACCAGCAGTATTGGGGTTTCCGGGTGGACCCTCTTCAATTCCTTCACCAGCGGCTCGGTTCGCTGGGTCACCTGCGCTGCCACAATGTTAGGCAGACAGTCGATCACATAGACAGCCGCAGGTAACTCGGTCAACAGCCGGGCCACTTCAATCTCCATCCGCCCATTCCCCCCGAAACCCAGATTGATCACTGGCCGGTCAAATCGTCGGCCCAGGATCGACACATGCGACATTCCTGCTCTTGACGCACCCGCCGCATGCGTGATTGAAGTCCCATAAAACACAATCGGCAACTCGGTACGCTTGGTTGCAGCAGCGATTTCACTCGCCCGCGCTACCCCAATCTCCAGCGATTGCACAGAATTGAACAGCGGCAGATACAACACATAATCCCGCCACCCAGCCGGAATATCTTTGATCAGCACAGCCTCGCTCAGCTCAGCCTTTTGCGGAGCTCCAAACCCGAGCCACCGCAACTTACCGCCATTGTCCCGCACATACAGGTCAAGCCCGCTATGCGCCATACCTGCAGTATTTGGCATCGCCAAAGTTTTCCCGCCCAGCGTCCAACGTGCATGAATCGCTGTAGCATTCGTCCGAAACCGTACCTGAATCCCAGACCCATGCCTGCTTAGATCCCACACTTCTTTCCGCACCAGCGCTTCGGCCTTGGAAGGTAGACGATCCCAGGCCGACTTGGTCTCAGTCCAGCCTTGGCCTTCAATCGTCAAATCACGGGCATTCTTCCAAACCACCTCTGGCTGTTGTGCGAAAAGGGACGCTGTAAATGCCGCCAACATCTCTCTACGTAGAATCATCAGACGCCGAATCCTCTCATCCGCTGCCTTGGAATCGGCTTGGCTGCAACCAGTTCCGCCAGCACCGCATCGGTCACTACAAAATCTTTTCCACGCACTGCCTGCAGCACCGCAGCCATCGCTGCCCGGTTCAACTTCGCATCCGGCATCAAAGCTAATACTTGCGCCGCCGGGTGCTTTTCATTCCAACCGAAGTCTGCTGCCTTTGCGACATAACTCAATCCTGTGGGCACCGGCACCGTTACAACCGGGGTCGGCCAATCCGCTACAGGCTTGGCCTCGTCCCCTACCAGATAAAGAGTCCTCACCTTGGCCGCCACCACTGGCCGCGCCGTCTGCAGCTTCATCAGGTCGCGCAGATTGTCCGTTGGCCCGGTACAGATGATCACCGCATTGCCATCATGATTGGCCGTCAATAGATTTCGAATCAATCCATTCGGCTCCGCTGTATCGAGCACCGACTTCACTGTTGTAGCTTGCCCCTCAGCCGCAGCTTTCAACACCATCCCAGTCGCCGATCGCACCTTACCCGTCTCCATCCCAATCGCCGTCGGCCTGCCCCCATATAACTTCTGGTAAACCTCATACAAGCCAGCCGACTCCAGATTGTCCTTGGACGTAGTCATGCCGATCACCCGGCATTCGTTCCGGTTATCGAGTGAATAAAGCAGGCTCAGGGCCAGCAGGTCATCGAGGTTATCGCCAAAGGCCGCATCGAAATGAACGCCCACCGGCGGCCGCATCGCTCCAGGTGCTTGCATGGTCTCTTAAGCCAAATCAAGCCCAGCCAGGCGTCCCGTGGCATCACCAAAGTGATCCACCTGCACACCCATCCGGTCCATCATCGTCAGGAAGAGATTTGACATCGGCGTCTCACGCCTTGCCACCACTCGACGACCCGACTTGATATACCCGCCACCGTTGCCGGCGATCAGCGTAGGCAGATCCTCATGCGTATGGCGATTGCCATCGGACAAGCCAGCTCCATATACGATCATCGAATTCTCAAGCAAGTTCGAGTCGCCTTCTTTGGCACTCTTCAGCTTCTCGATCCAGCCCGCAAACTGCTGCACGTGATACGTGTTGATCTGCGTCACCTTCTCAAGCAGTTCCGGCTTGTTCATGTGGTGCGTCAGCGGATGGTGTCCATCGGCAATCCCGATCTCACGATAAGGCCGCGACGTGCCCTCACGAGTCACCAGGAAAGTCACCACACGCGACAGATCCGCCTGAAAGGCCACCGTGATCATGTCGGTCATCAGCTTGAAGTGTTCGGCAAAATCGGCCGGCACACCATAGGGTTTATCCATCCCTGGATTGATCTGCGAGTTATCCTTCTCGGCCCGCTCCAGTTGCTGTTCAATCGAACGAATCGAAGACAGATACTCATCGAGTTTGCGACGATCTGTCGGCCCCAGATTTGCTTCGAGCTTCCGTGTATCACCCATCACAAAATCAAGAATCGAACGGCGATACTTCGCCTGCCGGGCCTTTGCCTCAGGGCTCAACTCCGCGCCAGTCCCAAACAGCCGCTCAAACAAAGCGCGCGGGTCAAGGATCGGCGGCAGGGCCTGCGTCTCACTCCGCCACGCAAGATTATTCGTATAAGCGCAAGAGTAACCAGAGTCGCAATCTCCAGCCTGTCGCGCATCTTCAAGACCAACCTCAAGACTCGGAAACCGCGTCTGGCTCCCAATCGCATTGGCCACAATCTGGTCCATCGAAACGCCGGCCTTGATATCGACAAAGCTCTTGCGTGGCTGCACACCGCTCAGGTAGCCACCGCAGCAACGTCCATGATCGCCCGCTCCATCCAGCAAAGCCCTGCCGCCGTTATGCGTCAGATTCGACAGGATCGTGATGTCTTTTTTATGAGCCTCAAGCGGCTTCAAAATACGAGGCAGCTCCGCCGGCAAGGCCCCTTCATTGGCAGGGGTCCAGTTGCGCATATCGATGCCGTTGGGCACATACACAAAGGCCATGCGCACGGGCTTCGGCCCAGGCAATTGACTCGAGGCAAAGGCCGGTGCCATCGCGTCCATAGCAGGCAAGGCAATCGCTGCGCCTACTCCACGCAACATCGTGCGTCTCGATAATGCTTTCCGAGTCATCATTTCTTTGCCAACTCCTGCTTGGAATATTCTGCCCGTTTTGTCTGAAAAGGTAAACTGCGAACCACTTCAAAAATCAAAGTCTGAAAGCGATACTGATCCGCTGCCAGCTTATCCTGTAC
>ENA-ORBV01013408-ORBV01013408.1-microbial-mat-metagenome-genome-assembly--contig:-NODE-13408-length-12469-cov-5.393722_pt1 | contig 12469 bp, 5 predicted proteins | sample MGYA00237777_ERZ505514 | MGnify/ENA primary metagenome ERZ505514 (study PRJEB26160, sample SAMN06269048) | microbial mat metagenome | isolation source: Oligotrophic lake microbial mat | place... | reverse complement strand
GAGAGGAGGAGCATCTGCAGTTGTGCTTTGTTGTTGTTGGACCTATTTGGAAGCTACTTTGCCACCACCATTTTGATACTGCTCATTTCTGGTGTCACTGCTAGTTAACACTAGTAAGGATTGTTTACGGCATGCGAAGCGATCTGTAAACGGTCGTTGACGGTGTGCGATTCGTTTAAGGAACTCCAAAGACTCCAAAAGAAGAAAACTAAAAAATACATGTGCGTCTTTACACTACTGTACTGAAATATCCAAACGATTTTGCGCCATTGATTCAACTGTAGCAGCATCAGCAGCAGCAAACACTGTTTCAGAAAAAAATGCAACAGCATAGTATTTTCAAAGTCAGTTCGTGTTGATCACCTACCTAGATTTAAGTACAAGTACTGTAGTAACCGATCTAGCTTTTAGCTATCAAACAAGACTGTGTCAGACTAGTCTAGTACTAGTAGATGTGAACACCTGATAAGAAGTGTCATCTACTGTAGCTATCGTGATCTGAACGAAACGAGGTCTTGGCTTCTTGGATCCCATCTGTCGAACAAAGATACAGTACAGCGGCACTGGACGACCGAGTACTAGCTAGTACGAGAAGTAGTAGCTTTCGATTGTAATGCTGCATCATGGATGCTACTACTACTACTACTACTACTATGATGGAAACGAAGCTGGAACATTTGTTATATTTCGGGCCCGAAACAAGTGTGCCGCCGTCCCATAAAGAGGAACGATGCCTTGCGGCCTTGGTGGTCTTGGCAAATTCCAATCTCGTGGCTTCCCCTCCATTTGCAGGACTGTGGTTGTCACACCAACACGAACTTCAACCTTTTTGTCAGAGACTCTTACTACCAACACAATGCAAAACTGATGACTCTTCAGTAGTGAAGAATATGGATATTTCCTATGCTCGCTTGGTGGTGATATTGCTGAAACGAATTCTCGATTCGCTTGTAGCAGGGTCTGAACAAAGTGTTCTTGATAGTTTAAAACATGTGGAGACCGACCACGAGTCCACAACATTATCCACAGAGGACGTACACAAGTTGACTGCTTCCTGGACAAGCTTGATGAACGACCTCCTTGATTTCCTCGACAATATTTCCATGAATGACCAACCCCAAGAATCAATCCTGTTGACAATACAGACGTTGGAATGTATCAATTCGTGCTGCTCTTCCATGTTATCCTTCACTACTAGTGAGGCCGAGCCATCATCCAGTAGCGAGTCTAATTTCGAAATACAGCTGCTGGTCAGCAAGTCTGTTCCAGTGCTGTGGAAGAGATATTGCCAAGCCATGGTGGCGTCGAATACAACAGGGACGGCCGTGAAAGACCAAGGCTCCGACATTGCAGATAAGATGGCCGTGGACGAGCCAGATTCCGACAAGAGTACAGCAGATGCCAATAATCTACTGCACCAAACCTTCCAGGCCATTCTGGCCCGAGCCAGTGGCGATGACAATTCTGCTACTAATACAAAGAACAGTCTCATTGTGGATTTATCCACCTCCAATAACAATAATGATGAGCAGAATCGCCTTCACGAGGAAATGGAAGACTTCCATCAAAGTCATTTGCTAAAGCATTTTACAGACCATCCGAGGCTGGAGAAGGATGCGCTTGGAACGTCGATTTTGAATTGGTTGGTAGGCACACTGGAACATCTACAATTCACCTCCCCACAAACCACAAAAAGGCCAGTAGATGATGACAGCATACAACTTGCTACTATCCACCATCTACCAAAGGAGTATCGTTCCTCATGGCACAAAATTGTACTTCTCTATGCCCGGCCATTGGCCTTGCACCCATCCTTGCCCAGCGTCCTGGACAAGGTGCAGGCATCGGTCCTCAAACTCATTTTGGCTCACGTCTCATCGCCTCTGGGAAGCACGGCATCGGAAGAACTTCGCTTGTTAGCATGGACTACCTGTGCGGCGTGGGTCGATGCATTGGGGTGCCACTGGATGCTCCTGTCGTCGGATCATAATAATAATAATAGTCAAGACAGCTCGCCGTATCTGCCAAGTGCGGTTTATGACGGTCGAGGAGGCAGCAGTAGCCGTTCCTGGGGGTCGGCATCCCACCTGTGTGCGCTGTCGCGCCTGGCCAGCGGGGAATGGCGGATTCAATTGGGGTATCGATTGACCAAGTATGATGGGAGTGCTACTAGTAGCACCACCACCACCATCCACGGCAGCAGCAGTAGTGAGGAAGAACAACAACGTGCGGGCATCGTCCAGGGCTGTGGCCAACTTTTGGGGTCCTTGATTTCCTATTTGACAGAGCTGGCAGACGAGGTCGAATCCAAAGACTTTTCCAAGTCAAAACGTTCTATACCTCCGGAAGCTTTGTTGCATCTCCGCGACTCTCTGGAGGACGCCTTTCATTCCACATACAACTATTTGTTCCAATTGGCCAAGTCGAATGTCTCTCCAGAACGACGGGACCAGGAAGATGCGGTTATTCTGCAAATGCTGCCAACTTTGCTCACGGAATTTGATGTCTTCGACGGACAAACCAACATGGACTCGGATGAAGTGCTGACAGCGCTTCGGTTTGCCATGGAAAATGCCCTGAATCTTGGCGCTCGAGCCAGAATCACCACGTGTCTCGCGGGAGTATTGGGATCCGCCCGAGAGGATTCACATCGAGTGCTCCTCTTAAAAGAGCACGAGTTGCTGGGGAGCAAACTCCAATCCTTTTTAGTACAGTCTTGGGTCATCAACGGGGAATCAGGCATCACCGATGATAGTTTCTTGAGATCCATTCCTTGGACGTGTCATCTTACAGAGTTATGGTATTCGATTCGGATGGAGTATCAGGCCGAACTCCGCCTACCTATCGATGCACGCAACATCTCCACATCCGTCATTGGATGGTTGCGGTTTGTCTTAAGCGGGTCGCCTACCAGAAGTCCAGAAGTCGTCGCAGCTATTACTTCCTGTGCTGGCTGCTTCATCACGCTTCAGGGGGGATCACCGCCGAATGACGAGGACGGGAAAATTCTACTTGCAGCTCTGCAATTTTGTGCTGCTTTTGAGTAAGCATGAAGAAGTACAACACAGCTCTGGACTTCGGAGAAGACTCGGAGAAGGTGCAATGGAAAGGAACTGATTTCGTCGCAATTGTGGTCGTTCTGCTTATTGTAGAAAAAGTTGTGAAAACAAATACAATATACTATTTTATGCTACACAAATATTGTATACGCTGTAATGCAACAAGCACACTGTTTCGTTTTTTTTGTCGTGTTTGGAAAGGTCATTGGTCGACCTCTTTTGATCAAGCGGCTTTCCTAATCAGTTCCATGGTAACATGAATTTTAGCCAGCAGCCACCTTACCGTGATTGCTCCAAAACAGAAACCGCTGGCACTTCAAATACCAACAGTATTAAGTTTTGGACACGCCCGGGCCTATGCACAGCTCTACTCTAGTACATAATTGTTTGCCTCGTTTCCTCCCTCTGAGAAGTCTTCGTTGACTTCGCTGATTTCGTTTTTGACGCCGAATGCTTTTACCCGAGATGGTGAATCGGGGACAAGTCGTGGCGCCAGTAAACCCAAAAAGAATTGATCGTGGTCTTCCACTTGTACTTCAACTTCGACCTCATTTCCACTATCATTCAACACTTTGATGGGCCGGTGATGATTACTCTCGCGTCGTGACAACCACGACCGCCAAGGTCCGCGTTCCGTCGCCACACTGTTCTTTCCAACCTCTTGCTGCTGTTCACCGTGCAGCTCTTGGTGATGATCATCGACGGACATATGCATTAAATCTGGTGTGTCGTCTACCGGTGGCGGTTCTGGCGCTACCAATGACGTAATCCTTGGTGGTGAAGTCGGCTGTGCCTCGCTCCCAGTTGTTGAGGCTTGGGTTTTATTCGACAACAAAGCGGCTGCTACAGGTTCGATCTTCGTGGCAGGCTCCTCCACTACAGAAGAAGCTTCATCTGGCTCCTCGTCTGGCTCATTGGGCCTAGATCCCTCGTTGTTCGTAGCGCGTGTCTTTTCCTTCATCGGTTGTACCTCACTTTCCCCTTCGTCAATTGTGGAAGTTTGAGGGCCAGATTTCCTGCGTTGCACTACATCCCGTATAGCTGTTCCGAACAAGGCACTGCCCCAAAGAGAAAACGCAGGGGGCGACGATGACATGACAGCGTCGTTGGACGCATCGTCATCGTCATCTTCTTCATCGATTGAGCCGGGTGTGTTGCCATTTCTCATGGGTGTGGGGGGTTCTGTCTTTGGTGTCATGGGGGTCTTGTCTGTGGCACCAATTTTGATACGGACAGTATCGGAATCCTGGCTGCCACTGTGGTTCGACACCTCCATGAAAGGCGGCTTGGCGTCGACGGCTTGACCAATGCTCTTGTCGTCATCGAGAACATACTCCGTCATTATGGCGGCATTATCATTCCCTTGCCCTTTCATACATTGGACCAGCTTGGACACCATGACCAACATTACAATACCATAATTGTGAAGCAAAACAAATCCGACACGTAGAATGTAGGCTGCCGTGACATGCCGATAGGTCACAATCATGAGCGGCGTCGCAATGGCCATTAGTTGAAGACTGTAAAAGAGTGCCACGGCAATGGATCTGGAATCGGAGCTTGTATTTTGGGAAGAATAAGCACGGGCTCGAAACGACAAGACGTTGGCGTAGATCAACAGCGCCAAATGTAAAATTACCATGGCCAAGGGGAATCCAAAGAAAGCATCACTGTCTTCAGGAGCGCAATGCCCCTGAACCTCCGTGACATATCCATTGTTATCCCAGTCGGAAGCGGTCAAGCGCCATTGCAAGGGATCGCCCGCCGTCCAGGAGGCCAAGAGAATCACATCCAGACTCAAAAACAAGAAGAGAAAGGCAGCCATTTGGGTGGCCGTGACGTTGGCACTGTCACCGTCACGCTGAGATTTCTTGATGCGGTGCATTTTGGCCACAAGTGTTGCCGTCGTCAGCATGTGTCCGAGTACCAGAAGCCAGGGAAATGCCTCACAGGAAGCATCGAGAGAGTCCGGACTGTTGTTGTTTTCTTTGGTCCAATCATCCTTTTCAAAGATCAATATATCATCACGGGACATGAGAAGAACGGATGTATTGGCCACGACGGTTCCAGCCAGCATACAAAACATCACCCATGGTTGAGCTGATGCTATAATGGCTTGATCACTGTACCACGAAATCAAGACGCCGACACCCATGACGACCACATAAAAGAGACCACAAAAAAACAATCCCGTGATAATCCAAGCCCGAGGAATGTGGGCACACTGCACGATATCACAAATGTACTCCATGGAGGACGATTCCTCCAAGAGAAAGGGCTGTTGAATTCCAGCCACACGGGGAGCATCCAACGTCCACGTACACAATTCATCAACGGTGTAAGACGACTCCGACGTTCCATCGCCAGTCGAATCCACTTTGACCAGTATATCATTCGGTTCGTAGTACTGATCGACGTTGTAATTGTCCGCGTGGTCCTTCCACATGTCATGCGTCACCATGGGATGCGGGGTAAACCGAATAAAGGGCGAAGGCAAGGTGCCCTGGCTCAAATATTCGGAAGCGGCTTGGAGGGCATAGATGCCTTCTAAATACGGCGATTGAACCGTGGTACCAAACTGATAGGACGCATAGTCATCGGACGCCAACAAGGGCCGAGCTCCATTGCAGGCACTCCCAATCAAGGTCAAAGTATGATTGGGATATTGATGACGAAAGGGATGATCTTGCCATGCTTGGTGTGCTCCACTGAGAATGGTATCGTCCATGGCGTAAATACCATGAATGATTTTGTTGTCATCGTTGCTGTTTGCGTCACTCGGCTGTGACGAGGATGACGTGCTGCTGTTGGTGGCACTGAAAATGTTATTCTCTTCGTCGTCTAGAGTTGTCGCTGTGGATTGCTCTGAACTTCCTCCCCCATTCATCGCATCCGACATGTCGTCCAACAGACTCAAGGTAGCTTCATAAGCTGCTTGAGGCAATCCTCCGCTCGTGTCCGAAGCCAATGGCCACTTGTAAGCCAACTCTATGAGGGGCGCGTTGTTGTTGGCATTCTTGTTTCTCCGATTGAGTTTAAACAAGGTATCTTGAAAGGATTCCATAGATCGATGATAACTGCCCCCACTTGCCGTCATGACGTTTGGGTTTTCCGGATACCCTAGTGCCACAACTCTGTAAATGACAGCAGCCGGTTCGTCTTCTGCTGCTGACGATTGTGATAGTTCCTCTTGTTTTTGTCGTTGCCGAACGGCCTGGTGCATCATGACGGCTGCATTTGTGGCTTTCAATTCATCGTCAGGTCCAACATATCCGACCAAATGATGCCACTCCCATTCCGTTGCCAGTGTCGGTAAATCATGCAATTGTATTATGGGAACATCATGATGTTTATGTAGTGCTTGCATGGATTCACGTGCTTCCATATCCATGGGCCAAATACAAAACAACCGGGGCTGTTCGGAAGCCGGCAAGTCGATCCACTCTTGTAGAATTTGAACTTGTTGTTGACCCACTTGTTGGCTCGATTGTTGCAGATTTACACTTTGAATGAGTAGATTCAGTTGGAGCTGTTGCGCTTTTACTAAGAGACCATTGTGGACACTGTTGGGATAGGCAGTGGACCGGTCCGGTAGTATAGCGACAATGTCAACAGGTGCTCCTGGTATTGAAATGGTAGTGGTTGTGGCAGCACTAGGAGAGGCATTCGTGTCAGAATCAGTCGTAGAATCAGTGTCAGAAGCGGTAGATTCACTAGCAGTAGAGGCGCTACCGCTTCCTCCAGCTTCGGCAGTGGCCTCATTGTTTTCAGCAGCTTCCAACACGGCTACTTCGTCCAACAAGACTACTGTGATTTCGTCTTCATTTGTGTCGTCGTCGTTGCCTTTGTCGTCTTTATTGCTTTTAGGAGGATTGGTACTGACATTCTCATCATTGTACAGAGGAGGAGGAGATGGGGGGTCTGTCGGGGTGTCTTCTAGGGCAGGAACTGGGTCGTCATAATCAAGAGTACTTGGTACCGTAGTAGCTGGGTATCCTGGATATCCAGGCCGTTTTTTCATTCCGCGTTGTGGTTGAATGGCTCCTTGGACCAGCAGTGCCGATGGCGGTGGCAGTAGCAGACATGCTGCAAGTAGTAGTAGCAGACTACTAGAGTACAGACAGGAGAAACCTGCAGTGGGACATGCATGTTTTCGGCGACTCATTCGTCTCCTCCCTATCTGCCTTGCTCTTTGTGAAGTGCTACTGCTTGAAGCAGTGTTAGCTTGGGCAGCACTACTACTCTCCATTCTGTTGTTAGTGTGGCGTTGCTAGCTAGCTCTACTGTGGCTATGACTGTCTGGACATTAGAGAGGAGGAAAGACTGATAATACAAGAGGATAGATACGGCAGTGGTTTCGTGAGCTAAATTTCTCATCTCAGCCTTCTCGAAGAGAGATGTCATCGTTGTACTTACATGTTGTTGTGATACACGAATATGGTTGTCAGTCTTGGCGCCAAAGATACAAAGAGTCATTCGTAAAATTCAAACCATATTGTCACATAGGAAATAATGACCCGGGTCTCCTAATTGTGATTCAAAGCATTGTACCCGAACGCTACTCTTTGCCGTCACAGTAAGACGGAGAGTACCCATGTTGACGCGGGAAAATGCACAAACACGTTTGTGACAACCACGCGTAATAGGGTTAGGGCAAAACAGATCCAAGGGTTGTGTTTCTTGAACTGCCACTCTGCTGGCAAGACAATCTGCTGTCAACTTAGCATTGCAAATTCTTGGTTGAACTCAATGACAAGAGCGACAAATGAAAAGCGCTCGTCTGCAATGGGACACAAGTTCACCACTTGACTCAAAAACAATTTTCAACATGAGAACAATGCAGTGAAATCAACATTGCATGTTTGCGTCAAAAACATGGGCAACACATGACGTCCATTGGGATTGGGTGGACACATGCAAAGAGGGAAGGAAACTGCAAAATGTTTTTGCAAAACACTTCAATGATGGCAGAGGAACATCAGTTGCGGGGGATTCATGTCAATTTCAAATGTGACAGTGTCAAAAACACACAAGAAGACCCAGAAGCATCTTTTTTCTTATCATTGACAAACGCTTGACAAAAACTCCAGAAAAAATCATTTGAAACTGCATGTGTCAAACAATTCTGGAAACAATGTCTTCCAAAATCTTCCCAGTCAATCAATCAAAATGATGGCAGTCAGATGGCTTGTCAATGCTGTCACGAGGACTCACATTTGAAGACAAAACAACACAGTTCCATGGTTGTGCTCACTGCACAGAAACATTCAAAAACACTCATGCTCACCATCAAAAACTGACTTTCTCATTACAAATTGATGCATTTGTTTCTGAGGTCATTGCTTTGGAAATGAATCAAAAATGATTCCTTTTTTGGTCCGCGTCAACAAAAGCAAACACAAAAGATGACATTCTTGATTGATGTTGCTAAACCAAATGATGATAGGCAGCACAACAGCGAAAAGATTCGAAGCAAAAGTCAGGCTCTGGAATTTCATTTGATGTGCAAGTCCCAACATTGCATGAATTTTCATCCCTCATGAACTGCATGGATCAAGCATCTAACAATGTTCAACAAAAAGATCTTGTGAAGAGAAATCCAATTGTGCAACTCTCTTGGCAACTGGTTTGGCCCTTTGAGGAGATTCGTGAAGCTGTGTCATTGATTAATTTTTGTGCTGTGTTTTTCTTTAATCCATCTGGTCCCTGCTCTGATTTCAAGGAACAAAATCAGTCCAGGGCACAGCAACAATGTGTTGAACACATTTCCCAAACAAAGAGGGCATCCTACCATAGCAGCAGAATGCTACTAGCTAGCTAGAAGAATTAGTTTTGCTAGGGAGCCAGCTGGCTACCAGTAGCTACAACCACCTACCTACTAGCTACTAGCTAATAACTAATAACTACAAGCAGAATAACCATTAGCCACATTGGATAGTCTGGAGTACTAGCTAGCTAGGTGCTCTATTGCAATAGCTAGTAGCTACTGGTAACTGCTTAGAATTGTACATTTATTATTTTCGGTGACTATCCAGACTCCCATGTTGGTATGTTTGAGCAAGATTTGCTGTATGGACGGTAGATTACAATCTGGTAGCGCAACATTATTGCTACTATAGTAGTAGCTAGTGAGAGGCATGTCTGAACGAGCGTGGACGCTGCAGACGTTCACTCCGACATCCACTGTTCTGATGTGGGAAAAAAAGGCACAACAGTGCCGCGCCAGAATTCGACTAGTAGACATGGACCGAAAGCATGCTTTCCTGACGTCCAAGATCGGTTCGCTGCCAGCACGGACTTGCTGCGAAACATCCACGCACATCCCAAGATGAACTGGTCCTTCCAGACGGATGCGGTGCAGATTGGCTATGTAATCGCGATTGGAATCTTGTGGGAGCACGGAAAGGTGCCTGTCCATGGGACCGGATGAGGAAAGAGTAACCGAAAGAGTGGAAGAATCTCAAGGACTTGATTCAAAATAGAATCGATGCCATCCATGACGCCCAATACCCACTCCGCGGATTGACCTCCCATTGTCGCATCTGGACACAGGAGGATTTGAAAAAAATATTGCTGAGCCGTGGCTGAAGCCTTGGAGGTAGCTGCGGATGTAAGCAATTGGATCGTTCAAGGACCTCAAGGCGTTTTTTTATCGACAATGAAACAGGTACACAGGATATTTTGAACCCGGTGATGGAAATTTCTATATGACGGAAGAGGACCAATATGACTCCCTTCCTTTCTATTCTTCGAAGCATGCGAGGTGTCGGGGCAGCTTTTACTGCGGAGGCCATTGGTTGGAGCGGTTGCAAGGCACTGCAAACCGGGAAGGTGCAGCCCCGCGAGCTTTGTTTGAAGTGGGGGGGCAAGATCTGAAGGACATTCTGAGCCTCGTTGGCAACTGAATCGTTTGACCTTTTTCGTTAGTATCGATCGGAAGATCTACCAATGGGCTCGCTTTCCGTCGGAATCGGGAATACTAGTACTGTCTACACTTTTAGTAGGAGACAGTTGTTGTTTTTGTTTACCAGAAGTCCTAGCTATGAAGCAAATCTCTTTTGGAAAAGCACTGTGCGGTTTCTTTTCTAAGATTGATCGCACGTAACATATCGTTCCGAAAGTCTACTAGTATGATGATATGAAACATGAACTATTCAATCAATTATTGTTGCGGAGCTTTGGAACTCTTTGATTCGATTCACTGTGTACTGTATGAAATTGCGGTACGGCGACGATCCTGACTAATTGCAACAACCCAGCATGGTTCCGTCCAAGGTGGGACAACAATCGCCCGCGAGACCGGCACATTTGTCATGGGCACGACACGACTGTAAGGGTACCGATTTGTCCAAAGCCTTTGTATCCTTGTCGTTCTTGCTTTCCGGTTCCTCTTGGGCATCCCACGTCGGGTCCCATTTCGCTTTGGCCTTTTCTTTGGGTGCGGGAGTACCCCCGATGGCATCGGCTCCTTCTTCGGGGACAGCGGTCTCTTCTGCCTTTGGTTCTTCGACAATCACAACGGTTTCCTCTTCTTCCAAGACTTCGTCATCCACCCCATCATCTTCACTATTTTTCTCCATTTCGTCGCCTCCTTGCTCTTCTATTTCCTCCTCCAGTTCCTCTTGCATTTCGTCCTGGACTTCTTGCATGGCGGCTTCCAAGTCCCCGGCCTCTTCTTGGACGGCTTGTTCCAAATCTTCCAACACCGCATCGTCATCGGCCTCGGCCATTTCGGCTTGGATATTGGCGTTGGCTTGTTCCACGACGTCTTCCACCGCTTCTTCCGGGGTATGGGCCACGACGATTTCCACTTTGTCGTCGTCTTTCTGGTGGTTGTCTTTATTTGTGTTCTTCTTTGTTCCATCCTGTTTGGGAGGCACGGTAACAAAAGCTTTCCCTTCTTCTTCTTGCCCTTCGTCCTCGGGAGCACTTGCGGTGTTGTCGTTTTGGGGTTGGTTTTTTGGGGCGGAATCTTCGCTGTACCAGGTTCCACCCTGTTCGTCTTGACTGTACCATGTATCTCCCTCGGCGACGGCTTCGGCTTGGATGGATGGAGCCGCCGTTGGAATCTTCTCCTCCTCCTCTTCTTCTGGTAGTAGTACAGGCTCATCCTCCGGTACACTCGGTGTTGTAGGTGTCGTCGTAGATTCCTCTTCCTCTTGTTTCATTTCGGCCAGTTCTTCTTCCTGTTGTGCCAGCTCTTCTTCTTTTGCCGCGATTTCGTTTTGTTTTTCTTGAATTTCGTCCACCTTTTCTTCCTTGCTTTTGTGTTCCAGCTCTTGCTGATCCAAATTTCCCCACTTGGCTTGTGCTTTGTCCTTTTTGTCCTGCTCCTTATTCGTTTCGTCCTTGGCATTCGACGTCGTGGTAGTCGTTGTGGTAGTGTTTGATTTCGGTGGTAGGAGCAATTCGGTTTCGGGATTGTACGTCTTTTCGGATGACGACGATGTTGCTGTGGTCGTCATGCTGTCGGGTTTGCCATTGGATTCCGCATTGTTGTGATTCCACGGAGAATAATTGCTCGTGCTCGAATCCTCATTGGTGGTTGTTTCTTGGGTCTCATCTTGAGACGGGGAGGCCCGCGTGACGCTCAAGGTTTCATTGTTGGCCGTTTCCATAGTCTCGGTGGTTTCCACCACATTACCCTCCTTCTCTTTGTCATTGTCATTATTGTTATTGTTGGATTCCTTTGGTTCTACTTCGACTTCGGTTTCTTCTTGAATAATGACAATGGTGGTCTTGTTGTTCGTAGTCGCTGGAGGCGTATTCGTAGCATCCAAGGGATTGGGCAGGGGTGCCAATTTGCCCAAATTTCCTCCCGCTCCACTTCCTCCCGGATTGGCCTTGGGATGTTCCCCCGGAACCGCCACGACATGACTCGCATCTTCCAAATCCAAATCGTCGTCGTTGGCGTCGTGTTTTTTCGGAGGATGAACCATATTTTGGGTGTGATCGTATTGGGCGGGAGGCAATCCATCCATATGATTATTATGGTCGCCTCCCATTGGATTGTTGTTGTTGTGCATGTCATGGGGTGGTTTTTGATTGGGGTGTTGCGGGGGATTGGCGTGATGCTTGTTGTTGTTGTTGGCAGAATGAAAGCCATCCGGAGGCATCATGGCATCATGATCATTGTTGATATTGTTGGGATGTTGATGAGGATGATTCTGGTCCTTGGACATTTCGGGATACACAATTTCGGAAATGTCTTCTCCATATGGTTTTGGCGGTTGCTGTCCTTGCTGCTTGTTGTTGGGACCTTCATTGTGATCCTTCTTGTGGAGGGCACCCGACATTTCTTCCGGAGTTGGCGGTGGTGGTGGTGGTGGATAGGAATTCTCATAGGAATTGGAAATGGGAGGGCCATTGTTGTTGTTGTTGTTATTGTTATTAGGCGCTCTCAAATAAAA
>ENA-ORBV01013406-ORBV01013406.1-microbial-mat-metagenome-genome-assembly--contig:-NODE-13406-length-12470-cov-4.506899_pt1 | contig 12470 bp, 9 predicted proteins | sample MGYA00237777_ERZ505514 | MGnify/ENA primary metagenome ERZ505514 (study PRJEB26160, sample SAMN06269048) | microbial mat metagenome | isolation source: Oligotrophic lake microbial mat | place... | reverse complement strand
GCACGTGCAACGCCTTCACAGTTAGTGTTCGGCCGTGACGCAATGTTGAATGCCACATTCCAAGCAGATTGGCAATTTATTAAGGAACGAAAGCAGAAGCTTATCATTCAAAATGTGATTCTTTTGCAATGCCATCACTTGTTTCTTTGTCTGATTGTTTACACATGTTTCCCAACTCTGGAGAACTATTTCAATTTTCTCATCTGAGGGTTTGCATGCAGAATAGCTTCTACTTCTTAAGATTACTTATCATTTCTATGTAACAGGCAACTCATAGCAGAGAATTCTTCCAATCACTAGAAGCAACCCATGATGCCTTTTAAGCTTCTTTGCAGTGAGTCATTGGCTCCATCACTGTCATAACTACATTCATGAATTTTTAAACAACTTTTTGACTTTTCTAAAAATTTATTTTTGTCCATTGCTGATTCTTAGAAGAACCATCCTACATGTGCAGTTCCCTTGTTAATGCCCTCAGTATCAGCCATGCTGAACATTTGTAGCCCTCTCAGAATTAGCTGTGGCGGATACTAGCTTATCTTGTTGAATACCAATTTACATCTTCTAGTAGGTTCCAATTTGGTGAATCATTGATCAATTCAATCATTATCCCTCACCACTACTTCACAATGAAGCAAATAAAATCGCATGTCTCGGGCAAGTTATCATACACAAGTGTCTGTTGTTTTCGATAAAGTTATTCGTGTTGTTTAGGATCAGATTGAACTTTGATTTTCTTTCCATAAAAAGCGATATAAAAAACTAGCTAGCCCGTAGACAGCGACACCCAAAACCTACGACCTGTTCCATACGCTGTCTATTAATTATATGAATCATCTGATCGTGAGCGCGTCGTAAAGTATCGATGGCGATGGGGTCGACTTCGACAATCTGACGTTTACCCGGCCGCGTAACGAGATTAGGTTTTGGTTTGGAGTTCCTAACACTCACGATTTCTAGCTGAACACACATCATTCTTATTCCATTCAAAATTCAACAACTTGTAGCCTTTGTACTTTCTATTTCTATATCGTTGTTTTATTGTTTTTTATTGTACGTTCGTATTTGACTTCCAGCGACAAAGGACGAAGAGGACCGACGAACGGATTTGGTCATGACGACGGCTTGTTGTCGGGGACGACGGTTTTCATTCGTAGTAGTGGCACCCGATAAGGTCCGCAAACTCCAGGACTTGTCGAGTATAGCATTTGTATTGTTCGCATTGTCATCAATGCCACCGAAAGCATCCTCCTCCTTCAAGGTTTCCATCCCATTCAAGAAAGAAGCAGATGATGATGACGACGACGTCACTGGATGGCTAGTGGAATTCGCCAAAGGAAAAAGTGAACCAGCAGAACTGCAGTCGTTGTCGTCGTTTTGTAGCAGGTTATCCAATGGATGAGCATCCATAGCAGTTGCAGATCGTCTTCGTGGATAAATAATTTTTACCATGTGTGGTGGTGGGTTAGCACGACCGCCGGCACCGACAAGACCATCTTGATCTTTATCAGCAGTAGCAGCAGAGTTGTTGCTGGTTATATGAAGTGACGCAAAAAGGTTCTTTTGTCGAACCTGGTTGGCTAACCACATCATTTTTCGACGTCGTTGTTCGTCCAAGGCAGAACTCCCAAAGGAATGACGCGCCTTATTTCTAGTTGGCCGGTTGGAACCATTGTCCTCCTCTTCTTCCTTGTCCTCGAATACATGGTGGTCCTCCTCTTCCATGTCCTCGAAGATCGGAATGGGTGACTTCTGTTCACGCTCTTGTACTGGCGGCGTCTCTTCGTCTTGTGATAGTTGGGGCGCTAGTGTCAGCTGTACTTCAATCATTTCATTTTCCATTTGGTCAGTCCCTGGGGGAGAAGATTCCACTACGACGGTAGTAAAGCTGGAGATATCCACATCCAAATCACTGTCGGATTTGGAAAAGAGAGGTGGCGCAGACGCTCTTCTCACGGCACGTGCTAGTCTGGCTTTTTGCCTCTTGGAGCTCTGTGACATTGAACTTTTCGCAGATACTGGTGATTTGGGTGGAAGTCCAAAGGAAGATGTGGTATCTACGGGTGGTGAAGTGGCACCCGACAATCGTCGTGCTTCCAGGGCTGCTTGCAAAATGGACGAAGAAGAAGCACCACCTACTGACGAACGACTGCCACCCGCAGTAGATCCTCCCGAGGATCGTCGCTTTGGTTGGTGTGGCGAAAGTGGGTAGTCTCCTACCACATGAAAGGATGTCAGGGAATGTTCCAAATCTTCACTTGGTTCAGCTTGCGTCGCAGCACGACGCTTGCTGTAGTCCACGAGCCTGCTGTGGGACATGATGATATAAGAAGAATTATAAGAAGACACTGGCCGAAAGAAAAAATATCTTCGATTGTGAGGGTCCAGTTTCTCAATTTCTCATGGCAACTCTGGACGACCACACCACCAATAGAATTACGAGCGACCAAGGCACCAATATTTTTGTCGTGTTGGAAAAATAAAGTGTCACACCATCTCAAATAGGCTCCTACTTTTCTTCAAAGTCCCGTGTGTATCATGCCATTGCTAATTTCAATTTAAAGATCACAAGACAACTGGATCATCATCTTGCTCGTACTGGTTCACCCAACGGAAAACAACAACGGATCTGCACGATTGGATCCTTTCATTATTTTTGTTTCGCATGATGATGGAAGTATCTATTTTTGTACGTCACTACGCACGCACACTCTATCGTTCCTATGAGAACTGTGCAGACAAAATGAGCGGGGTTCCAAGAACCCGGTTCCGAGAACCCCGACGCAAACCGGGTTCCAGGAACCCAAACCCGGTGACGTTTTCGACCAATCAAAATGATATCAGCTTGTTTTCACCCACTGAAAAGATTTATTGACGGTCATAAATTGCAATCTTTGATATTAGTACAGCCAATCAAAATTACTCGTGCGTACTGGTTTTGTCTCAGTTACACTGTGCATGGTTAGCCAGTTTACAGTACAAAAGGGCTGTTGGTGTTCGACGCGCACGAGCTCAATACAAGGACTGACTCATCACTCTTCTTTTATCTATCTATCTGTGCTGTTCGATTGTTTTGACTCACTGCTGGCAAGCTATCGTCTCACTTGAGATCAATCATAGCAGCAAGGCGTTGAGCATGTACCAAGCATATACTATTAGATGCAACTATATTACAAAAGGATCATGGGTCTCAAGAAGCAATTGCTCTGGTTGGCGTGTCTTTCCGGTGGGCCTTCTGTAGTAGCCCCAGCGTCAGCTTTCCTTCTAGAGGCTGGAACTGAGAGAAGAAGTGCAAGTGCGTCTCGCTTTATGTCATCAAGTCCTGTTTACAAGAATAACATGGCAGCGCTATCAGCATCCGCTACTCCTCGATTTGACGTCAAAGTCGACGACCCTACTACTGTGGCCAAACGAGTTTTTGCGACCGATCAACGCCCCGTGATTTTATTTGATGGCGTGTGCAATCTCTGCAATGGAGCTGTCAATTTAGCACTGGATTGGGATCCTTCCGGAAAACTACGTTTTGCTGCCCTTCAGTCTCAAGTCGGAAAGGCCTTGTTACAAGCCAATGGGCGTGCTTCCGATGACATTAGCTCGATTGTTTTGGTTACGCAATATGGCGCCTTTATCAAATCCGATGCCATTCTGAAAATCACCGAAGCCTTGACACCCCTAAAATTTCTTCCGATGAAACCAGCAGCTCGACTGGGACAGTGGATTGTCCCACGGTTTCTTCGGGATTTGATCTACGACGGAGTCGCCGACAATCGATACAATTTATTGGGCAAGCAGGATCAGTGTCGGTTCGATGCGGACGGCGAATTTGAAGATCGCTTTGTCAACGACGACTTGGCGCTCAAACAAGTCCAACAACAGTCGAATTAAAAATGACAATCTATTTTCACAGCTCCAATTTGCAATTATGCGAGCTGAAGACCTCTTTTCCAGAGCCAATGGCCGCTGCAAAACGAGAATCCAAGAGCCGTTGGTGGAAATTGGGAAAGTGTTTTAGCCCGACAATGGGGATTTTGGATGAAGTGCGTGTACAAGTATACTTTGAAACTTTTGCTTGGACCCGAGCCATCCAATACTGTATAGTACACATCTCTCGATCTCCTTCTAGTTCTGCAGAAGTCGGTGATCTTCTTAAAACCAATCTATACTAATTTAAACTAATTTTTTATTATATTTCTGCTACTGGGTCCAGGGTCCTGCGCTGCCAGTTAGTGCTATTGTTTCGTTGCGTTGCCACGGTTTCCAGAAATAATCTTATCGTGCCAGGACAGGAGAACAGCCATATATAGATAATGGACTGATAACGAATCTCTAGCTAGCTACTAGATCTTCCAGTTACGTCGTGCTAGTATGTGGATATGCATGAATTATCGAAAATTTATAAGTAGAAATTGTGGGTGTAAGATGGACCAAAAAAACGCCACCCGCAAAAACTGTTTCTTCCCCATTTTATTTATAATGACATGTAGGCGGCGGGTATGCGAACCAATAAAAACGCCAATGTATCTTCCAGTCGCAGCTACCCTATGGGTAGCCGCCGTCCTACACAGTAGTTTCATGCCAGCGAACCACACTAGAGAGCAGGAACATCTTCCACATTCCACGTTGCGTTCGTCGTGATCGGCATCCGCGCCACCCCGAAATCTTGCAGGGACAAGTTGTCCCGTAGACTCGTGGTGTGTTGCGGCGGCATCTGCGTCGAACTTGCGTCGGACAGACTTCGTTCTTTGGTCTTGTGTTTGTGCAATATCCCCTCCAAATGAAAGACCGTTGAAGTTTTGGCCGTTTGCAAAAGCTCCTTCATTTGTGCAATGGGCCCCAAGGTATCCGGATCCAAGCCTAGCTTGGCGGCAGCTTGGCGGAGCTGGTTGAGGGCCCGTTTGGCTTCTTGAAAGTCGGCCGAATCCTCTTCGGTAATGAAGTTCGTCTTGACAATGTCTTGGTTCAAGTGGAGATTTCTCACTGTGCAGTGAAGAGACTCCCTCTGCAACCAAGCATAACGACCCGGAAAATACACTTCAATATCCTTGGCAAAATCCGAGAGACACGAGGCAAGACTCTTTGGCAAGGGCTCCAAAAATGCGACACACGCGGCTTCGTCGTTGGGGACTTGTTCTCGGTACGACCCGATTCGATTACGTTCGAAGGAGGAATTGACCCTTTGCAAATAATATGGCAAATCATCGTCCCATTCTTGGACCCAGCGGTCGACGCGTGCTGATTCTTCCAAATGCAAAGCTGACTGTTTCTCGTGGCGACCCGTCGGCAGATCCATCGTCTTGTGTGCAAGAGGAACCTCCAATCCGCGAGAGTCATACTCTACCAAAGAAAGCTTGGAAATCGGAATAGCAATTTCCGCAACGCGTTTGGAATGCTTCTGACAAATATCTTTGAGTTTTTGGATTTCATAAAGACTGAGATCACTTTCGCTAGCATGGTCGTGGATGGCCGCCAGAGTTGTGCACGGCCACTGGGACACCAAGCTCTCGTCTTGGAGAAAGGGAAATTCATCGCTGAGGATTTCCTTGGCCGTGAGGAGACTCGGAGGAAATCCTTCATAGACGAGAAGAATCACACCATTTGGACTCAAATACAACGAACATGTCTTGTGAGGCCGCAGCGTGCAAGCACCAATCCGTGTTTTCGCCAGCTCCAAATGCTTGGCGGCGATTTGGCAAATGTTCGTTTTTCGTTTGGCAGGAACCAGTGCGAGCCTGGCCTTCTTGGGGGGCGGCTCTTGCCAATCTTCTGGCATCAAGCTTATGTTGTGCAAGGGATGAGGAGGTGCGTTGATGTTTTGATGATGATATCTCTCAAAGGGCAAACCTCTGGAAATGGCACACGAAGGGCAAAGGTGTTCGGCCATTTGTTCTTGGGAATCTTTGTTCAATCCGTGTTCGACAATGTACTTGACATCGCCCTTTCCCCAGTCGCTAAAGCGACACATGCCACATGCTTTTCCTTTGGAGATTTTCAACACCACCTTGGTGACGGGAGTCTTGTCAATCTGACAGGAAATCTTGATAGTATCTCCTTTTCTCATCTTGTTATTCACTAGGAACTGATGGATGGATTACTACAATACGATACCGTATGTATGAGTTGTCCCAGAGTATATCCGGTCGCTACTACTATCGAGCAAAGTTATAACAATGAAGATGTCTGCCCTCTTTTCACTTCCAAACACTTCTACCTTGGTGTTCCCCCTACTTACGTAAGTCTGCAGCAAGTAGTCTTGTTCAGATTAGCCAGATAGATAGATAGATAGATAGATAGATGCTCCAGTAAAGAAATAGGAAATACTCCAGTAGTAAAGTTTGTAACTTACTGTACGACCTACCAGTGGGATAGATACTAGCTAGCTACTATAGAGTATGATGGGCAATATTTAATTCGTTATTGGCCAATTGCCAAAACAACAACTACGACCAGTGTGCAGAAGGCGAGTCGTTGCTACATAAAGCTATTTGTACGTACTTTTCTACTTTCGAAGATACTGTAGAATACCGGTGGGATGTGCAAAAACCGAACCCACAAACCATCAGGCAAACAACGATAGGCACGATATTAATTACTACTCTTGTAGCTGTAAATGCACTTAGAAACCCTTTCAACACGCAATCACGCAGATGGTTCGAATGTTTACGTGCAAATTACTGCCGTGAAACAAAAAGAAGATGTCATAAGTAGTAGTACACTACAACTACAGTGGAGTTACAGTGGTCAGTTTTGTACTTCTCACCTAAGTAGCAATAGGTATTAGAAAGAAAGAAAAGAAGTACATTCAATCGGCATGAACTAATCAGCATTTACGTCGAGGAATAGGTAGCTGGGAACGAATCGATGCCATCAACACGACATTTTGACATCCTTCTTCTTCGAAAATTTAGGACTCCAATTCAGGAATTCTTAACAAGAAAGTGAACGTTGCCTTAGTACCACGCGTAAAAGTACTGACGCGGAGTACAAGACATATGTTCGGAGTTGGTTTAATAGCAAGTTTCTTCTTCAACTAATCCAATCCTTTCTGCCTCTTTCTGTTTAACGACCTCTTGACATCTTTTCGATCGAGAAGCCCAGTTAAAGAAGGAAGTCTCCCGGCCCTAAGAAATATGGACTCCCTAATTAATTTGTTGTTCTGCAGGAATGGTCCCCTTCTACTTGAAGTGTTGATGTCGCCGATTCTTTTTTTTGTAAAAGACGAACAATGTTACGTGCGTACTAGCTAGCTAGTACAGTACGAGCTCCCATTCAAAAATTTGCAGCTGTCCGTTGATCCAGTGAAGCAGCAACAGTCAGCCAAAAAAAAAGACCAGCACATTTCCAGCAAAGTGATGATGCTCAGAAGACAATCAGGAAGAAAACACAGAAAACAGCAAGAGTGTCCTTTTTAATGTCACACCCTTGTTTCAGAGTCAGTGCAATCATGATGACAACTTTTGTCTGCAGTTTTGGAGAACAAATTTCTTCTTGACAATCAATCTGCAACAGATCCAGAACATTTGACACCTTCAAACCAATTGTCCAACAAAAGGGGTTTGGTTGGCGCCTGTTGCTTCTTGATGGGCAATCTGTGACAAATGTTTTTTGAAATCCAGAACTTTTGAGAAACATTTGTGAAGCAAAGGACACATCACACCTTCCAACCAATGGTGGTGAGCTCAAATGTAACAACAAGGGTTCAGTGCACAACTGTGGCCATGTGGGGTGCAGTCTGACACAACAGAGCTTGCCAACATCGATCAGTTCAGACAATCCTGAAAGGACCAGGGAATTTGACATGACACATTGTGCCAAACAGGGCTTTGTCGTGGACAACAAAGAAAGCGGAAAATCATGTTTTAAAAGCAAACATGAAAATGGACTTGATGTTGTGCGTTCGTGTTCATCTGAAATGTTCAACCAAAATGGTGCATGTTTTCTCAGCACAGTTGAAGAACGTAAAAACTGCATGCTACTGGCAAAAAGCAAATGGCTGGCATCAATGCAAAATGAAATTTGTCTGAAGTCCGTCATTGCATGTCCCTTGATCAGAGATTGTGAACATGTGGTCCAATCTGATCAAATTGAAATTGCCAAGCATTTCTGAAGACATGCAAATTTGGGGGGAAACAGGTGGTGAAAATGTGATTGATTTGAAAGGAAAGAGCAGCAGAAGAAACTGAGTCAACGGTCACAATGCATGATCACATTGAGATCCCAAAAAATCATTGAGGCTCACAAGGCTGTTGTTTTGTTTGTTGACACTCTGCGCATTGACAGCATAACCTTTCTGTTGATTTTGTCACAAAACATTTGGGTCATTGTCATTTGGTGCATCAAAGGGAGAAAAGAAGAAACTCCATTGGGAGCTGTTGATGATTCATTTGCCAAGTGCAACAAAGCAGGATTTGACATCAATGAGTCTCATGCAGATGTTCAATTTCACTCTTTGAAACACCATTTGGAGGTCATTGACGCATCCCCTAACATTTGTGCAGCACAAGAGCATGCGCCAGAAATTGAAAGACTGGTCAGAGTCCTTGATGATGCATTTGTGAAGCACAACAAAGCAGCTGATGTTCTGACATCAAGGAGTCTCATGCAGATGTTCAATTTTGCTCCTTTGGAACACCATCCCCCAATTTTTGTGCAGCACAAGAGCATGCGCCAGAAATTGAAAGACTGGTTAGAGTTGTCAAGGAAAGATGAAGAGTTGCATGTCGCACTGCAGCACTCCCAAGAGTCAATGGCCCAAGATTGTGAAAATTCTGGCCGGGCACAGACAATCATGCAAAATGGGTCCATGCCCTCTCCCCCCCTGTGGAACATCAGACAATTTTGGTCCTGGAATTGCAATCATGGGAATGTTGTTCGCTCATGAAAAACATTGTTGGGTGGCCCTGCTTGTGAGAGTTTTGTCAAAGTCAAGAATCAAAAAAATCCCAAAAATGCAAATCAGGAAAGAACAATTGATGGAATTTTCCAAAAACTAAAATTTGACAACATTCAACAAGGATTTGAACCAAGTGCTTGACTTAAAAACATGGCATGCTGTCACCAGACATTTTGTCAAACAAATTCCCATCACTGCAGATGATGAATTTGGATGCTCAGAAGACCATCTGAAGGCAATCCACATTGAACATAATTTTTGTGCAGCACAAGTGCATGTTTCTGAAATTGAAAGACTGGTTGGAGTGGTCAAGGAAAGACACTGTTGGAAGCACAGCTAGCATTCCATAAGGGGCATGTGTGCACCTGTGGGCAGCTTGAAGTGTAGCTGAGTCAATGAAATGGAAGACTCTAGAGATCTGCAACAACAACAACAACATTAGCTAGCAGCACCACAGTGCTTACAATTTCTAACAAACTGATCTGTTTCAACAAACAAATGGATCTCTTCATCCAACACTTTTAGCCAAAAGGATTGAGCAAGCTTTGCAACAAATGAAACACTCATCCATCATCACCACAGTTCTTTGATCAACATCAATTGTGAATGACAAACAAAACAGCTACAAATGCCAAACTTGTGTGACTGCCCAATCTTCTGAAACAATGGAGCATGCAGCTGACAAATCTGCAGATCTGCAAATCTCAAATGCTAGAATGAATGAAACATCTGCATTCTTTTGAACCTTGAATTCATCTTTTGATTTCAGCATGGAACAACAAAACTCTTAGGAAGGCCTTGAGTTTGAAATGACATGCAATGACAACTTTTGAGTCACAGAAACATCAACAACACTGTCAACAGCAACACCAAAAAACTTTGCTGACTTCTGATCATCTGTGATGAACACCTTTCCACATTTGTTGTGGATCTGACATAGGGCACTCAAGAGGCCATTTGAGCCAAATGCTTGTTTGTCTTGCAAACATCGTGTTTTCACAACCCCAGGGTTTGTCAAAATGCAGGTTGAGTGATTTGGTTGAGCTTGAATCAACAATGGACATGAGTCATTTCATTCAATTTTGGAGACATCAAATCAAGTCAAGCAAACAAGAAAATGTTGACTGTGGATTGTCATCTGCCTTGGCAGAAGGGCCAAAAGAAACAAATGGTGGCATAACAAAACAAAAGAAAAAGAAAGAAGGCAATTCTGCACTGTTCAACATTGAATCAGTCGAACTGCAGAAGAACAAACACCAACTGTTTCTGAAATTGGCTTTCACCACAAATGAAAACAATGCTCTGAAATGGACCAAACACCAAGAATGGCTGCACACGCAAAAATCAATGAATGTGTGAATGAAGCGCAACAACCAATTCACTTGTGCCATCTCAACATTCCAGTCGTTGACGACACGCATCACATCAGACCATGCAATGTGCAGCATTGCACAATTGGAACAACACTGAATGAAGCTGTTGACTGATGTCTCTTGTGTCAGCAACATGATTGTGATGACATCAAAATGGAAAAAGTTCACAACATTCTTTTTGATTGCCAATGAAATGACACAGAGTGAATCAAACTGCATGCGCATTTTCTGTCAATGTGTTGTGCCATCTGCACATTGATCTTGTCAAATTTTGCCATGATCTTTGTCCAGACCACCTTTTGCAAAGGTTGGCATGCATGCAACCCGTCCGTGGAGCAATGCCTTGCATCTTGAATTCAAGGTCAAAGAGACAACTGTGTCAAGAACAACTTTGATTCACAGACACATGGAAAAGACTTTGCCCAGTCGTTCAGGCTGACTCCTGAAGAGCATCTTTGTCTATTGTCAAAAGCATGCTCATGCACTTGATTTTGGTTGGTCGCTTGTTGTTGCGAAACACAACGCTGTGATGTTTGAATGCAGATGAGAATCATTCTGCTTTGACAAAAATTGACATGAACCAAGTGACAAGGAAATTGTGCTCCAGTCATTGAAAGCCATGAACCAATCCATTTTTTGTCTGCAATGCAACACACATGTGAAATGCTGGAAATTGGCTGTCAAAAATGTCCCATTGTGCAAATGTCAGATGCTGCTTTGGCGCAGCGCAGCAAATCAAAACTGGTGCTTCTTTGCAATTGCTTTGACTTTTTGCGCCTGCTGTGACATGCATCAAGTGAGTTTGCATCACTTCATGAAAGCTCTCACTTCATCTCAAATTTGAATGAGCACTGTCTTTTGTTGAACAGCCCACATTGCAAATGACATTGACGCACATGTGCAGGCTGTCAAAGCCTGAGACCCACTCATTTTGCCAGGTCTCAATGAAGAGAATGATGGCCCTTCCATGACTGTTGTTCTTGCAGTCGGTTGCATTGCCTGCTCTTGAATGTTGTTGCAATTCCATCTTTGTGGCGGATCTTTGATTTTTCTTGGGTTCTTGTGGTTGATCTTCTGACATGAGCCAATGATCTCTCAATCACAGATGCCAAATGTTCTTCTCATTGTTGCTCAAGCCTCTGTTTTGTTGTGTGACGTTTGTCTTTCCCCACTCATGCTGTGTCACATTGTCACTCAAATTTGCCTTTGAATCTGGCTGCAACGAGGGGATGAGGCACGTTGAAAATTGAAGAGGTGCTGCACAAGCATGCAACCATTCTCAGAAGCAGCAACACAACAACAATCAGTGTTCAACAATGAGAATGATGTCGCGGTTCTCGTTTCCTTCCACGCGATGTTTGTGTTTTGCCATGCCCATTGCACATGTGTTGGAGAGATGACACAATGTTGTCAAGATCCAGAAAAAGGTTGTGTGAGTTCTTGCAATGATGGAAACAATTGACACAACAAATGATCCTGCACATGTCATGCATTTCCTTGTGTTCTCAACTTGTGGAAATGGCAAAACCTGCTGATGGAGTGCAACAAGGTGGGCACATGTGCTGGTTTGCATTGATGGCGTTGTTCCACTGATCACAACAGCAGCGTTCCACCAGCCAGCAACAATTGCAGCCAGCTGGGCAGGGGGTGATCAAGTGATGGCACATTGCAGCCCCCCAAGGCACATGAGCTTCAAACTGACATTTTGGGCCTCATTCACCAAGTCAGCAGTTGCCGGCACACGCTGCAGGAACTGGTCGCAACTGCCAGGCGAGCCCAAAAGGACTCACAAATTGGGGACATTTTCTCAAAAGGTTCACAAACGCAAAAAGGCTCACAAATGTGAACCTTTTCACATGGTTGTCAAAAAATTGGTTCATGGTTGTTGTTCTCATTGAAAGTCGGTTCATGAATTGCAAAAGGGTTCACATTCATGAACCCTTTCCTTCTGTTGTTTAGCAGTGACACTCAATTCCTTCACAAAATCGGTTCACAATTTGTGGTCTCTTCCACAAAAGGATTGTGAAGAAATCGGTTCACAAAAAGGACCATGATTGTGAACCGATTGTCAAAAATTGGTTCATGAATGATTGGTTCATGCACAATCGGATCACAAATTGGATTTCCTGTGGGCGGTCTCACTTCCACCCGGGCAATCAATGTCAATGCATGGGAGAACGCCCAGCCGCTTCGCGACTGTTGAGGGC
>ENA-ORBV01013405-ORBV01013405.1-microbial-mat-metagenome-genome-assembly--contig:-NODE-13405-length-12470-cov-6.266279_pt1 | contig 12470 bp, 5 predicted proteins | sample MGYA00237777_ERZ505514 | MGnify/ENA primary metagenome ERZ505514 (study PRJEB26160, sample SAMN06269048) | microbial mat metagenome | isolation source: Oligotrophic lake microbial mat | place... | reverse complement strand
CACGTTCCTGTTGAACGTTCTAGAGATCGTGATCGATTCAGTCATGGATCCGACGTTCCATATGACTATATCTCACACTGAGTAAGAACATCATGTCGGACCCAACTAAGCCATTAGCGGAAGAAATTAGAAACGCCATTTTTGCTCTGGCTGGATCCATTGGGATATTAGCTCAGCGGATCGTTGACATCCAGGCCAACATGATAGAGGATGTGTTACACCAAATTTTTACTCTAGCTGGTAAACTGGACGTCGACCTAGTAGTGGCCGTGCAACAAAAAATTGAAATTAACAAATTAAAGTACCCAAAGGAACTTTGCCGTAAGGAGATTGCTATCAAGAAGTACACTGCATACACCCAATCTACTGGCATAAAAAATGACTCTGATGTTAGACTCGAGAGCACGTGCTGGGGTATTGCATATATTATACCGGTAAGTAGGTGCTAGCTATTAGGCGCATATTTGATCCAAAACCAAACCAAACTAAGAACGAGATATTATATCGATGGGAGTTGTGCCCAGAGGGCGCCAGAGGGATCTAGCTAGTCCCTGAGATATTTGGTGGCTCATCAGAAGACTATTAGTGGACTAAGCAAGAGTGAACGAGAGCTAATGATGGCAAAGTAGCAAAGTATTAAAAAGTAGAAGCTCACAAGTTTTATTGTCTACAGTTCTCAAGCCAAACAACAGCAAGTTAGCACCGTAGGGCGGGTACCACCCCTCATCTGGAGTAGATGCTGGGCATATCAGGCAAAGATACAGGAACCTCCGAAATTGGAACTGGAATTGCTATCTGTGGCTTTTCGATCCATGCTCTGCTGGATTTGTAGACCACCACAACCGCGTATCTTGTTTCTCGACGATCTGCAACGGGCGATTGGCCCGGTAGCATAGATGGTAACGGACGACGAACTTGGACATCCTTGATCGAAAACCGTCAACACCAGCGTACGAAACGTGCACAATACCGCCAGTCTACTTGTTGCGTGTTCTTTCGACGCTACAAGCGCGCAGATTAAAGCATGCTCCAGTTTTCCCGTGCTCATTTTATTATGCCTCTCTTGTTTGGAAGACATGACGGATTTGCCAACCAACGAAACATTGGCATACTCAGAAAGAGACCATGGCGGCGACGACTTATCGTGCGCAACGATTCCGCGTTCCAACGTGCCCGCAGAAAGCAGGGTCAACTTTCTGGTAAGATTCGTTCGTGGTTGTATTCATGAATGGAAATGTACCTTTCTATTTCCTGTCTTTGAAAGAGAAGCGCAGCGCTCATTAAAAAAGAGTTATTCGTACAAGCAACCCCAAAGAGGAGGAGGCATCTGCGTTTCACGTTCGGCGTCTACAGCTGCATACGTATTTGATCCGTAGCCAAGGCCAAAATAAATGGACCACTGACACATAGCTTGCATTTAGTGTAGTCGGGATGCCAATAGTACACTGAAGAGCGTCCAGTCCGAGACCGCATTTATCTTTGGCGGTGGCATAGTTGTGGAATGGCAAGCGTGAGCTGGCTAACGTTAGCATTAGTTCTTGCCGGCTGCCTTCGGCGGTTTGAAAGTAAATTCCCAATCCAACGCAGCTTGTTCTGGAACGGGGCCTCCCATAGCAATACCATGTGTTCGTGCTTTGAAAAGGAACCCATCGGTGGGTAATTCGTTGGCGTCTGTGTTTTTCTGGTCATTCCCTTCGTTTCGGGGTGTACAAACACCCCGCTGCTCCTGACCGAGTTCTTCCTTAATTTGCTCCAAGATTTCATCAAAAGCCTTTCGAACTTGACCTTTGCTGCCACCTCCAAAAATGTTGCCCAGGGTTATATGAGCTGTCCACTTGTCCTTGCTATGAGCAGTGATCTCGTTGAGTGCTTGAGAGTCAGAGGTTTTTGCAATGTCTCGAACGTCATTGTGTAGAGCATGCCAAGCTGGGGATGCCTCCAAGATTGCTACGATCAAGTTGTTGCGTCTCGGGGGAAACATGCATACATCTGTGACATCAAACCAGTAATCGTCGATAACGCCGTTGATCTCATTATCGTCTGAGGGTTTGTCATTTCTGTTCCGATTTTCATGGCTGCTCTCATCGTTTCGTGCAGAGTCAGGTGACTGTGCATGGGATAGAAAACTTGATTCCTTCAATCGATCTCGTATCTTGCCATGCCAGTCGATTAACTCCTCGACTGGAAGCTCACACAATGTTTCTCCACCAAAGAAAAAAGTCATGTGTAGAGAAGCGCGAGATCTCGGTTTGAATCTAAGAGGCTGTTGCTTTTTCGTGTTGAACTTTTTCGATGGGCTTTTGGATTCCTGCTTTCGCGTAGGAACTACACTGCTGGTTGGAATGTCTCTGCCTTGTGCGTCATTTTTCTGGTCACGTATATCGCCTTCCAGGCTCGCATTCTCACTCTTGTCAATGTCACCTTGCAAGGAACCTACTTTGCTCTGAATCTTTAAGGCAACTCCGTGCATGCGATCCATGGTTGTATCATCCAAAATGACTTTCAAGTAGGAGTTAAAACCTGGTCTGTTGGGTTTGCTCTTCGCTGGGTTATTCGGTGTGTTCTTACTGCCCTTATCGTTGCTTGCGCTAATGATTTGCTTTTCGGGAACAGGGCCGTCAATAGCATCGGAAGAAGTTTCTGCGGTCATTGTCAACATTGTTCTCGCTCGTCGCCGTTGCTGCCGAGTCGTCGTTTCTCGCTGTGGAAGGGGCTCCCAACTCATGGATATTGTGTTGGTCGGCATGGGCGATGCTTCCATTATTTTCGTTTGTAGTACTAGTAGTTTTGATGTTGGATGTTGCTTTAACTTGAAACAAAAAGGAGAAATTGGGATGCCGAATCTCGCCGTGGCAAACCCCCTCGTTGGCAAAATCAAATTACGTGAATTCAGAATCAAGGTGATCACTGGCCAGCGACCACTTCTGGTCGAAAGTGATCGTTTCATGAAAGGCTTCCTCGCACAGCTGGATGGATTGCCATCAACAGTCGCTTGAATTGGGGCATGGTCGAGTGATGTGTGTTGAGCAGCAACACACGTGAGAATACTTCAGCCGGCGCCTGAAACCAATCAATGCAACGGGGGACGATGCTCTTTGGACCCACACTTTATCGTTGTAGGCCTTGATTTGTAAATAAATCCAAAAGAAATTAGAAATAGGAGGACCGGCTGCAACATCATCAATTGCAAACACCCCTGCTTTGCATGCATTGAACGATCTACAGAGCTTCAAGTGGGTGATTTGACGCCGTAGAGAATGTGAAATATCCTATTGGGTACAATTTTGCCTCTCACGGAGAAGGCGAAGTGAAAAAAGTGAAGATGAATAGAATCTATTATACATTGATATGCTTTAGATAAAGCTTCTCCTACTACGCATAATAATGAGGAGAACTGACCACATCTTCCAGTGCCTCCAATTGCTCCTGAGAAAATTTGCTACGATGCAGCTCCCAGTTGTCAGACATATGTGTTCGTTTGTACTCAGCACAGCACTTTTTTACGGTGTCTCGAACTCCCAGAGGAGCATTCCGTTCAAAGGAATGCTTGGAGATTGCCGCCAAAGCCTCTGGGACATAGGGCGGCGTATCGTACGGCTGTGCAAGGATGGAAGCGCAAAGAAAGTATACGGAAGTTAGCTGATTGGCGGCCCTTTTCTGTTCTTTTGCAAGTGCTTCCTCGTCCAGGGGGGAGTCCCCAACGGCCTTGGGAGGTGGAGTTTTTTGACCCGATGCTCCCTTTTTCTTCCTCTTCATGGCAGAGCGTTTTGCAACCACAACATATTTCTTCACCATGCGGGCTACACTATCCACTGGAGAAGCTGCGAGGATTCCAGTCAGCGTGGCCATTGCCGAGGATGAAACCTCGCGTCTATCATCAGCGAGAAGAGCCGTCACAATTACGAGAGTTATCTCTGCGTGTTCGGTGCTGAAGAGGAATTTATGGCCGCCTTGGAAGCTGCGAAGAAAATGTGCACTCGCGTGTCGAACCTGCCACTTTTCGTGAACGGCTGTCTTCTTGATAATATCCAAGACACGTGAAATGTCCGAAAAATCACCGTAGGAGATTACAGAAGTGACACTCAGCTCTGCTATTGTGTACCGGTAACCCTTGACAACTTCTGCTTCCAGAGTGCGCTGCGCGGCGTCAGCGTTGTCAGCTCCATCCTCGATGTTTGATATCAGGGCTTCAAATGCAAGCGGCAATAACGGTATAATGTAGTCCGAGTATTCATTCTTAGCTTCTCCCAAGTGGATGCAGTAAGAAAAGAAGCGACGGGTTGTAATGAGTGAGTTGTACCTGTCGTTGAATGGCACATTGTCTGAGTTCTTGAGCGACGACAACTTCTGCACAATCACCGTCCCTGGATCTTTTGGAGTCACTTCTTCTTCAGGCTCGGTATCCGCCTCGTCGAACGAGCGGGCCGCGGTAACTCTCATTTTTTTTCGGTGGCAGTGGCAAATTCGAAAGAGGCAACCAGCAATGTGGTCTCGGCAGCTCTCGTAGGGGTGGCCAACAGCTTCAATAAGTCTGGGCAACAACTTCTTGTTCACCAGATCCCATGATTTCTGAAGGTCCTCTACCGAAACAGATCCAGGTTTCCTTTCTGTGTCCATGTGGGAATCCCCAATCAAACTATCCGTGTACCATGGAATTCGAGACATGGTCCCATCGACTTCGGTTTCATCGATCTCGATCAACAGAGCACAGCTAAGATATAGCCACTTCGACTGCGCTGTGAAACCTTCCGTTCGACCAGAAGCATTGGGCCCAGGGTTCGGCCCGTTCTCGTCTGTCATCGCATCCGCGTCTTTCTCGGAAGCACTCTTTGGTTGCCACAAAGTTGTTTCTACCTTCTCAAAAAGCCAAGCAGTAAGCAGATAGAACGCATTTGGAGGAGAAAATTGAAGCGCAAAACGGAAAGAGTCAAAGTATGCTCCAATGAAAGAAACTGGTATTTTGGGAATAACCTCGTCCAGATAGGGGAGGAAAATTGTAGACCAAATGTCCGTGGCGTGGTCGTCTTCGTACAGTTTCAACATTGCTCGACAAACGCCAGAGAAGATTTCGGCGGAAGTACATTGCTGATTTCGCTGGTCTTCACTAGGTGGAGAAGAGGCGATTTCAATAGCAAAAGCCAATAGATATTTTGTAGCAGTAGTTCCACCTTCGCGCCCCAAACCAGCAACAACACGCGATACAAGCAGTGCGTGAGAAACCTTGAAAGTTGTCGAGCTTTGACTTGTGCGTTGGAAAGGGAAAAGCGACCTTGGAGCTATATTTCTCGAAGCATCACGAATAATGTCTTCCACCCCGGTGGACCACTGTGCATCGTGGCCTCCTCCAAAACTCGTGTCTTCCCTGTGATCGTACACCAAAGCCGCCCCGAGAACTTTGCAAAAACTTTCAGTGACCATCCTCTCTTGCAGCAATGGTAGATCAGTACCTTCGCGAGAAAGCCCTACTAAACGCCCAAACAAACCCAGTGCCACTCGTTGCAGTGGCTGGCCCATTTCATTTTCAAGCACCCGGAAGCACGTACTCCAGAGCCGCGGCACCAACGTGCTACCTTCTTTGTTCATGTCGTCCTCGTTAACTTGTGCCATAATAAACCAGGTAACGAGTAGAAGCTTCCGCCAATGAGCTTGAACAGCGCCGCTTTCAGCTTGTTCGGCATCGGGAGTGGAGCCGTTTGTTCTGCTTGCTTTAGCCTCGTCGCCTTCAGCCTCGTCGTCTTTCACGACGTCCTTCACGGCGCCCTTAAGCTTGTCTTCATTTTCTGACAATAGATTAAGGAGAAACTGAATGCTAGAGTCGTGTATTTCCTGGTCTCGGACCGATGTTCGAGGAAGACTGTAAAATTTTGAACGGAATTTGCTGAAAATACTCTGCAGATAATGAACCATTTTTTGTGTCTCTTCAGTGGGCATCAAAGATATCAATTCATCGGTGCCACAAGCTGTCTTAATATAAGTGAACCTTACTCGGTCAGTCGACATCATTTCTTTTACAGAACGGGGCAGGGCTAGAAGGGAAATCACACCCTTCAGCGACTCAGCCAATCGCTTCCGTTTCCCCTGGCCGTCAACGTGCGTTTTGAGCATCGATGTTGACGGGATGCCGAATTTTCCGTTCATGTCGTCGTCCTGTATTGCTACAGCTGCAATTAGACGTGGTACACGGTGCTTCACCAACCACCCAAACCTCGTGATCGCGTAATCAACAACACTGATGCCTGCTGCCCGTACTTGCGTATTTGAATGGCAACAAAGAGAGAAAAGTGCGTCCATCAGACCTTCGTAACCAACCAAAGGTTGAGGGGAGTCGATATTTAAAATTTCGTTGAGTTTTGAGCCTAGATGCGAAGCTTCCAAGGTATGATCAAAGATGATAGTTCCGGCGGATGCGCGCTTGTGATTTAGCCGTCGAAGGCGGCGAGGGATTTCAAAGCTTGCGTTTCGCTTCAGAGAATCATGAAACAGCTTCACGCGTGTCACCAGTAGACGACGAGGGATAGTCTTTCCCGCATCTTCCCCGTCTTTATAAAAAATCTCAGACCCCTTGCAGAAAAGCGCCGCCCGTTGTAGAGACTCAACAATGTGATCGGCCATGGCGCACAGAGAGAAGTCCGTCGTTGATTGTTTCTGGGCCTTCCAAATTTTCCGGGCTTCTTGAGACCTGAAATTCGCTCCCCGTCTTGTCAATAGCAGCAGCGCTATGTCGCAAGTCTCCTTGCAAATTTTGGCATCTGTACTTATCAAGGATTGATACTTTCGGTCACTGTTAGCGCTGTCCCCGACAGGTTGGACATCCGGAGCGCATGCTGAAAACGTCTCGTTTGCTATGACAGAAGCTATCGCAACCACAAACAGCGCTAGTCGCCCTCGAAGCTCTCCTAGAGCTGTCCTCGACTCAGAGGATGCCAGCTGTAGCGAACATTCCGAAGCGAGTTCGTGGGGTGTTAATGTAGGGTCCATGTCTGAATTAGAATCGCTCTCTCCGCCGTTATCCACCGCCTCAAAGACTTTGTCGAGTATCACACATGATCCGCCACGCAAAGCATAGCGTATAACCCGTAGACACCTCCTGAGCTCGGGAATATCAACCGAGCACCCCGATTCGTCGCCTGATTGTTTCTTACTCAACGCGTCCATTCTCTGCACAATATGCCTGTTCAGTAAAACCCACGTAAACTCAATCGATTCCTTGTCTGGGACGTGCCACTGAACTTCGTCACCTGCAAGCTGCGCTGACCGTCCCAAAATTTTCGTGGCACCAGCCGATGAAGTATCGGACGCTACTCGGGGCAAGTTTTCTCGGGCAACTGGGTATGCCTCGCAAAGCGTTGATAGCGTATGCCTCAACAACTTGCACCCCACTTTATAAAGGTGTTTATCATTGCTCGCTAGCGCGAAGTCGATTGAGTCTGATATTGCCTGTCGGTGTTTGACAAGAACATGAGCGCTACCTTTGATCGCTCCAGCCAGACAACGCAGGCGGTACCCCGCGGCTTTAAGTGACTGATGCTCAAGGTCACTGGTCAACAAGGGGACAAGTGCATCTAGACCTGGACACGACAAACTCTTTGTTCCGTCCTCATTTTCCACTTCTCGGGCCCCGGAAACAGCCTGAGCCACAAATGATGCATCTTTCGCTGCCCACGGCAGGGTGTCTTCTCGAAAGAAGCGCGTCACGCACCTCAGCGCAAGGTCGAACACAGAGTCATTCAAAGCAGCAAACACCTGAACTAAACACTCTTGCAGGACACGGGAGAAATTTCGCGCCTGCTGAACATCCACCGAAGAATGACGAGTTGCAACTCCAGAAGAATGTTTGCCCGTCTTCTCTCTTTCTCCTGATGCTCTTAAAAAAGTGAAAACTCTGTCCAGAAACTCCAAAACCCAGTCATCCATTGCTGCTGCGGCCTCCTCCATCAAAAGTTTGTGAGTTTCTGGAGTTGTGTCGTTGTCACTGGGAATACCTTGTTTTAACAGGGACGTTGCTGGCAACCTTTCCAAGGCCGCAACATATTCCGGTGATGTATGAGGAGCGGCCAAATACTTGAAAAGATCTCGTCCAAGATGCGTTGTGCCGTTTGACGCATTCAATGCTCCGTTCTCGTTCTCCGCAACTTGGTTAACGTCCACAGAAACCCATTTGTCGGGTGCTCCACCAACAGGCATCCATGATGTGATGCTGCGATATAGAATCAAAGTACGAATAGTTTTGTTTTGATCATTTCGGTCAATCCCCGCAAGACACAGGCGCAGAATATCAGGGAGTCTCGCCAGTAAAATCGATGGATTGCTCCGCAAGGCCGGTTGGATCAAGCGTGTTAGAGCCGAAAGTGCTGCTGGAGCTTGATGCGCAAGGTTAACTGCCGAAATATCAAGCGCACGGGTTGCGAAGTCGATAAAAGCTGGTGCAGTGTGCATGGGATCGATTTGGATCAAGTAAAGCATTGCCGCTTCGCCCGCCCTTCCGACGTGTCCATTTTTACTGTACATGGCCTGCTGACAAAGCGGAAGCAGTGCATGCATTAAAGCAACCATTTCGTGGTCAGGAATGGATGCAGCACCAAGCGCTGGTTGAACATCGCAGAGAGCACTCGAAAGAGAGGGATTAGACGCTTTCAGAGAGTCCATGGCAGCAGAATTTCCGACCCGGCAACATAATTCGTAGGAAAAGTAGTGAAGGAAAGCACCGAGCGTAAAGGTCCATGATCCAAGATTGCTTGGATTGAAGTATGGAGTTACAAAGGAAAGGAAGCGGAGCATATCTCTAGTTCCCTCGGATATTGCGGGTCCGTCTGCGCTACTCGATTCAGGCTTCCCTTCGCCCGTCCCAAGACTTGCTACCAACAATTTTGTCACTTTGGCTACAAAGTCAATGCCTTCTTCATAGGATGATCCGGATCCAACAAAGTCCTTCAGCCTAGAAGGACATGAACGCGACCTTGGATTTCCCGCACGCGGGAATAACTTATCCATGGAAGCTCCTCCGATGGGTAGTTGAAGCCAATACTGGCTATGCGTTAAGATTCGTCTTCGAATCGGACCCCAGTCATAATCTTCTGCCGAGACATGCTTTCTGGCTCTACAAAACATTGCCAGCCAAAGGAAATCATACTCTGGGCATCGGTCGATATTTGTCCAGCATTCGTACCATTCTGGTAAGTGATCCAGATAAAATTGAGGTGTGCATCTTGATGGTTGGAAAAGGTAAAGGATGATGGAGGATCGGTAGCATGCATGAGTATGAGAGTGGTATTTGACATCCGTTTTGACCAACTGCCAAATCTCTTTAGCGGTGCGATCTGCTTCTAGATGAGGTAAGGGTGTGGACGAAGGTGGACGGATGCCCTGATCAAAGAAATGCCGTGCGTCTCGAATCAACTGCACTGTTCTCTGTAGTGTCGTGTTTTGCCTGGAGTTCGATACGGTGGGAACTTTCCCTAACTTGTGCTCGTCAACATAGGGTGCAGTGCGTAAGAACATTCTCAGCAATGGCTTCCAATGTAGAATTAGCAGCTGTCGGTCATCGTTGCTTATTTCCGAGTCCGGCACGTAAACGGAAGCGTTGGAAACGGCTCTCAAAGGTCCCTTGTTACCCAGAAGGTTGATGAGAAAAAAGAGAAGGATTTCACGAGCTGGTGCAGGCATGGCAAAGTCTTGTGTTAGCTCGCTCTCCAGCAACTCTTCCGACGGAGGGTTCTGGTAGGCTAAGGATGAATCATCGTCACCACTTTTGAAAAGATATCCCACATTTTCATAGTGCAAAGTAGCTTTGAAACTCCCCGGTTTGGACGGATCGGGTTCATAGGTGACAGTTGCTGACACAAGCCTCAACAGATGTAGAATGATCTCACATAGCTCCTGCTGCTCAATTCCGCTATGCTTTAAGCTTTCGAGAATGGAAAGCTGTGACTGCAAGCGGTTGCATGTCGTCATGAGGGTAGCCTGATGTTGCAGAGGAGGTAACAAGGTGATGCAGTCATCTGTCAGCGCTGCTCATAAATTTTGGTGACAAATCTCTGCGCACTTTACCCGTCCTTAAGATACAATCCAACTACTGCAGCACTTACCAAAGTTTCTTTCGAGTCATTCGTCTCATCCATTGCCATCTCGCCATTGTTGTCTATCTCCATTTCATCCTCCTCCTCCGTCGCAAACATATCTTCCGTCAGCTTGATGGAAAGTGCCAACTCCACAATCATGCGAGACTTTTTATGTGCAAACTTTGTAATGTATGGTACGCCATCTTGATCAATATGATTGGGAGGCAAATTCAAGTGGAAGGCATGAGGAGTGCCCCAAGCCTCGGCCGCGTTGTTGGATAAAGCAGCCATGTTGTCTCGCCGTTTTGTAGCTGTGTGTTGAGTGTTCGTATTTTAGGTTACTGAAGTAAGAGATTCTTGTTATTATGCAGTACAGTAGTGGATGAAATATGGATTGATCTAAGTATCTTCCAGAAAAATGTCCCGCGGTTCCTTGCTCAAATCAAGACAATTGTTGGTCAGGCAGAACGCAACTCGTATCTTTTGAACGAATCAGAAAACTCGGCAGCTCCCCTGTTCAAACAAGACAGTATGAAGGAGATAGGTAGCTAGCTCTAGAAGAGTGGGGATACAGGAGTACTTGTGATGTAGTTGCTATAATGGCCATATGAATGCCTCTTTTAGTGAGTCTGCACTCAACTTGACTGCATGCTCTGACATGAGGCGAAAGTCAAACCGCAACGGCCCATACTAATACCTGGTACTGGTACTGCTACTTGTAAACTGTACGTGCTAGAGCTAGCTAGCTACTACTAGCTAGTATCTACTGCAGTAAATTTGTACGAGTACTAGAATTACCGCAAGCTAGCTAGCGTACGAATAGATGTGCTTTGACGTACTTGTACTAGCTACTAGTACTCGAGTAGCTCGTAGCTAGCTAGAGTACGACGACGGTAAAACCACTACGTACAATTTTAACATTTTACTTCGCACGCACACATTCTGCTTAGATTTCATCCGCACCCAGACGATCACTATCGAACAAACACTGCGGCTCAGAACCTATTCGACAGAGCTCGCGAGGCGCCCAATAGCTCGTCAGAGTTAACTGCGATAGACAGTACTAAGTAGAACCAATGTAGTCTTCTGTAGCAGACTAGCAAACTGTTGTCTAGCTTCTAGACCTACTAGCTAGCTAGACTTGTGCCTAAACTAGCACTACTAGCATTAATCCTTATACACTGTTGTACCATGGGATAGTGACAGAGTGTTTTGCACTGCTTGATGCCATCTGGTGCTAGAACTTGTTCAACAAAATCCACACAATGTCAACTCTGATTGTGACCAAAAAATGTTTCACAAGATTGTTTTGTGCTAAGTCATTGGAGTCACATTTTGGATTGTTAAAATGCATCATTGATTCATGCATTAAAGAAAACAAAAGGCTATGTTGTTCTTTGATCAGTTACATTTAAGCAAACAAACACCTTTTTGTGAGCGTTTTTTAACAAATTGATTCTCTTGCAAACTGTGAAGCACACATGATTTCAAAATGAACAGCACACGGTCCCTCAATCATCATTCACCAAAACTTAATGACATAGGAATCAGTATCAAAAAATTTAGGAGTCATTTGACATTGCTAAAACATGGTTGACAAACAAACAAAGCACACAACGATTGCAATCGGAGATTTTAAACTATCGGCATTCTCACAAAACAAAAATGTGTGCCTTCAGTTCAGAGTGAGACATGAGTTAGAAAATGGACTTGAATCTCCCTGAATTGCTAATCTTTCTTTCCATCATCTAGTTCATTTGATAGAAGAGATTGTGATTGTCTTTCTTTGGTCTATCTAACAGTCTTCTAGAAATGACTGTTAAGTTCCGACGGAAGTCACAACGAACAATTCTTGAAACAAGAAATGAAAATGTTTGCAGAAAACTTATTCCAGCTTATCAAATTTCCAGCAGTCATTAGTTAGACATATGGAATGTGTGGATTTCAATGATTAAGGATCACAATGGTGGCTAATTTTAATAATGTAACAGATCACAGAGATGTTGAAAAACTGTTTTGTTTGTGTGTTCATGTCTGTTTGTCCTGTGAAAAAACAAACTGCATGTTGTTGAACCCTTATGATTGCAAACAATTATGACAGTGATTGCATGTTGCAACTAATCACATGCTTGAGAATGGAGACACAATTATGTACTAATTAAACTTCAATGACTTGGCCAAATGTTAAATGGCACTCTGCACTAGACTGGTACTCAAGTTCATGTTCATATAGGATAATCTCCTATGTGTTCACAAGCCTTTTGCTACTGTAGCACAGTGCATAATGAATTCGTTTCAGGGCGGTCAGGTGTTCGCATCTGAACCGTGAGGCCCAGGGTTCAAACCCTGTAGGAATCTAGTAGAAGCCTAGTAGGACGGCCTGCTTTGCCAGCCCTCTGAACGATCGAACGA
>ENA-ORBV01013404-ORBV01013404.1-microbial-mat-metagenome-genome-assembly--contig:-NODE-13404-length-12472-cov-3.283501_pt1 | contig 12472 bp, 15 predicted proteins | sample MGYA00237777_ERZ505514 | MGnify/ENA primary metagenome ERZ505514 (study PRJEB26160, sample SAMN06269048) | microbial mat metagenome | isolation source: Oligotrophic lake microbial mat | place... | reverse complement strand
CATTAATGGACTGGTTCGCCAGCCCATCTAAATCAGCGTGCAGTCGATGCGTCGTGGGGTCTGCAGGAATCAAAACGCGATCTGGTGGAGGAAACGCTAGCCCTGCTGAGTACCCGAAGTGCAGCGTGCTCAGGAAGCGGTGCTGCGGAGGTAATGATACAGGGAAGGAGAGGTTGGCACCGACTGCAGCACGATGATGACCGTGCGGATCAAGCTGCTGAGTGTGCTGGTTCTCAGTGTACTTCTGGAGCAGGGCTCGTGCTCGTGCTGCGATACTAGAATCAACTGATTGAGATGCAGGGACCGCACCATCACCATCACCTGCGGCAGCAGTGGATGCAGGTGGAATATCACCATCCTGTGCAGGTTGAGGCTGAGCTGCCTGCACGCACGGCTCCCACACCGTACTGAATGCGCACACACCAGCGAAGGGAGGAAGGGCTTCCTCAGCCTCCATAGTCGGTGCAGCCGGCACAGCGCCGTCCCGATTCACTCGACTGCGGCGTTTGGGCCCGGTCTTTGTCGAAGCAGAAGCTGCATCCTGAGCTGTCGGCGCAGCCCGACCGCGTTTGCGACGAGAACGTGTGGAGCCATCATTAGCTGTCGCTTGCTCAGGTATAGAGGCAGCGTCTGCTTCAGCGACGGCAGCGTGTGATTGAGCTGCTCCGCGCTTGGATCTCTTGCGACCAGTCGCTTTGGAAGAAGATGATGGTGCGTCACCATCCGCTTGAAGTGCATCCGCTGCTTTCGCAGAGCGCTTGGAGGCGCGCTTGCGCTTGCTGCTGCTCGCAGCGCCACTGGCAGTAACAGATATGTCCGCATCCACGTCTAAAGCTGCGTCCTCTGATATAGAAAGCTCAGACGGAGGAGCTATTGGCACACAAAGGACAGCACCAGATAAGACAGTTGCAATGTGGCGTTGCAACCTGGACGGCTGATCCTGATGACAACCGTGATGGAGAATGTACACTGCATATCATATGAATAAGACATACCAGGTGGTGGCGGTGGTTGAGGTCGATGTACTGGGTGGGACTGCTGCACGGGCGGCAACAGTCCTTGCGAGCGCAGGAAGTCCTCGATCGACAAGGCACCGCCCGATGAAGACATCGCTTCAGCTGATTAACAAGCTAGATCCGCATGAACACCAGACATAACCGACATGCCATGTTCAAAGACGAAGAGAGCTTTGAGAGTCGCAGGTCCAGCTGCAATGATTGGCAAATCCGGTTTGCGACATTTTGCTTGCGGAACGCCTTCTCCCAAAGAAGGGCTTCTCGGTCAAAATGTCGCATCTTCGCGTGATGATGCGCTTACGCGCCCTGCAGCCAGCACCGGCTGCAGTGCTTAGCCATGTTCGATCGTATATAGGTCAGGCACCTCGTGTTTCTGGTGTCTCCACGCCCGCGCGCTCGTTCCATGCGTCCCGTGGGGCCTTCAGCCCGATCTGCAGATCGAGCCATGTGACGCTTGCAGCCCCTGCTACCCGCGTTCAGCCAGGATGGCCCAGAAGATCGATGTCTGCTGCGACGAAGACGTCACGAGTACCGGTGTTCAAGATGGCAGAAGGCGAAGAGCGGCATGGATTCGTCTGTGAGCGTGTGACGCCTGTTCCCGACTTCCAGCTCACAGGCTATGAAGTACGTGTTGATGCTGCTGAAACATCGCTTCAATTTTACATGGGGCTCGTATTATATTTAACAACTTCGTCAAGTAATTCTTGTTTGATGACGGTTGCTGGTGTTTGGTGATGTGATCGCAGTTGCGCGATAAGCGCACGGGTGCAAAGTATCTGCACTTCCATCGAGATGACACCAACAATGTCTTTCTGGTCGGCTTTCGCACTCCCCCCTCGGACCATACGGGAATTGCTCACATCCTCGAACATACCACCTTGTGTGGATCGCGCAAGTTCCCAGGTATTATATCCATTCTGCCTAAGTTGGTGCACGACACGATTTGACCTGACACTCTACGGGATGGCATTGGTTTTTTCATTATTGCAGTGCGTGACCCGTTCTTCCACATGCTCAAACGGAGCCTAAACACGTTCATGAACGCCATGACGTACTCGGACTACACATTGTACCCGTTTTCAACCCAGAACGAACAAGATTTCGACAATCTTATGGTGAACACATAACTTTCGCTTTGTTAACCGCTGTTGGTCTGATTCTCATATCTTGCGGCATGACTCTGGTTGCGAACAGCGCGTGTATCTGGACGCCACCTTCTTCCCCAACCTTCGCGAAGCGGACTTCCGTCAGGAGGGTCATCGACTGGAATTCGTAGATCCGGTATGCTGCCAGCCCACCGGCTTGGGATTTGGTACGAAATGATGGTCGACCTGAGCCCGTCTAACATTCCTTGCATGCTCAGACCACGTCGTCCAGCGGAGTTGAGGACGACTTAGAGTCCGACGGCGCCGCATCCGCGAAGTCGCAGAGCAACAGCGGCGGCGGTGCAGCTACGGGCGCCACCACGCTAGCGTTCAAAGGCGTGGTGTTCAACGAGATGAAGGGTGCGATGAGTGACAGTGGACAGCTGTTCTCGCAGCGGCTGCAGGAGGCGGTGTTTGCGTCACCGCACGTGCCGTATCATTACAACAGGTAGGCATGCGCTCGTGCGCGCACGTGCATGCATCGCGATGTTTAACCTGCTTGTGCTGAAAGAACACGCAGATGTGACCATGCTTTTCCATATTCGTCTCTATGTATGCACACAGCGGTGGCGAGCCTCGACACATTCCGGACCTGACATATCAGCAACTGACCGACTTCCACAGCAAGAACTACCACCCAAGTAATGCGTGCTTCTTGTCGTACGGTGATCTGCCACCTCGGCTGCACTTTTTGCAAGAGGTAACTGATTCAAATCCGTTCACATGTCATCATGTGGAAGTCACAAGCCCTAACCCACTGCGCTGATTGGACCGTTTGTGACCACTTGTTTTCGTTGTTTGCGTTTGCACGCATTCTCACGCTCGCGTGCGGCTATCGTCATCAGGAAGTGTTATCTCGTTTTGAACCGCTGCCCGAGCCCGAATTGCCGCCTAATCAGCCTCGGTTCACGGAGCCCCAAACACGTGAGCTCACGTGTCCTGTTGACCCAATGGTGCCCGACCCGCAAAAGCAAACCAAGATGAGCGTTGCTTTTCTGCTACCTGATGTCTCGGCGGATCCGGTTGTGAATCTCTCGTTAGCCATGATATCGTCGCTGCTGCTAGACGGGCCTAAAGCGCCGCTGTACCAAGCTTTGCTGGACTCTAACATCGGCTCCGACTACGCTCCTAGCACGGGCTTTGACAACGGCACGCGGGAACCAGTGTTTGCCGTCGGATTACAGGTGCGGAAACACGTGCTGTGATCAACAGTATGCACGTCATGCAGTGTGCTGATTTTATTACTGGAACGTGCTCTTGCGTGCCATCGACACAGAACATCCGGGACGAAGACGTGCCTCGCGTTCAACAGATTATTTTGGACACGCTTCAGACCGCCGCTGACACCGGTTTTGAAGCAGAACGCGTGGAAGCGATCATCCACCAGATCGAGCTGTCGCAGAAGAGCGTCAAGTCCAATTTCGGCCTGGGCTTGCTGCTGCGCCTGTTCCCGTACTGGGCACGCAATGCCGATGCATTCTCACCGCTGCACATCAACGCATACATCGCCACAATCCGACAACGCTTGAGCGAGGGTCCCTATTTCCAGGAGCTGTTGCGTCAGTACATCCTGTTCAACCCGCATCGCGTGACACTGGTCATGCGACCTGACGAGGACTATGCCAAGAAGGAGCAGGCGGTGGAGGAGGCGCGCCTCAAGGTTCTGCAGAGCACGCTGACTCAGCAAGACCGGGAGCGCATCACAGCGCAGGCGGCTGAGTTGGCGCGTATGCAGCAGAGCAAACCTGATGCCACGTGTCTGCCGACCCTTCGACTGAGTGATATTGCCAAGACATCGGAGCAGTTGGTCTTCGAGCCGTCTACGCACGTGTACAGACCAGGTGCACATGCGCCCTCGTCAAAGGTCAAGTTCAGCCACTCTATTCCTCCTACACGCGTGTATCCCGAGTCTGACCGCTGTGAAGTGATGTGGCTCCCTCAACCCACCAACGGCATTGTGTATATCAGCCTGTTGTCCTCACTGCACCGCCTGCCAGCCGAGCTGCGGCCCGTGTATCCGCTGTTCCGTTCCGTGTTTACTGAGATGGGCACGCGCTCGATGGACTATCGCGAGCTGTCCCATCGGCTGGATCTCGTCACGGGTGGCTTGAGTGCCTCTGCCATGGTGCACAGTGGCTACAATGACCTGAGCTCGCACCACGAGCCTGTCGTGTTCTCTGGCGCTGCACTCACGCGCAACGTGAACGCCCTGTTAGCTGTGTGGCGCGAGGTGCTGCTGGAGTCTACCTTCTCAAACCAGACTCGACTGCTGATGCTGCTGCGGCAGTACGCCGCCGGTATCGCCAACTCGTTACAGGACAGTGGCTCGAGCTATGCCATGTCGTACGCTTCCAGTGCGCTGACGCCTGCTGCACTGGTCAACGAACAGCTGGGTGGCATGAGTTACGTCAGATCGCTCAACGCGCTCGTCACTCGTATCGAGGAAGAAGTTGCCGCCACAGGCAGCTCGACGGCAGACTCATCCGTCATCAACACTCCCACTCTAGGGTTGCTGTGCAAGCAGCTGCAGGACATTGCCCGATGGCTGGTCAAGGAGGGTGGTATTGAGCGGGCGCTCGTAGTGGGTGATGAGGCCTCGCTTGCAGCGTGCAGACAAGCTGTGCCTCAATTTCTTTACGATATTCACTCCAATTCCGCTGGTACAGTATGAATCCTCTGCTGAAGCGATCACCGCAATCTCACATCTCACACTGCTGTGTATGTTGATGCTATAGCTGCCGCGCCCACCTCCCCAATTGCTCCGGCAGCGGCTGGGGCGCTGGCTCCACGCTGCTTCTTTGCATTGCCTATTCAAGGTAAATACTGAACCATGGTGTAGGGTGTTCCTGGAATAGCATTATTGCGCCGCGGTGTACTAGCGGATCGTATGTTCTTGAAAGGACTTCAATTTGAACGGCGCGATTTGTGTTCTGTTCGTGCCTGCAGTGAATCATGTCGCTATGTGCCTCAAGACTGTACCGGCCAGTCATCCGGACTCAGCAGCTCTCACTGTATGTGGAACACTTTCCTTGCCATGCGATTATTTGATTCAGTCTACTGACCTTGTCACACTCATCTTGCGTCATCCTGTTATTGAATAGGTATTGGCCAAGGTTATGTCCACCTGCTATCTGCATCGTGAGATCAGAGAGAAGGTACTGGCAGGCTGTGTGGCATGATGTCATCGTCAGAATGCCTGTATCTCAAACGATTCACTGTTCTTTCTGTGCTGCCCCAGGGAGGAGCCTATGGAGGCCACGCCTCGCACAGCCCGCACGAGGGCGTATTCTCCTTCAGCTCATATCGGTATATTCGCCACTGCTCTCACATCTCCCGTTTCAGCACTCAGAGTGAGCGTTGGTGGTGCTGTTTAGGGATCCAAACGTGTTACAAACCGTGAGTGCATTTCAATCCGCGGTGGATTGGGCATTGTCCTCGGACAAGAACATCTCCGATCAAGATGTCGGTACGGTCTGCAACCAATTGCGTGACGTATGGTGTCCCTGCCGGTGTCGTCGCCTGCACGTTTTTGAACTGTGTGCTGTTCTACATTGCTCATCTTGCTGCCACAGAGGAAGCTCTTCTATCCCTATTCTCATCGATCGATGCACCCATCCCACCGGGTCGCAAAGGTGGAGTTCGTGCAACAGTGTAGCGAGCAGCGTGCCTTGGTCTTGATCTCGCTGGTCATGTGCTGACTCGCTCCGGCAATTGATTTCTGCTGCACAGGCTTACGCTTGTTCGTGCACGGCATAACTGACGATATGCGACAGCAGTACCGTGATCGCTTGCTGGCCGTCACGCGCCAGGTACCTCACCGAGGATCATCAACAAGGCTCGTTGATGCGTTCTGCATGCTCATATGTGGTGCGATGGATTGCATATTCTAGAGTTTAATGGACGTTGCGGGCAAGTATCTGGCGGGCGATCACATGCGCACAGCGCGTATTGCAGGTGCGTCCAGCATGTGTATTCGATCATACTGACAGTACCGATCTACACCTGGCATGTTCTGCATGTGATAGTGGCTGGCGATCAGGATAATGTGCCCGAAGAGATCAAGCAACAAGCGGAGTGGGTCGTGTCTAGTTTGTCTACTTGAGTAATTCCAGTACTGTAATACACTCTAGACTGCCCGAGTCGACGTCGGTCACTCAGCATCACTCGCAGCCGAGAATGAAAACAGGAGGAATAATACATAATTTACTCCAGAGCGCATCCTGCACGACCCTATGCTACCAACGGCTGATCACGCCCATGTATTTGAACAATAACTGCTTCCTCCACTTCGTACTTTTATGGACAAATGCAAACTGGCTAATATTGTTAGGTTCACGATGCCACCAACACAGTAGAGCACACTGCTGTTAGACACAACGGAAGATGGATGGTGGTTGCAGTGCGGGAATGAACAACAGCGAGCGGTATCCTTGGTTACGCAAGCGTGAAAATGTAACCCACGATGGCTAACAGAATGACCACCAGGATGATGATGGGGCACCATGTTTCCACACCACCAGTGCTCTGTTTGTGGGCGGACGCAACGCAGTCGTGAGCTTTGCAACATACGTACTAGCATCAGTGATAACGTACCTCTTCCAGTAAATTCTTTAATCTCGCGTTTGTCGTTTGGTAATTATCCAACGTGCTATCCATCTTCTCATCGAGCTCTTGGAGCATCTCATTTTGCTTGTCGAGATTCTGGCATCACACGATACGGGCAACAGTCAGGACGACACTCAAACAACATCAATCAAGAATCTTCATTCGCTGACAATTATCATATTCGTCGTGGTGGACAGCCAAGGTAAAAGGGCATCGAGCTCACACACCTGTCCGATGTCAATAGCTAGCTCATGCACATCCTTCAGACCGGCAGACAGCACGTCCAACAGTTGATCCTGCGACATGGAAATCGAGCTTTAGAAATTCGGCCGAGAAGACAGGAGCTATGATACTGATGATGGCTCAGAACAACGCTCAGCACTGCACCTACCATCTTTTTGTTCTTTTCCTCCACTTCGACGTAGAACGTCTGCTCCTGCACTGAGATCGGCTTCTTACTCTCGGGCTCGTCATCTGCTCCACTGTCGTCCTTGCCGGTAGCAGCCCGCCTCGTTGCGGCGCGCTTTTGTTGTCGCTCCGCTCTCGCTTTGGCTCTTTCCGCCGCTGCGGTATGCGACAAGCAAAATCAATACAGTTGAGCATGCAGGACAATATTGAGTCCCCATCCTTGACGCATGTTGAGCAATCACGATTCTCAGGTAACAAATGATACCTCTCGATTGATTCCGGTCAATGGCGGCGGAAGACGCATCTTGACCGGGATGCTTCTTCACACTGGAGTTGGCCTCCATTAACTTTTGCAGCTGCAGGCCCAGCAGCTCCACAAACTTCTTGCGGGCCTCAAGCTCCTTTTGATCCAGCTGTCAAGACACAGGAAACAAAAAACAATCAACGCGATCAGCACGCGAGCCGTCTTACTGGAAAAGCGGACGCGAGATGGAAAATGTATCAATATCAAATGCGGTCGCGCACGATGTACCTTGCCCTTCTTTACGTTCTTTTCGAACGCAGATTTTAGCGCCAGCCAGTGCTTTTCTGCCTGCTGTAGATCTTTGTAATGCTCATTCTGCATTCCGATGATCTCCGCGTCTCGGACGCCACCTTTCGCCTTGCGAAGTTCATTCAACTCGGTGATCGACTGCAGCAGGAACACAAAAGACAGCATACAGGCCGAGGTGAACACAAGAACAAGAACAGTCGACATGGTCTCCACATGCGGACACCGTAGAGGTGTGGTCAATGCATTGAAGATGACAACGCCTCTGCGCCCACGGTCGACAAGCAGCCTGTCTTACCTGATGCAGCGCGCCTAGCTTCTTCGTCAACAACGCCTTCTGTCTCTGAAAATCGTCCATATTTTTGAGCTCCACTCCATCCTGTGACTCTGGCTCATCGGGTAACAGCTCCGCTTTCATCTTGCGAAGATCCCTCACCATCATATTCAAGCGCGTGGCACCTTGCCGCGACGCCGTGATTTTAGTGGGCTTCTTTTTGACGGGTTCGTCCGCCATGGTGGTTACGAGTGAAAGAAAAAGTGTTCAAGCACAGAGTCTGGCTAGCGAAGCGCTAGATCAACAGAAGGGGTAGGAAGTCCCAGATCCAGAACCGATGCGGTCGGCTCAATGCGCGAGTGAAAACACGCTCAGGGCAGTGGCACGCAACCTCTCAAATTTGCGCTCAGCCAGAGCGTGCCCCAACCAATACAAGACGCCAATCTCGATGACACACGCGGCTGTGTGCAGTCCCCTGCTTGCAAGCGCTCGATTCACCAAGCGCCAAGCACGAAACCGATTGCACCAGCGGCGAAACACAACACACCGACAAGAAAGCGGTGTGCGTCTGAGTTCAATTTCTCGTTAGCAGAAACCTCGCCAAATCCAAAAATATATCGTCGGAGTCGCCATTCCAGAATAGGAGTGGCGCAACGTACGCTGATCAATGCTGAATTGTCCACGTATCCTTGATTTGTAACCAGATCAGTTCGTGCGTCGAGGCGGTGGTCTTGCATGTGATTGCAGGCAATTGATGCCACCGTAGATTTGGCATCGGCTGAGTGTACAAGGTCCCATTGCAACAGATCAATCATGGCAGTCAATCTGGAGGCCCTTCCTTCGGGAGCTTGGCATCTGCACAAGTTCGGCGGAACTTCCATGTCCCTTCTGGAGAATGTGGCCGACATTGTTCAGCGCACCGTGCGAGAGAACCCTGGAGCGGTAAGGTCGAGCTAAGCATCGCGCTGTACATGCGCTGACAATTCTCGGGTTATTGGAGCTGATCCTCGTCTCCCTGTTGTATGTTGTGTGGAATCTCACAGCGCTCAGGAGCTGTGGTGTCTGCTATGCACGGTGTGACCAATTCGTTGTACGAGGCGCTGGATCGCGCCAAACGTGGCGAGGAGAAGTACGAGGAATTCTTCGCGAATATCATCAAGAAGCACAAGGATACAGCGGCCACGGTGCTGTCTGCGTCATCTGCGGCGTCATTCACCGACATCATCTCTCGCGATGCGGAGCAGCTGCGAACTGTAAGCCTTTTGCACTCACGTTTGTGAATGATATTCTATCCCTCGCAATCACGCATGCGTGATCTGTCATTTTTGAACCTGTGCTCAATCTACGATCTCCTCTCCAGATTGTGGAGTCTACCAAGTTTTCTCGATTGTGCCCCGTCGAGCAGTCGAACTTGTTCGTCGGTTATGGCGAGCTATGGTCTTCGTGGCTGCTCACCCTGCTGCTGACCGACAGAGGTGTCCCCAATGTCGCTCGCTTGGATGCTCGAGAGATCGTCATTCTGCAGGTACATACGCAGTTTGCACAACCGGTCTTCTTGTCGATCACTCATGCCGTCCCCGTATGCAGCGTCAACAACCGACTGCTTTGGATAGTATTCCCAAGATCGACTGGCCGCGGTCCAATCAGAAGATTGCAGAGTGGTCGAGCGGTCACCCGCATGTTGAGGTTCGCAGCGTCTCTGCGCTCGCGTCATAAGCGTATCGCGTAACTTACGCGTGTTCGTACTGCTTGCTGTGTTCACCTCGAGCACAGGTGCTTGTGATCACGGGGTTCGTGTGCCAAACTCACGATGGCATCTTCTCGATATTGGGCCGCAACGGCTCCGATTTCAGCGCTACCATCTTTGCCAATCTGTTGAATGCCTTGCGAGTGACCATCTGGAAGGATGTGGAAGGTGAGGGCTGTGGTGGCTTGATCGTGTGGGGCAGGCATACACTATTGTAATATATATATAAGGCTTCACTAGGGTGGCTTATGTCATGTTTGTGCTATGTCCTGGGTGCTGCACCGTTCCACACAGGCGTGTACACTGCGGATCCTCGCATTGTGCCTGACTATCAGAAGGTCGAGTGCATGTCGTATGAGGAAGCGATGGAGGTGTCAAACTTCGGTGGGCAGGTGTGTAATTATGCTCAACTAAGGTTCTAGATGGTCTGCTGCATCAGTGCATAGTCATGCATGCGATGGCATGTAGAGCACTTGGTCGTACGCCATGCGCTGCTGATAGTCACCTGTTGTGTCACGTTGACTCTCGCAGGTGATGCATCCCCTCACCATGGTTCCCATCGTTGAAAAGACCATCCCAGTGGTCATCCGCAGTTCACTATCACCCGATTCGAAGGGTACCATCATCACTGCGTCCAGTCTGCAGTGTCAGCGGCAACACGGCAAGCATGTGAAGTGCTTCTCCAACATCGACGGGGTGGCGGTGATCAAGCTCCAGGCACCGTCAATGGATATGTATTGGATGGAGGCGCTGGTGAGCGTGTTGACGCGCAACAAGATTGCAGCCATTCAGATCGGCAAGAGTCCCTTTGATCAAGCTGTTCGCCTCACAGTGTACAAGAAGGACGTGGGTACGCTACCTGGTTCTAAACTCTGTTTAGTGTTATCGTAGACCTTGACTTATGAGTCTCCTTGTGTCGCAGAGCACGCCATGGAAACGCTCGACAAGTTTCGCAAGACGACGGAACACGAGACCTCGTTAGAGGTCATCTCTCCGTGCTCTATCGTGGCCGCCATCGGAGACGGTGCGTGACTTAGCTTAGAGGTTCATGACATGACTTTGCGTTGATCAATAGTACTGTGTACGGCTAGGCATTGTGGCGGACGCAAGCACGTCTTCCAAGTTCTTCGCGGCCCTTGAGCATGCGAATGTGGGTGTCCATTTGATCGCTCAAGCGTCTACAGAGCGGAGTATATCTGTGGTGGTGGACCAGCCGCTGGCCAAGCGTGCTATCCAGGTTAGTGTTGCGTTTATTGTTCCTCGGGTGACCGTTTTGATCTTACCCGTGGGTAATCGTATGGCTAATGACAGGCGCTGCACGCCACGTTCCTTCAACCGCTCAAGACCGTCTCTGTCGGTATATTAGGGCCCGGAACCATTGCCGATGAGCTGGTACTGCACTACTTTGTCTAAATTAGTTTAATTTGCCCCACAATGAATGCCGGTGTTGATGTTGTTGTTGTTGTTGTTGCAGGTGTACGAGCTGAAGGCTCAAGCCAAGTTTCTGCGTGAGACACGTGGCGTCAATCTGCTAGTGCGGGCTCTGGCTAGCCTAGACCAGTCGAGCACCCCCCTGTCACCCTCCGGCCGCCACGCCTTTCAACAGTTCACCTTCGGATGCAATGCACAGTCCAAGGTCAACATGTTGTTAACTCCGCACGGCCTCAACGGGGGACCCGCCAATTCGCCTCCGCGGCTGAATCAGCCGCCTCATCGATCTGGAGTTACTGGTTTGAGCCCGCCCAGTCTGAAAGGAGATACGTTCTCATTGCAGCAGCAGCCTAATGGCCACACGGGCACGCCGCGTCAGAATGGTGCTGACGTCACCAACGGCAACGGCCATTCCACTCACAGTCCCGCACGCGTGCAGGCAGACGGCAAGCTCAGCCAAGAGCTAAAGCTGGGCAGTCCCGCAGTACCCAACACTGAGGACGGCCACTTCGATGTGGCGATGGGGCGACGCTGTATGGCCCCGCTCCTGTCAGATCTGACGCAGGATGGACAAGTTACCACGCTCGAAGCGTTCGCGCGGCATATTCGAGAGGGTCACAGTCTTCACAATGTCATTGTGGACTGCACCCATTCTCAGATTGGCAACATGTACACTGAGTGGCTGCAACAAGGGCTGGATGTCATCAGCACCAATCAGCACGCGCTGTGCATGCCAGGAGTCCTGTCGAAAGTGCGCGAGATTGAAACGGAGCAGCCTAGCAAGTGTCTCTATGATGTTGCCATTCACGCAGGCTTCAATGTAGTTAGCTCCGTGCGGGACTTATTATTAGCCGGAGATCGCGTGTTACAAGTGGAAGCCGTGCTGTCGGTCACGATGGCCTACTGTTTCAATCTGATATCGCCAGTCTGGCCGGAGCCAGGGCAGAAACGACTGAAGTTCTCAGAGGTAAGGGTCAACATCTGAGATAAGTGTATCGACATGCTACGTTAATGTATTCCGCTTGGCTGGTATTCCGTGAATGTAGGCTGTTGAGAATACGGTGAAGCTGCGCTTCATTGAAGCCGATATTCGAGACGATTTCAGCGGTGAATACTTCGCTCGTAAGGTGTATGTGCTGGCGAATGAATGCGGTCTGGACATCAAGTTCAGTGATGTTCAAGTAGAATCGCTGGTGCGTTCTTGCGTGCTTTTCTGCGCTCAAATGTATCATGATTCTGCTCACAGCACACGATTTGATATTGCTGGCAAAATATGTGGCGCGCGATGTCTGCGTT
>ENA-ORBV01013401-ORBV01013401.1-microbial-mat-metagenome-genome-assembly--contig:-NODE-13401-length-12473-cov-13.290820_pt1 | contig 12473 bp, 4 predicted proteins | sample MGYA00237777_ERZ505514 | MGnify/ENA primary metagenome ERZ505514 (study PRJEB26160, sample SAMN06269048) | microbial mat metagenome | isolation source: Oligotrophic lake microbial mat | place... | reverse complement strand
CTGGGGTAAAACCGGGTACGGAAGTAGTCGTTTTGGATGGGAAGAAAGATGCGATCGACCAAATTACTCAAATTTTAGCCGATCGCACAAATATTGAGAGCATCCACATCATTTCTCACGGCACTCCGGGTAGCTTGCAACTGGGTAAAACCGGATTGTCTGTCGATAACCTAGAAACTTATTCCCAGCAATTGCAGGAATGGCGGAGTGCTTTTACAGGCAGTGCGGATATTTTAATTTACGGTTGCAATGTGGCATCGGGGCCTCGCGCTGGTGCCACAGTCCGCCGGGGGTTCAAACCCCCGTCTCATAGCGAAAGTCGGTTGAAACCGACTGGGAATAATTCATTTATTCAGTCCTCTTTAGAGGACTTGCGCTATGAGACGGGGAATTCATTCCCCGGCGGAACAGGGGAACAAGCGAGAGATTTAGAAATAGATGGTTTCACCTTCATCCAGCGAATTGCCCAACTCACAAATACCAATGTTGCCGCATCCAAAAACCTCACTGGAAGTGTAGCAAAAGGCGGCGACTGGAAACTAGAAGCAATAACCGGGGAAATTAAGACACCGCTGGTATTTGCAGAAGAAGTGTTAGCCGGTTACGAGTACGTTTTAAATAGTTTCGGTACGGCAAACAACTTGCTTGCAGGGACAAATCCTCGCGCGATCGCTATCGGTGACTTTAACAAAGACGGCATACCAGACCTAGCCGTGGCAAACGTTGGTTCTAGTGACGTTTCCATTCTGCAGGGAGATGGATTAGGCTCTTTTGTTCTTGCAGGTAACTTTCCTGGAGGAGGTGGCTCCTCAATAGCTGTGGCGGATTTTAATAAAGATACCAACCTTGACTTAGCTATAGCAACAGGCAATAACATTTCTGTCCTGTTGGGAACAGGTACGGGCAGCTTTGGGACAGCTACTAGCTTGGGTGCAGGGCTAAATCCTTCTGGTATTGTTGCGGGAGACTTTAATAAAGATGGCAACCTTGACCTAGCAATAGCCAACACTAACGATACCACTATTTCCCTCAAGCTGGGGGACGGCACGGGTGGCTTTGGCCCTACCACCAATTTCACTGTAGCGAGCTTTCCTTACCCGATCGTCACAAGCGATTTTAATGGAGATGGAAACCTTGACATAGCTGTCGCCAGCTCTAACTCGGGCAATTTCTCTATTTTGTTAGGAACAGGTACAGGCAGTTTTGGCCCTGCTAGCAATTTAAGTGTAGCCGCCAGCCCTATTTATGACCTGGATGTAGCAGACTTTAACGGAGACAATAGAGTCGATTTAGCCATAGTTCGCGGCAGCAATGTTTCCATTTTGTTGGGAACGGGTACGGGCAGCTTTGGGCCGGCTACCGATTTTCCCATGCCGTCAAATCCAGTTTCGGTGGCGATCGCGGATTTGAATGGAGACAGCAAACTAGATTTAGCTGTAGGGAGATTTGAGGGTCAAGTTTCTATCTTAACTGGGAATGGTACTGGCAATTTTAGTACAACTATCAGCTTGAGCGCGACGAATTCTTCTGCTTTTCCTTATATTGTGGCCGGTGACTTTAACGCAGACGGACAACCTGACTTAGCAACAGCAAATAATAGCGGTTCTAACGATGTTTCAATTCTGCTGAATATACCCAATACAGTCAATTTCGGTGCGGCAACTTACAGCGACACAGAAGGAACAACAGACACAGTAGTTAGTATTCCCGTCACCCTCAGCGGCGGCACTCCCTTTGCTGATGTAACTGTACCAATTGCGATCGACCCCAGCAGCACAGCCACCGAAAATTCTGACTACACCTTTTCGCCTACTACTGTTACTTTCCCCGCCGGCACTACTACTCTCACCCAGGATGTTGCAGTCACGATCAAGCCTGACAATCTCCCTGAAAACGCCGAAACCGCAATCCTCGGCTTTGGCACAATCACCGGTGGCATTGCAGGTACAACAAAACAAACTACACTAACTATTGCAGCCAACGGTACAGTTTCTTATGCCCTTGCCGCTGGTATTGCCAGCATTACTGAAGGTAATAGCGGCACAAAGCCTCTGACTTTCACCGCAACTCGCAGTGGCAACACAGGCGGGGCAAGTAGCGTCAATTATACGATCGCCGGAACAGCTACAAACGTCAGCGATTACAACAACATCGGTGGCACTTCAGGGGCAACTGCTGCTACTGGCACAATTAATTTTGCCGCCGATGAAACATCCAAAACCATTACTCTCGATGTATTAGGCGACACCCTAGTTGAACCCGACGAAACCATAGCCGTCACCCTTTCAAGTCCCACAGGCCCGGGCGTAACACCGACAATTACCACTGCTACCGCTACCACAACTATTACTAATGATGACAAAGCTGGCTTTACTATTAACCCAACAGCATTAACTACAAGTGAAGTCGGTGGCAAGGCAGAATTTACCGTCAAACTCAACTCTCAACCCACTGCTGACGTTACCATCGGTTTGAGGAGTGACAATTTTGCCGAAGGAACAGTTTCAACTAATAGCTTAACTTTCACTTCTGCTAACTACGATCAACCGCAACCAATAACGATAAGTGGTGTTGACGATTTGGTAGCTGATGGCCCTCTACCTTACAAAATTGTCACGGCTGCTGCTGTGAGTACCGATGTTAATTACAATGACCTCGATCCTGATGATATCGATGTCACCAACAGTGACAATGAAACTCCGGGAATTACGGTGAATCCGACGGCGGGATTAACTACTGGTGAAGATGGCACTAAGGCTAACTTTACTATGGTTTTGAATACTCAACCGACTGCTGATGTGACTATCGGTTTGAACAGTGACAATGTGGCTGAAGGAACTATTTCTACTAATAGTTTAACTTTCACTCCTGCTAACTGGAATACAGCGCAACCAGTGACAGTAACAGGGGTTGATGATAGCAGTGTTGACGGCGATATTAACTACAAAATAGTCACGGCGGCTACTGTTAGTACAGATCCGAATTACAGCAACAAAGATGTAGCGGATGTTAGCCTGAGCAATAAGGACAAGGATACCGCTGGTATTTCTATTACTCCCACGGCAACAACTGCTACAGAAGGCGGTGCGAATGGCAGTTATGATCTCAAGTTAACCTCGCAGCCGATCGCCCCTGTTACGATTAACTTTAATGCCGGAAGTGAAATAAATGCGATCGCACCTGTTACCTTTGACAGCACGAATTGGAATGTTGCCAAAACAGTCACCGTCACCGCTACCGACGATAGCAAAGCCGAAGGTACGCACAGCGGGACGATCGCTCACACTGTTACCAGTACCGACACTAAGTATAGCGGCACAACAATTCAGGATGTCAATGTAGCTATTACCGACAACGACACAGCAGGTGTCAGCATTACACCTACCAGTACAACTGCTGCTGAAGGGGGTGCTAATGGCAGTTATGAGTTCAAATTAACATCGCAGCCGATCGCCCCTGTAACTATCACTCTCACAACAGGTAATCAGATTCAGGCGATCGCGCCTATCACTTTCACTGCGGATAATTGGAATTTCGCTCAAACCGTTACGGTGAAAGCTGTTGATGATACGGTTGTGGAAGGGGCGCACAGCGCTAATATCACTCACACTGTGAGTACCACTGATGGTAAGTATAATGTAGTTGTGGTTCCAGGGGTGACAGTGGCGATCGCCGATAACGATGTAGCGCCACCGCCGATCCACAATGACCCAGTACCGCCGACTCCAACGCCGACAACATCTGTCACTCCGACACCAACGCCGACAACATCTGTCACTCCGACACCAACGCCGACGACATCTGTCACTCCGACACCAACGCCGACGACATCTGTCACTCCGACACCAACGCCGACGACATCTGTTACGCCGACTCCGACTCCGACGCCAACATCTGTTACGCCGACTCCGACTCCAACTCCGACGCCAACATCTGTTACGCCGACTCCGACTCCAACTCCGACTCCAACATCTGTCACGCCGACTCCAACTCCGACGCCAACATCTGTTACGCCGACGCCGACATTTAACTTTCGGATAGGCAATTTTGGGACAGGTAACGAAACACCGCTAGGTATCGGAAATAACGAAACACCGCTACGTAACGGAAATGTCGAGCAGATTTTGAGCGCTCATACTCCCACGGTAAATTTTTCCCAAGCTACTTACCAAATCAAGGAAAGTTCCACAGGAGTCGTTCAGGCAGAAATTACTCTCACTCGCACTGGGGATGATCTAGACAAAATTTCTAGGGCGTACATACAACCTGTTACTGGTGCTTCAGCGACTTTGGGAACAGATTGGAACTTTGCCTCCAGTTACTCTGGTCAAGTCACCTTTAACCCAGGTGAAAATACTAAAACTTTCACAATTGACATCTTGCCGGATAGTCAAGCTGAAGGAACAGAAGAAATCGCGTTTCGGATTGCTAGTGCGGATAATGCCAATATTGGTGCTCAAAGCTCTACCACCTTGCAAATTTTGGATAAAGTTTTCACCAACGAACTCGCCGCTCTGACGATACCTGGTTTTGTCGGCCCTAATGCGTGGGGAGACTACGACAATGACGGCGATTTGGATCTCTTGGTGATGGAAGGAGGTAGTTTACAAAACTACTCACTTTCTTTTCCCCGATCGCAATACATCCCGAAAGTGTACAGCAACGAAGGTGATCAAGGCTTTAAACCAATTGATATAGGGCTGCCTATTGTTTATGGAGGGGTGATTCAGGAAAATGGGAATGAGCATAATGCCAAGCCTTCTGCTACGTGGGGAGACAGCGACAATGATGGTGATCTCGATATCTTGCTCACAGGCGTAATTGATACTCCTCCACAAGACAACTCTACCCCCCCCAGTTCGCCCTACATTCCCAGTTTGCCCTACACCCCCATCACCAGACTGTACCGGAACCAAAGGACTGATAGCACTCTTCCCAATTACCCAACCTCCATCGACCCTACTAAATTTACTCTAGATAGGAGGGTAAAGCTGCCTGGTATTTTCAACGGTTCCGCAGCTTGGGGAGACTACAACAACGATGGCAGAAAGGATCTCGTACTCACAGGTGACACGAGTTCAGGATACATCGCCAAAGTGTTCCGCAACGAACCCATTGGTTTTAACAACGGCAGTATCTTTAACTACGCCCTTACCTTTGAGGAGGAGACTGGGGCTAGCTTGCCCGGTGTTATTGGCAATGCCGCCTGGGGAGACTACAACAACGATGGCAAACTCGATATCTTGCTGACAGGGGACACCGCTCTAAAAAGCGACCCCAAGTCAAATTACATCGCAAAATTGTATCGCAACACTCCCGATGGCTTTACCGAAAAGCCACTGCCGCAAAATCAAAACCCCCAAGAACCTATTATTTACGGTGCATGGGGAGACTCCAGCAGCGATGGCAAACTAGATATCTTGCTGACAGGTGGATCAGGTGGATCGTCGCGTCAAAATGAATGGAACTACGGCCGTACCAGATTGCTCGGAAACAATAGCTATGGGGATACTACTAGCTTTCAGGAAGCTTATTACTCATTTGGGTCTAGTGGTAGTCCCGGTGCTTGGGGAGACTACGACAACAATGGCAAGCTGGATATCCTTGTGACAGAACTGGGTGGTAATTCGGGTTCCAGTGTCGCCAAAGTTTACGAACAAAATGATGCTGGCACCAATTTTGAACTCCTCAAGGATGCAGGGCTGCCTGATAATGTTGCCAGCCCGAGTTCTTCGGGAGACTACGACAAGGACGGCAGACTAGATATTGCACTCACGACCAGAGATGATTCATCTTTTCCCAGTGGTAGCTTTGTCAAAATCTACCGCAGCAATACCCCTAATGCGAACACGCCACCCTCTGCACCTCAAGGTTTCAATTACCCTCAGATTACTCCCGAAGGAGTTATCTTAAGTTTTCCCGGAGGATGGGGGAATCCGATCGACGCTCAAACTCCAAATCAGGGTTTAAGCTACAACCTACAAGTTTGGACTACTCGTCCCAATCCCTTCTACGGTGGCGACCCTATTAAAGAGTACATTGTTGGCCCGATGTCCCGTGATGATGGGACTCGGCAAGTAGTGCAGTTGGGGAATGTCCATCAAGCCAACCCCAACAGCAACTACTACTCGCCTGGTTGGCTGCTAAAGCCAGATTACTTAATCCCTGGACAAACTTATTACTGGAGTGTACAGGCGATCGATGGTGCTTGGGCGGGTTCACCGTTTGTCGAAGGACAAAGTTTTACAGCGCCCAATATCGAACCAACGCTCACTATCAGCGCTACAGATCCCAATGCGACAGAAACACGTTGGGATGAACCCTCGAATCCCGGAAAATTCACCATTACCCGTACTGGTGGCAACCTAGCTAATGATCTGAATGTCCGCTACAAGTTCGATAATCTATTCGATAATCAAAACTACATACCGGTACCCGGTACTGCCATACCCGGTACCGGTATGTATGGAGATTACGAATTGTTTTCCGACTCCGAACCCCGTCAGCAGTTACCCTACGGTGGCGGCGAGTACGGCTATGTCACCATTCCAGCGGGTAAAGGCAGCGTCAACATAGATGTGGATGTCTACAACGACAACCTAGTAGAAGGCGACGAGAAAGTGTTTATCAGCTTAGATCCTATCAGCAACTACAACAGCAAGATAGGCGAGCCCTCTACTGCTACTGTGACGATCGCGGACAACGACCCCAACAACCCGCCTGTCATCAACTACGGCCCGACTACAACCCCGTGGCATCACGAGTTCAAGACAGTAAGCAATAACCCATTAACATTCGAGTACCAATTTCCGCAGAACACGTTCACAGACCCCGATCCAGGTGACACGCTTACCTACACAGCAACTCTGATGGACGGCAGTCCCCTGCCAAGTTGGCTCACCTTCACCCCAGAGACTCGTACACTCAGTGGCACAAGTCCCATACCGCAGGAGTTCAGGATTAAGTTAACAGCAACGGACAGGGCGGGTGCTACTGTCAGCGACGACGATACTGGTCCATATGGGGGTAAGGGTATGTTGTTGCAATTTAGCAGCACCGGCGTAGTTATCGACGGTTATATCTCCGGTGCAAATCTCTTCCTCGATGCCAACAAAAACGGCATCAAAGATCCCAACGAACCATCAACAATTACCGACGCCAACGGTAAATTCAATCTCAACATTCCCTTCGAGACTTTCGACACCAACAAAAACGGAGAAATCGACCCAGAAGAAGGCAATCTAGTTGCGATCGGAGGCACAGACACCGCCACCGGATTACCCCTAGAAACACCAGTCACCGCACCGCCAGATGCGAGTGTAGTCACCCTCCTAACCACCTTAGTCGCCGACTTAACCGACAAAGGAATTGCACAAGAAGAAGCCCAATCTTTAGTCAAAGCCGCCCTTGGACTCCCCGCTGATGTTGACTTAACTAGCTTCGATCCAATAGAAGCTACCAACAACAACATACCAGGCGGAGTCCAAGTCTTATCCGAAATGGTGAAAGTCCAAAACACCATCACTCAAACAGTCGCTTTGATTGACGGTGCATCCAGTGCAGCCAATCACGATCTTGTCAAAGCTGTTGTCAGTTCAATGGGCGATAAAATTCAATCCGGTACAGTCTTAAATCTCAGCAATCCAGCCGCCTTAGAACCAATAATTCAGCAAGCCGCTGCTAAAATCCAGCAGATTGACCCCAGTTTCAACATTCAAAAAGTCACCCAAATTACCTCGCAATCCGCGACAGTAATGGCAACAGCCAATCAGCGCATTGATCTCGCTATCTCCAACTCAACAGCAACATCAATTCCCCAAGCCGTTGCCCGCGTCCAACAAGTATCTTTGGGCGCAACTACCCAAGACTTCAAAGCAGTTGGTGCCGGAAGCAAGCCAATTTCCCAGCTAGTTACTGACAATACTGGTGCTGCTTTAGATAGCAAAATTCAAGCCGTAATCTTGCCTGTTGGGATTGCGACTCCTGTAGTCACCGGCGACGCGGATTTGGGCAGCAATTCCCCAGGTCAAATCAACGGCACAAATGGCGACGACATCATCACCGGCACCAGCGGAAATGATGTTATCAACGGCCGACGAGGCAATGATTCCCTAGACGGCAGCCTTGGAGATGACACTCTTTACGGCGGCAAAGGTAACGATACTTTGCTCGGCGCTAGCGGTAATGATGCCTTGTTTGGCGGCCGCGGTGCTGATATCTTGAACGGCGATGATGGTAATGATATCTTGCTTGGTGGCAAGGGAGATGATTTACTGAATGGCGGTTTGGGCAATGATACTTTGACTGGAGGAAAGGGAGTCGATAAATTCCTACTTTCCACCAATTCCGGGACTGATACAATTACCGATTTTGAAGTTGGTAAAGACTTCTTAGTATTGGGTAACGGGCTGACTTTCTCGCAATTGGCGATTAGTCAAGATAGTGGTGCAACATTAATCCGGTTTGCCCAAACTGGAGAGATTCTAGCTTCTATCAGTGGAGTTTCTGCTAGCAGTATTACCGCAGGGAGTTTCGGATTGATTTAAAGAAAACCCGGCGGTTGAAACCGCGTCGATACAGACAAAACCCGGATGGTGCGCGGGTTGAAGAGTAGGCGGTTAAAATTGCCGTCTTATCTTCAGTCCGCGGAGGCGGACATCGTTTGTATAGATGCGGTTTCAACCGCTGACTATCAAGGCCTAGATCCCCCCTAACCCCCCTTAAAAAGGGGGGGATAAGAATCTTCTCAAAGTCCCCCTTCTTAAGGGGGATTTAGGGGGATCTGGCCTCGGCGATAATCGAGAGATAAAGAGGGTTTTAGACTTAAGTTAACACCAATGGCCTAAACCGTATTACTTACCAATCAACACCGCTGATAGCGCATACCTGGCAATTGCGAAACTAATCCCAACAATTCCAACTGCAAAAGAATACCAGAAACCGTCCCCGCAGCCAATCCCGCAGCCTCCACAATTGTATCAAGAGAATTCGGCCCAGAGCCCAGAGCTTTTAACACCACAGCCAACTCCTCATCCAACGGCGGGCTTTGCTTTTCAGGGGCTGGATTTGTCGGAAACAGCGACAATTGCTGCGCGCTATCCAATTTTGGCATGGCTCCGAGCATTTCCAGCAACCTGTCTTCGCTTAACAGTCGATCGCTATTCGGCAGAATCGGATGAGCACCTTTACTCAGCAACTCCAAACAACCAAAAGAACGCTCATCATCCAATCTGCCCGTCAAAACATACACATCCCGGCAAAAATCATTCGCTTGATAAGCAGTAATTAACGCGCCAGATTTGTGCGGAGCTTCTATCACGATTGTAGCGCGACTTAAGCCAGCAATTATGCGATTTCGGCGCGGAAAATTAGTTTTATTCGGTTGAGTACCCGCCGGATATTCACTAATTACCAATCCCTGCTGCAACAGGCGATCGCACAACCTCTCATTTTGTTTAGGATATACAATATCTACTCCCGTCCCCACCACTGCAAAAGTCCTTCCTCCCGCCTCCAAACAGCCTGTATGAGCCTCTGTATCAATGCCCGCAGCCAATCCCGAAACCACAGTAAAACCGCTTCTAGCCAAAGCCGTACTAATTTTCCGAGTCCACCTTCTGCCGTATTCCGAAGGGCTGCGAGTGCCAACCATTGCCACCGTCGGCGTAATTCCTTGATTCTCTTTTACATCAACTAAACCACGATAATACAACACTGGCGGCGGATTGTGAATTTCCAATAATAAGCGGGGATAATCTGGATCTGCAGGCGTCCAAAAATAGGGATTTTTTATAAGATGTTTTTCGATAAATTCTTCGGGATTGAGTTTAGTGCGTTCTTGCACAATGGTTTCAATTATCTGCTTGCCAAACCCTTCGATTCGCATTAAATCTACTGGTTTTGCAGTCCAAGCTTCTGCCAAACTATTGAAATGTTGGTGCAATCTTTGCAACAAAATCGGCCCGATACCGTTAATTTGTGACCATGCTAACCAGTAAGCGCGTTCTTCTAACAACGAGTTGCCCTCAACTTATCTGAGAATAATTTTATCATTATGGGTTGATATAAAACTTCGATTTTTAGAAGACTGGACGGTTTAAATTATGTTGTTTTCTTCAGTCCGCGGAGGCGGACATCGTTTGTGTAGACGCGGTTTCAACCGCCGTCTGCTGCATCTAAGCTTTCCAATCTACGAAACGGGCATAAATATAAGCAATAATTTCTCCGATTACTGTCCGAAAACCTTCGCTCGATTTCCACCATTCTTGAGGATTGTAATCTTGCGGTTCCGCCGCTATAATCCCGACTTTAATCTCAGGATTCAGCACTTCTTTAAATACAATCCAACTTCTGCGGGCGTGAGGGCCAAACGAATAAAGATTAATTGAGTCAACTTTTAAATCTGAAGTAGAAAACCAATCTCGAAGTGCGATCGCAGAAGCAGCCGTGCGGTGTTTCACAACACTCGCGGCTGGTACTGCTATTACTTGGTTTTTATCAAATCCTAGCGCAATACAAGTCGCGGCAGTTAGTGCGGCATAATTTTTATATTCAGCGAGATAGTAGCCTTTACTTAAAGGAACTCCTGTGGTAATTAATTGGCTGTATTCGCCTTTTTTGAATTCGGCGATCGCACTTTCGATCGCATAATCCGGCAACCAGCCTTCGACAACCAATATATCTGCTTTAATCGGCGCATTTACCGCCAAAAACGGATGGATCTTTGTGATAATTAAGAGCATTGCAATTATTAATCCCATCAGAGCAATTACCCAGACTTCCCTGGTAACTGCCCACATTTCTCGGCGGCGAATTAGACGAATTCTCATTTTAAATCGATCTAGATGTTTTCGGGTATGGAGGCAGATTCGGCGAGACTGGGGAAGAGGGAAATAGTGGAAAAGTGAGAGAATTTTCCAATGCCCAATGCCCCATTCCCAATGCCCCATTCCCAAATTATTGGTGTTTCAGATACTCAAAAACGCTTTTATCCCCGATATCCTGCGGCATCGGTTGAAAAAACTTACGCACAGCAAAGATGATAAACAAAACGGCCCAAATAGCCAGCAAAAACTGTTCATTTTCCGCTGACAAAAAGCCGAAAATATGTCCTAAAATTAAGAGAGGAACTCCCGGAGTCAAAAACTTAGTTTCGAGGCGATTAAAGCAGAAAGCTTCCTTAAAAAAAATGCCATTTAAGGCGGCAAAAGTAAAGCCAATTCCCCACAACGTGGCGGGATGTTCGTACACTGCTAAAGCTAGAGGTTGGCTGCTTTGTAGGGCGACAAACAATGCTGCCGCGCCACCGATCGCCCAAAACGCCTGTAGTGTTCGGTGCAGCGCAATCATGTAAATGTGAATAGTAGCCAAGCTAACGCCTAAAGCTATCCAGAAACAAGCAAAAACAGGCGTTACAGCTTGGATTGCAATCTGGTTATCGCCCTGTTGTAGCACCAGAGTAGTGCCGATCGCAAAACACAGCGCCGCCACCCCCAATCCGGCGCGGTAAATCAACACTCCCGTGCGATCGTTTTGAGTAATCGTAAATTCGCCGAATTGTCCTTGATAGACTGGCGATTCATCAGGTGATTTCAATAGTTGCATTACAGCTTCCTCCTATCAGACACGAATGTACTTCTGCCAAGATATACTTTATTGATAAACCGATACAGCGAGACCGAGCGATGCCTAAATTTAACCAGCCTAAAGTTAACAAGTCTAAAGTTAACAAATCTCAAGTTAACAAGTCTCAAGTGGACGATCGCCCCGATCAAAGCCCATCCCTTCCTTCACAATCCGAAGTTCCTCCAGTTCAGCTTGATGAAACCATTGTAGCAGGCAGAAGACCGAAACCGCTAAACGACTTCCAGCGCCTGCTGGCGGAAGTAACCGAATTGAGAGCGGGGTTCGATCCAGAAATGTTAGCGCTTCTCGATGAAAATATCCCCTTTAATACCAAGCAATTTGAAACTAAAATTAGCAAGATTTTGGGGTCTAAAAATATTAAATCCAGCCTAAAAAACTCAGTCAAATATCTAGATTACATCAAGCAAAATATTCAACTTCCGTGCCACGTTACCGGCATAGAAGAGTTTGAATGGGAAGAAGAATATACAATGGGTTCTGGCAGCAAAAAAGAATATGCAAGGCTCAAAAAAACTCAACCTTCTTATACTGATAGATTCACAATTAATCGGTTGGAGGATTTGGTGATTCAGGAAGAAGGCATATTTGTGGAAGTGCAGCGCGTCGGCGATCGCCAAAAGTTTATGTTGCCTTTATTCGAGTTAGAATCAGTTGATGTAATCTCCCGAAACAATCAGTTATTAGATGATTATGTCGTGTGGTTTCTCAATTATTAAGCAAGAGTGGAAGAGTGGAAAAGTGGGGGAGGGGAAGAGGGGCTGTCTCTTATACACATCTCCGAGCCCACGAGACTAAGGCGAATCTCGTATGCCGTCTTCTGCTTGAAA
>ENA-ORBV01013399-ORBV01013399.1-microbial-mat-metagenome-genome-assembly--contig:-NODE-13399-length-12475-cov-5.465962_pt1 | contig 12475 bp, 11 predicted proteins | sample MGYA00237777_ERZ505514 | MGnify/ENA primary metagenome ERZ505514 (study PRJEB26160, sample SAMN06269048) | microbial mat metagenome | isolation source: Oligotrophic lake microbial mat | place... | reverse complement strand
TTTTTCAAGCAGAAGACGGCATACGAGCTTCGCCTTAGTCTCGTGGGCTCGGAGATGTGTATAAGAGACAGCCCCAGCACCCCGGAACGCGCCTCGGCACTTTCCCTCGTCCGGTATCCTTGGTTCGGGTTCATGCGAGCCTGAGTATGCGAAACCGTTACAACGCTCTCGATGCCCGAATCACACTTTGGATGGCTCACTACGGTCCGCATCTCTCACGGATCGCACTTGGAGTCGTCTTCCTTTGGTTTGGCGTGCTGAAGTTCGTCCCCGGCCTGAGCGCAGCGGATGAACTGGCGACCAAGACCATCTCAACCCTCACGTTCGGTTTAATCGGCCCGGAGGTCTCCAGGCCGATGCTGGCGGTCTGGGAATGCCTCATCGGTTTGGGTCTTCTGTCCGGCGTGTTCCTCCGGGCCACGTTGCTGCTTCTGGTTCTTCAGATGCTCGGCACGGTGACCCCACTGGCTCTGTTCCCGTCCGAGACGTGGAAGCACCTCCCCTTCGTACCGACTCTTGAGGGTCAGTACATCGTGAAGAACATCGTGCTGATCGCCGCCGGAATCGTCGTCGGGGCGACGGTCCGCGGGGGTGCTATGGTCGCAAGCCCGACCATCGCCCGGCGTGCGGTTCAGGAGGATGAACTGGAGACGCGCCGCCTGCTTTCGTCCTGAATCAACGTTTGCCGTCCTGTTGGAAAAGAGTCCGCCCGACCCGCTCCTGTCTTGCACATGTTCCATCGCGAAGACCACACCCCAAAGGAAAGAGACTCGACCATGTCCGATACCAATCACACCAAAACGTGGCCCGATCTCGCGGTCGGTCTCTACGACCGCCTGACGGGCCGCAACGCCGAAATCACGTACGAGTTCGACAAACTGCACATCAAGGTTCCCAGCGGCACCGGAGCAGAAGCCCAGCACGCCGAGTGGGTTCTTACAGGCACGATCAAGATCCGTACCAAGGACCTTGGCCCCCGCCCAAACTGACGTTGGTCGGCCGTCTGTCTGGGACGCTGAACGGCCGGCCGTGGTCTCTCGACGCCACAGGCTCCGATGTCATTGTGCAACTTCACGGCTTTGGCTCCGCGATCGCCGCGGCACGATCACTGCGCACGCTGGATGCTGCGCTCCCGCTGTACTCAGAGGGCTGGGGCGTACGCTTCCGGATAAGGATCGGGTCGTGGCCCGCCGTGAAGTTCCTGCCGCGTCCCGGGTTGATTGCCCGCTTTTTCATACCCGCGTTGCGGTCAGTGAGCCGTGCATGACCGACGAAAATAGTCGCCCGGCGGTCGCGCTCACGGGGAGCACCGGGTATGTCGGGGGACGTTTGGTGCCGCTGCTCCTTGCAGCGGGCTATCCCGTACGCTGCATCGCTCGAGAGCCCAGAAAACTGGATGCGCGTCATTGGCGTGACAATCCAAATGCATCGGTGGTTCGTAGCGACCTTTCCGACCCGGAATCGCTCGCCCCGCTCCTGTCCGGCTGCGACGCGGCGTATTACCTCGTTCACTCCCTGGAGTCGAGCGGAAAAGGATACGCCGAGCGTGATCGGAAACTGGCCGAGGTCTTCGCGCAAGCCGCCGCGCGCGCCGGTGTCGCCAGGATCATCTATCTGGGAGGGCTCGGCGAACTTGGCGCGGGGCTGAGCGAGCACCTGAGTTCGCGCCGCGAGGTGGAAAAAATCCTTGGATCAACCGGTATTCCGGTGACGGCCTTCAGGGCAGCGATGATCATCGGCTCGGGCTCCGCTTCCTTCGAGATCCTGAGGTATCTGGTCGAGCGCTTGCCGATCATGATCACACCTTCCTGGGTGAAAACCGAGTCGCAGCCGGTCGCCATCGAGGATGTGCTGCACTGGCTGGTCCGATGCCTGTCCGTGCCGGAGACATCGGGCAGGACTTTGGAAATCGGCGGACCGGACGTGCTCGCCTATCGCGAACTCATGCGGATCATGGCGGAGGAACTGGGTCTTCCGCGGCGAATCGTGATCCCCTTGCCGGTCCTCACGCCCCGGCTGAGTTCCGGTTGGATCAGCGTCGTCACTCCGGTCTCCTATCGGATCGCCCGTCCGCTCGCAGAAGGTCTGCGCAACCGCGTGGTCGTCACGAACGACCAGGTGCAACGGCTGATGCCCCACAAGGCCATCGGTGCCCGCGCCGCCATCCGGCACGCGCTCGATGGTGTGCTGGCGAAAGACGTCGCCACCAGGTGGTCGGTCGCCGGACCAATCCCCGGCGATCCGGACTGGGCCGGTGGCGCGGTCTTCAGGGACGAGCGATCGATCTCGGTGTTTGCCGATGCCGAGAACGTCTTTCAGGCCGTGATCCGAATCGGCGGCGGTCACGGCTGGTATGCAGGCGACATGCTCTGGCGGATTCGCGGCTGGATGGACACGCTGGTGGGTGGTCCCGGCTTGCGTCGCGGCCGGCGCGATCCCGACCGCGTTGAGTTCGGAGAAACGCTCGACTTCTGGCGCGTGATTGGCCTTGAGCGAAACCGCTCGCTCTTGTTGCTCGCCGAGATGAAACTGCCGGGCACCGCCACGCTCGACTTCTCGCTCGCGCCCGCGGAGGTGGAAGGGGCAACGAAACTCACCATGACGGCCCGCTTCAGATCCAAAGGCATCCTCGGCGTCCTCTACTGGTACTCGGTGCTTCCGCTCCACAACGTGGTATTCGGCGGCATGCTCAAGGGAATCAGGCGGATCGCGGAAACCAGCGGAGGCAGTCGGTCCGACACACTCCAACCCGCAGACGCACCCAGGCCCGGATACGGACGGGCGAGGCTCTGGCTCGGGATTTCGGCCGTGGGAACGATCGTCACCGCGTCGGCGTTGGCGCTGGCCCTCCAACTCCCGCAAAACGCGGCCGCGCTCGTGGCCCCGTCGCTGCCCGGTCAACTCCTCCTTCTGGCCTGCTTCCTCGTGATGTACGCCGCAATCCACGTCCCATTTGATGTGCTGGGCGGCTATCTCCTGCCCCGGCGGTTCGGCCGCCCGCACCCCTCTCCAGCGAGATTCGCGGCGACTCTGCTTCGCGGGGTGGGCGTGCACACGCTCCTCCTGGCGCTGATCGGGCTCGGCATCTTCTTGTCCGCGCGTGCGTTCGGCGTCCCGGGCGCCATCGGCGTGGGAGTTCTCGTATCTCTCGCGCTGCTCGTGATTCGGACCCCGCTGTCAGGGTGCATCGCGTCGCTTCGGCCAACGGTCACCGCGTGCGAGCCCATCGATCTGCGGGGGAAGGGCCTGCGGGCCGAGTGCATCGCCAGCGAGGACCAGGGATTCACGGGCGGAATCGACGGCGTGTTCAGGCCCAGAAGCGTCATCGTTCCTGAGCGATGGACCACTGCTCTCGGAGCGGCGGCCTTCGAAGTGGTGCGCCGGCGACAACAACTCGCCGTGCTCACGGGGAGTTGGTTCCGAGGACGGGTGCTGGCTCTTGGGTTCACATGGACCGGTATCGCGGCCTCCGCGCTGCTCGTCGGCAGCGACCGCATCGGCAGCGCGCACGGCGTGATGGAGATGAGTCTGGTCTTCACGCTGTGGTCATTCGTAGGGCTGCTGGTGCTCCCGACGCCCTCCCGGGCCGGAGTCGCCGAGATTGATGCTGCCGTCCGCCAGTCTGGGGTCGATGGCCTGCTGGTCGACCAGACCATTCGGAAACTCGACACGCTGCAGGACGCGGAGGTGGAGCGCCCGACAGCCGTTGAGTTGGTGTTCCACCCGATCCCGAGTGTGCAACGCCGTATCGAAGGACCAAGAAGCCGAGACATCCGGGGCTTCCTCGGCGCTGCCAGGTCGGCGGTGTACCTCAGCCCGTCAGGGCTTGGCCTTTTGGGACGCGCCGTGCACTGCAACTGCGGGCGACCCGCGTTATGGGTGTACCTGCCGTCAGAGTGACGATCGTCGAATCTTTGAATCCGGCATCGCGGATGAGACCCTGCCGCGACACTCGAAACCGCGGAACCCCATCGCCGCGACGGTTGGTCAGACTTCCACAAAGTACCCAAGGGCTGCGTTTCAGCGGATGGCGCGGCGGCGGATCAGAATCCGAATCCCCGCCCGCACCGAACACACATGCATGAGACCGACGAATCATCAGCGGAAAGTCTGCAACATACTGGTCATCGGGTCGGGCGGTGCCGGGATGCGTGCGGCCATCGCCGCCGACGCAGCCGGCTTCGATGTCATAGTGGTCGGCAAGCGTGCCAAGGCAGACGCCCACACCGTCCTGGCTGCGGGCGGCATCAACGCCGCGCTCGCCACCGTCGATCCAGAGGACTCGTGGGAGCAGCACTTCATCGACACCATGCGGGAGGGCTACGGACTGGGCGATCCGCGCGCGGTCGAACTGCTCGCCCGTGAGTCTCCCGCGGCGGTCCGTGAACTCGAGGACTGGGGATGCGAGTTCGCGCGCTGTCCCGACGGGCGAATCGATCAGCGATACTTCGGTGCCCACACCTATCGCAGGACGTGCTACGCCGGTGACTACACGGGTCGTGCCATCGTGCGGACTCTGGTGAAGCGGCTGGCCGAGACACGCTGTGCGGTCGTTGAAAACGTGTATATCTCCGACCTTCTGGTGCACGACCGCCGGTGCTTCGGAGCCGTGGGATTCGACATCGCTTCGGGCGAGAAGTCGGTCTTCTTTGCCGATGCGGTCGTGCTCGCCGGCGGCGGCCACACCCGGATATGGCGCCGCAGCTCCTCGCGTCGCAACGAGAATACCGGCGACGGCATGGCCATGGCACTCCGCGTGGGGTGCACCCTGGGCGATATGGAACTCGTTCAGTTCCATCCCACGGGCATGGTCGCTCCCGAGGAATGGGCGGGCACACTGGTCACCGAGGCCGTACGAGGCGAAGGTGGGCGGCTGTTGAACGCGGCCGGGGAGCGATTCATGGTCCGGTACGACCCCGACCGACTGGAACTCTCGACCCGCGACCGCGTGGCCCTCGCCAACTATTCCGAGATCCTTGCCGGCCGGGGTGGGCCCAACGGGGGCGTCTTCCTGGACATCTCTCACCGGACCAAAGAGTTCATCGTTGAGAAGCTTCCCAGAATGTACCGCCAGTTCCTCGAGGCTCAGATGCTGGATATCTCCCGAACGCCCATGGAGGTCGCCCCGACCGCGCATTACTCTATGGGCGGAGTAGTGGTCGAGCCCGACTCTCATTCGACCGGTATCGACGGCCTTTTCGCCGCGGGTGAAGTCACCACGGGCGTTCACGGTGCGAACCGTCTCGGGGGCAACTCGCTCGCCGAGACCCTTGTGTTCGGTCGCCGCGCGGGCGAAGCGGCAGCCGAACTGAGCGCTCGAACCGATGCCCAGGTGCGAGACCGCTCGACCGTGCAATACGCACTGGACCGCGTGGCCGCGATCGTCCGACCAGGATCGGAGACGGCCCGAACCCTTCAGCGGGCGATCCGAGACCTCATGTGGGAGCATTGCGGCGTAGTCCGCTCCGAGCCGTCGATCCGCGAAGGTCTTCGCAAACTCGCCGCCGTCGCCGACGCCACGGACTCGGTCGATGTGCAGCCGTCATCGGAAGGCTATCAAGATCTGGCGGTGGCACTGGACCTGCGAGGGTCGATCATCGCGGCAGAAGCGACCCTCCGTTCGGCCCTCGCCCGTTGTGAAAGTCGGGGCGCGAACCAGCGTTCGGATTTCCCGCTGATGGGACGGACCCTCGAGAATACACGGGTGGACCTCGCCGCCGATGGCGGCATGCGCGTCCACGCCGTGCCCGTTCCCGAAGCCGCGAGTGACCTGCCGGCGTGGGACGCCGCGAAGCAACCCCTGTCGCTGAGCGGTCGGCTGCTCGAGTGATGTCCGGGTGATTCAAGGGGCGTCACGCGGATGCGGTTCAAGGATGGCGGCGGGTGTGCTCGCTCCAAGGCACAAGGCCCGCGTTGCGCTGCCATCCCACGCTCACGGGCTCTCGAGCCCAAAGCGCTTCCTCAAACTCGACGCACCGATGGATATTTGCACCCTCGTCTCGCGCGACAATTCGTCAACGGTTTTGAACATCAACGCCATCCGGTTATTCGCCTTGAGTCGGTCTTGGTTGCGAATCAGAAAATCCCAGTAAAAGACCGTGAAGGGACACGCCTCGGGGCCGGTCCGCAGTGCGGGGTCGTACCGGCATCCCTTGCAGTAGTTGCTCATCCTCTCGATGTACTTCCCGCTCGCGGCGTACGGCTTCGTGCCCACCAGCCCCGTCACGCCCGCAGAACTGCCGGGCCGGTGGTCGGCGTTCATGACCATCCCCAAGGCGTTGGGAAGTGTCACCCAGTCCACGCCGTCGCGAACCGCGCCTCGACCGCCGCGGCTTTCGGACGTGCGTCGTCCAGGCACTGCGACAGTCCAAAGAACACCCACCCGTTCTCGGCAGGCGTCAAAGAGTTGCGCGGCCTGCGGCAGCACCCGTTGGTTTGCCGCGGCGCCGCGCCCCCTCTGCCGAGCGGCTCCAATGGCTGACGGGTCCATAATGAGGGAACTCTCCACCCGTGCTTCACATTCACCTCATGCGAAGCGGTCACCCTTCCAAAGACGAGCAGCCCGCATTTGGTGGGTCGACAGAGGTGCTGCCGAAGAAATAGATTCGGCCGCGACCCCGACACCGAGGGGGTAGCCGCCGCCGAACACTCCATTTGACGGGCCGCGCGGGGGAGCGATCCGCGACCCCCCCCCCCACGGCAGCTTTGTGCGAACACCGGACCACGAACAAGGAGTCAAAGTCATGCAGGACCAACAACGTCAGCAAGATTAAAGAGTCAGAGTCAAACGCCGCACAACCTGCTGAAACTGAGCGACACCGACATGACGCTGGCCACCACCGCCGAGGACATCCGCGGCCGCAAGGTGGTGGACACCAAAGGAGAAGACGTCGGCGACGTGGACGATCTGATGATCGACGACACCGAGAAAAAGGTGCGATTCCTCCGCGTCGCCTCAGGCGGGTTCCTGGGAATGGGAGCACAGAAGTTCCTCATCCCCGTCGATGCGATCAAGCACATCAGGGACGACAAGGTGGTCATCAACCACGACCGGGAAAAAATCGCAACCTCGCCCGCGTACGACCCGGACGTCGTGAATGAGCGATACTACAACGACGTCTACGGATACTACGGCTACCGCCCGTTCTGGGGGGCGGGCTACATGTATCCGGGTTATCCGTATCTTGGTTGATGCTGACGACCACCCGCCCCGATTGTTATAAGTGTCTCACTGTCTGTTCCTTCCTTCAAGGAAGACCGCGACCGACAGCATCGTGTTCCTACCCGAGAATCGCCGGCCAATAATGGAGGGGCCCCGACCGATGAACATTCAAGTTAGCACCGACAATAATATCCATGGCAGTGAAGAACTCCAGCAGCAGGTCGAGGGCGTCGTCGCCGGACACCTCGGCCGGTTCGGCGATCGGATAACCCGCATCGAGGTCCACTTGAACGACGTCAACGGCGACAAGAGCGGCAATGACGACAACCGTTGCGTGATGGAAGCCCGCCTCGCCGGGATGCAGCCGATCACAACCACGCACCAGGCGGACACGCTGGAACACGCGCTCGACGGGGCCGCCCGCAAACTGCAACGGCTGGTCGACTCCACGCTCGAGAAATCGCGCGGCTACTAGTGCCGAGGATCCCAAATGACCCCCGAAACGCAACACGTCCTCGCCCGTGATTACGCAGCCGGAGGCTTCGGCGGTCACGCCGCGCCTTGCCTGTCGCTCTATCTGCCCACGCACCGACACCACCCGGAGAACAAGCAGGACCCGATCCGCTTCGGCAATCTCGTCAAGTCGCTGGAACAGTCGCTGCTCCAGGCCCACTCCGCCGCCGACACCCGCGACCTGCTTGAACCGCTGCGTGCTCTGGCAAGCGACGCCGCGTTCTGGAATCACACCACCGACGGTCTTGCCGTCTTCGTCGCCAGGGGCTCCTTCCGCGTCTACACGCTCTCGCGAACGGTGCGCGCGCTCGCTGTCGTGGCCGACAGTTTTCACACCAAGCCGGTGGCGCGTCTCTTGCAGACCGTCGACCGTTATCAGGTGCTGGGACTGAACCTGCATGAGGTGAAGTTGTTCGAGGGCAACCGCGACGCGTTGCATGAAGTCGAACTCGCCGCTGGCGTGCCGCGCACGATCACCGAAGCGCTGGGCGACCAATTGACCGAGCCGCACCTGACGGTCGCCTCCTACGGCGGTGTCGGCGGCGGCACGACGGCCATGCATCACGGGCACGGTGGGAAGCCCGCCGCAGTCGAGTCCGACGCCGAGCGGTTCTTCCGGGCTATCGACCGCGCGATCCTCGAGCACCACTCACGGCCGACGAAACTGCCGTTGATGCTGGCGTCCCTGTCCGAGCATCACGCGCTGTTCCGCAAAGTTAGCCATAACCCGTTCCTGACGGCCGAGGCGATGGATGTCCATCCCGACGCGATTTCGCGGAGCGCCCTGGTCGACCGCGCCTGGAAACTCGCCCAGCCGCACTACGCGAGTCGGATCAAGGCGATGGCCGACCAATACCGCGAAGCCGTAGCGAAAGATCATGGCACGGGCGATCTTGACGCCGCCGGACGCGCTGCGGCGTCGGGCCGCGTGGCGACGCTGCTGGTGCAAGCCGACCGGCAGATCCCCGGCCGTCTCGACGCCGCCACCGGGGTGGTCACGCCCGCCGACCTGTCCCACCCCGGCGTCGACGACCTGCTCGACGATCTCGCCGCGTTGGCGATGGAGCGCGGCGGGGAAGTGTTCGTCGTCCCCACGGAACACATGCCAACCGACACCGGCGTGGCCGTGGTTTTCCGTTATTGAGGTTCGTTGCTTGGCAGTCCCGGCCGGCCCGCGGCCATGGTGGGCGGTGCCCACCCTGCTGGCGGAGATGCGGATGAAAGCCAAGGACGTTTTCGAACTTCTGGAGGCAACCGGCCGCACGTGGTATGAGCACAAAGCCTACCGCCTGGCCGCGGCACTCTCTTACTACTTGGCGTTCTCTCTGGTGCCGATATTGATCGTCATTGTCGCGGGGGCAAGCCTGGTGTACGGGGAAAGCGCTGCTCAGGGCCGCCTGGTCGAGCAGATCGAAACGACTGTCGGGCCGCAGTTGGCCAAGGCCATTCAGGAGATCCTCACTCAGGGTCGCGCAGCGGGGTCGGGAACGCTCGCCACCATCGTGAGCATCGCGATGTTGCTGTTCAGTTCGACAGCAGTGTTTTACGAGCTTCAGACTGCGCTGGACACCCTATGGGATGTGCGGCCCAAGCCAAGGCGCGGCTGGTGGGGCGTGGTGAAGGACCGATTCTGGTCGTTCATGCTGGTGCTGGTCATCGGCGCTCTGCTGCTGGCATCCCTGGCCGTCTCCGCTGTGGTGAGCAAGTTCTTTCCCTCCGGGACGTGGCGCGTGGCCAATGTCCTTGTTTCGCTGGGACTCATCACGATACTCGTTGCGATGATCTTCAAGATTCTTCCCGGCGTGGTCCTGAAGTGGTTGGACGTCTGGGTCGGTGCCGCTGCGACCGCCGTCTTGTTCACGATCGGTAAATACCTGATTGGCCTTTACATGGCGAAAGTAAGCCTGACATCGCCCTACGGCATCGCCGGCTCGTTGGCGATCATTCTGCTATGGGTTTACTACTCGTCCCAGGTGTTGCTGTTCGGCGCCGCCTTCACAAAGGTGTACGCGAACAAGTTTGGCTCGTCGATGACGCCCGCCGACAAGGTCGAGCCGCTGACAGAGTCGGCGCGAGGTGCGCAAGCGGATGGCCACTCCGGCGCGATCGTGAATTCGTAGGGTCGGCAGTCCCCACCGATCCGGGGCCATCATGGCGGTGATCAGCCGGTCGTGTCGATGCGTGGAAACGACGTGCGCATGCCGTGAACCATTTACCGAAGAAGCAGCCTCATGCGCGCCGACAGAATACTTTGGACATCGATGCTCATCCTCCCACGACGCCGAGGACCTGTGCAGCCGCAGTTCCTGATGACCGAGCACCCGCCCGTCGAGCAGCCGCTGCTGCAAGGGAACGATGTTCGTCGCGTTCTTCGGGCACATGAGCCCGATGAACCGTCGCCAACGCTTTCGGACAGTCCATCGGGGTGACAGAACACCAATAGAACTTTCCGTGGAGGGCGTTGGGGGTTGGGGCGTCGACACGCGCTGTTTGCTCGGCACGGGTGCGTCCTAGCGAGCCTTGGCCGCATGGATGAGCAGCCTGCGGCAACCGTTACCATACCCACGTGTCCGCCCAGCCCCCAAACCCAGAAGATGCCACCCTCCTCATGTCGGCCGCGGCGGGCGGCGACAAAGACGCGGCCAACCGCCTCCTGACCCTGGTTTACAACCAACTTCGCAAAGCGGCCCAGTTGCAAATGGCGGGAGAGCGTGCCGGTCACACACTCTCGGCCACCGCCTTGGTCCATGAGGCCTACCTGAAACTGGCTGGTCCACGCGCGGTGCCTTGGGCCGGCCGGGGCCACTTCTACGCCGCCGCGGCAGAGGCCATGCGGCAAATCCTGCTGGACCATGCGAAGGGGCGGGCCCGGGATAAACGCGGCGGAGGGATACCGAACGGCCAGTCGGGCCCTAAATCGGACTTTGAAGACCTTTCTGCGTTGGCCGGCCAAGATTCCGAAGAAATCGTGAGGTTCGATGAAGCGTTCCGTCGCTTGGAGGCTGAGTCGCCCGATGGGGCGGCCGTCGCCCGGCTGCGGTTCTTTGCCGGGTTGAGCGTGGAGCAGACCGCTGCGGCTCTTGGGTTGTCCACGAGCACGGTGGACCGGCGTTGGGCTTTTGCGAGGGCATGGCTCTACCGGCGGTTGAATGAGACCGAGTGAAAGGTGCATTGAATGGCGAGCAAACTTCAGGACATCTTCGAAAACGCCATCGACCTCAAGGGCCGCGAGCGCGAGGCATACCTCCGCGGGGCCTGCAGCGCAGATCAGTCGCTCCGGGCCGAGGTTGACGCTCTGCTGCGAGCCCACGAGCGCGCTGCGGGCTTTCTGTCCTCTCCAACGGCCGACCATGCCGCCGCGACGGCCATGACCGCAGCGACCGTGATCGCGCCGCTGCGCGAAGGCCCCGGCACCAAGATCGGGCCCTACAAACTCCTCCAACTCATCGGCGAGGGCGGGTTCGGGTCGGTGTTCATGGCCGAGCAGGAACAGCCCGTTCGCCGCAAGGTCGCGCTCAAGATCATCAAGTTGGGCATGGACACACGCCAGGTCGTGGCCCGCTTCGAGCAGGAGAGGCAGGCCCTGGCGATGATGGACCATCCCAACATCGCGCGGGTGCTGGATGCGGGCGCGACCGAGACGGGCCGGCCGTTCTTCGTGATGGAACTGGTCAAGGGCGACCCCATCGTTGAGTACTGCGACAAGAACAACCTGAGCATCTCCGACCGGCTGGAGTTGTTCGCGCAGGTCTGCAACGCCGTGCAGCACGCCCACACCAAGGGCATCATCCACCGCGACATCAAGCCCAGCAACATCCTGGTCAACACGCAGGACGGAAGGCCCAACACCAAGGTCATCGACTTCGGCATCGCCAAGGCGACGGCGAGCAAACTCACCGAGAAGACGCTCTTCACCGAGCACCGCCAACTCATCGGCACGCCCGAGTACATGTCCCCCGAGCAGGCCGAGGGCTCGCTCGACATCGACACGCGCACCGATGTCTACTCGCTGGGCGTATTGCTCTATGAACTGCTCACCGGCACCACGCCCTTCAGCGGCAAGGAACTCCGCTCCGCGGCCTACGCCGAGATCCAACGCATCATCCGCGAGGTCGAGCCCCCCAAGCCCAGCACGCGGATCAGTGCGAACACCAACACCATCGCCAGCGTCGCGGCCCATCGCCGCACCGAGCCCAAGCGGCTGGGCACGCTGGTCCGCGGCGAACTGGACTGGATCGTGATGAAGGCTCTGGAGAAGGACCGCCAGCGCCGCTACGAGACCGCCAACGGGCTTGGCATGGACATCCGCCGCTACCTCGCGGGCGAGGCGGTGGTGGCCGCGCCGGCCAGCACGGCGTATCGGTTCAAGAAGTTCGTGCGTCGCAACAAGGGCGCGGTGACGGCGGGGGCCATCGTGGCCTTGGCGCTGGTGCTGGGCATGGCGGGCACGCTGTGGCAGGCCGCCAACGCCCGCACCGCCGAGGCCGAGCAGCGGCGTTTGGCTGTGTCGGAATCGGCCGCCCGTGTCACCGCCGATGAGAAGACGGCCGAGGCCGAGACCGAGCGGGTCAAGGCCGTGCAGGCGGGCGAGAAGATCGAGTACAACTCCTACGTCGCCAACGTGGAGATGGCCGGTGCCGCGATGGACTTCAACCAGCCCGATCGCGTCCGCCAGCGGCTGGATGCCTGCCCGGAGCGACTGCGAGGCTGGGAATGGGGATGGCTCAATGCCACATCGGATACGTCCCTCGCGGTTCTTCAGGGCCACACGAAAGAGATCAACTCCGCCGCGTTCAGCCC
>ENA-ORBV01013396-ORBV01013396.1-microbial-mat-metagenome-genome-assembly--contig:-NODE-13396-length-12480-cov-5.450859_pt1 | contig 12480 bp, 9 predicted proteins | sample MGYA00237777_ERZ505514 | MGnify/ENA primary metagenome ERZ505514 (study PRJEB26160, sample SAMN06269048) | microbial mat metagenome | isolation source: Oligotrophic lake microbial mat | place... | reverse complement strand
GCCGACTCCACACACTCGCGGATGTCAAACGGGTGCGCCTCGATGTCCATGCGCCCGGCCTCGATCTTGGAGAAGTCCAGGATGTCGTTGATGATGGTCAGCAGCGCGTCGCCGCTGTCGCGTATCGTCGACGCGAAATCGCGCTGCTCGTCGTTCAATGGCGTGTCAAGCAGGAGCCCGCTCATGCCAATGACCGCGTTCATTGGCGTGCGGATCTCATGGCTCATCGTGGCCAGGAAGCTGCTCTTGGCCTCGTTGGCCGACTCGGCCGCGGCACGCGCCTCCTGTGTCTCCTTGAACATCTTCGCGTTCTGGATTGCGATCACGGCCTGGTCGGCAAAGATCTTGATCAGGCCGATCTCTTTTTCGGTGAAAGGCTTGACCGGAAAGCGCGCAACGCCAAAGGCACCGATGCCCTTGCCCTTCCAGACCAGGGGGACGAACAACTGGGAATGGTCCCCCATCCATCGGCTTCCTTCGCGCCAGGCGTCCGGCACACCTTCGCCATGCAGCACGTCCGGCCAGTGGATGGCGATGCGCTTGTGGGCAACATATCCGTGCATCGTTTCGCGCAGCGGGGCGGGAAAGAGGGTATGGAGAAACTCCACCACTTTGGGATACATCGGATCATCGGGAAACTGGGGCGACCCGTTGACGTGCAGGTGCACCAGCCCATCGTCGGCTACCAGCCCGAAATTCACATAGTTGGTATGCAGGATGCGTCGGGCGCTGTTCAGGATGCTTTCGAACACCGGCTTGGTGTCGGCCACGGACTGGCTGATCACCTGCAGCACCTCGCCCGTCGCGGTCTGCTGATCTAAAGCCTCCTGCGTCTCTTTGAACATCTTCGCGTTCTGGATCGCGATCACCGCCTGGTCCGCAAAGGTCTCCAGCAGCGCGATTTCCTTGCCGTTGAATCCGGTCGCCGGTTTGCGGATCACGTACAGGAATCCGACTGGCGTGTCTTCCCAGGCCATGGGAGCCAGCACCTGGGAATAAGCGCCATACGGGACTTCCTGCCGGTTCAGCAATTCGGCAATCGCCCGGATGTCGCTGTTCAACCTCGCATTCATGGCGTTCAACACGTGGATCGGTTTGCCACGCAAGATATCCCGCGCGTAGGAATCCGCAGGAACACTCCGGGCATAGAACTGCTGCAGCAACGGCATCGCGTCTCCATGATGTGCAACCAGTTCGACAAACCCATCGCTGCCGACGAGCACGATGCCCTGCTCGTCGCTCGAGAACAGCTTCTCGCAGCTGTCCAGGATCTTGTCGAACACCGGTGCCGTGTCTGCCACCGAACTGCTGATCACCTCCAGCACCTCGGCCGTGGCGGTCTGCTGTTCCAATGCCTCCTTCGTCTCGTTGAACAGGCGCACGTTCTCGATCGCGATCACCGCTTGGTCGGCAAAGGTCTCCACCAGCTTGATCTGGCGCGGCGTAAATGCCTCCACATGATGGCGCCAGAGCGCGAACACGCCAATCGGCACGCTTGCGCGCATCAACGGCACGGCGACGATGGTCCGATAACGCTCGAGCGCCTTGCCGCCATAGCCGTACTCGGGATCGCTTTCGACATCCAGCACATGGATGGTGCGGCCTTCCAATGCGGCGCGCCCGGTGACAGCGCCACGGCCTGGTGCGATCGGATGTTCGTGCACATAGTCCGTGAACGCCTGATTGGCCCCGTCTGCGGCCTGCAGATGCATGAGGTCGTCCACGCGCCGGAAGATCATGCCGGTCTGCGCGCCGCACAGGCGGCGTGCGCTCTCCACCAGAGTCCGGAACACCGGCTCCAGATCGAAGGTCGAGCGCGAGATGACCTGCAGCACCTCGGAGGTGGCGATCTGGTGCTCCAGCGCCTCGCGCGTCTCGTCCATCAGGCGCGCGTTCTTCATTGCAATCTGCGCTTGCGATGCAAACGCCTGCACCAGCGCAATATGCCGCTCGCTGAACGGCCGCACCATTCGCCGCGTCACGCTCAAGATGCCCACGACCGCGCCGTCGTTGAGCAGTGGCACCAACAGGCTGGTCCGCACGCCGCCCAGGTCCACAGTGGCAACGGCCAATGGAACCCCGGCCTTATAACCCCGGGATTCCTTCATGTCCAAGGTGTGGAAGTAGGCGCGCTTCAGCGGTTCCCGGCCCAGCAGATGCGCCAGCGGAACGTCCCGGTCGACCGCCCATTCCAGCCAAGGCGCGGGCCAGTTGCCTTTGGCCCCGCCGGCGGCGCGGGCCACCTGGTCTTTCACCAACCACAGGCCTCCCGCATCGGCCTCACACAAGCGGCCGGCCTTCTCGGCAATGGCTTCGAACACCGGGCTGAGGTTACCGGGCGACGCATTGATGACTTGCAACACCTCGGCAGTGGCGGTCTGGCGCTCGAGCGAATCCCGGGTTTCATTGAACAGGCGCGAATTCTGGATCGCGATGACCGCCTGGTCGGCGAAGGTCTTGAGCAGGCCGTGTTCCTTCTCATTGAAAGGCCGTGGCGGCATCCGCGTGACATGAATGGTTCCAATACCCTGTTGGTTCCACACCATCGGCGCGATCAGCATCGAGAAGTTACCGACCAAGCGCGCCATGTCGCGCATGCCTTCGGGCACCTTGGGACCTTGGAGCATGTCGGGATAGTGCACCAACCGGCGCTTGCTGATCGGATAGGCCTGGTACGACTGCTCCAAAGGCCGCGGGAAACCGCGGTTCAGCGTTTCCAGAATGGCGGCTTCGCCACCGGCCCAGGCATCGGCGGCCTGTGCCGCCTCATGGCGTACCAGGCCATGCTCGTCCACCAGCGAAATCACGGTGTTGTCGCCGGCAAACAGGCGCTGGCAACTGGCAACGATGGCCTTGAACACCGGTGCGGTGTCGGCCACCGAACTGCTGATGACGTTGAGCACCTCGGACGTAGCCGTCTGCCGCTCCAGCGCCTCGCTGGTTTCTTTGAACAGCCGCACATTCTCGATTGCGATCACCGCCTGCGAGCCAAAGGTCTCCAGCAACTCGATCTGTCGCTCGGTGAACCGCTGAACCGATCCACTGCGGGCGATCGTCAGCGCCAGCACAGGCTCGCCATCCTTGAGCAGCGGCACGCTGAGCATGGTGTGGAAGCTGGCCACGTTGGCCAGATCGCCGCGATAGGCCTTGGCGGAATGCAGGTTTTCCATCTGCAAGACGCGCCTTTCCTGCAACACGCGCCCGGTCAGGGATCCATCACCGGGCCGGATCGGCTTGGCCGTGAGCACCGCCAGAAATTTCGGTGGCATATTGTGGGGCGCCACCGGGCTGAAGGCGCCGCTGCCATCGGGTTTGAACATGCTCCCGAAGTCGGCCCCGCACAGGCGCACGGCGCTCTCGACCAGGGTCTCGAGTACGGCGTCCAGGTCGAAGTTCGCGCCGCTGATGATCTTGAGCACTTCCGCGGTTGCGGTCTGCTGCTCGCGCCCGATGGAAACCTCGGCCATGCGCTGACGCAGCGCTTCCCTGGCCTGCAGGTTGGCCAGCGCGGCGCCGGCCTGAGCCGCCAGCAGCGTCAGCAGGTTGGCATCGGTATCGGTGAACCGGCCGAACGGGCCCTCCACATCGGCATACAGCAGGCCCAGCAACGCGCCGTCGGCCAACAGCGGCGCGAGCATGCAGGAGCGTTGGTCGATCGCAGCGACACCTTCGGGCCCATGGCGCAGGCGTGCGGCCCGGGTGCGGCTGGCCTCTGACAGCCAGGGCGTGATGGCGCGTTCCAGGTCGCCGGCGCCCTCACCCCTGGGCAGCCTGGAGCCGCGTACCGACAGACCTTGATCTGTCTCGAGCAGCAGCATGACGCGCCGCGCGCCGAGCAAAGCCACCGCCGCCTGGACGACGGCGCGGCACAAGGCGGTCTGCGTCGACTGGCGAGTCAGGCGCAGGTTGCTCTGCACCAGTCGCTCGAGCGGCTGGCGGCTGACCAATGGATTTTTCCGCTTTTGCATGTGCATCCGGTCCCTCGTCTGGTCCATGTTTCGACCATCGGATCAACCCGGCTCGGCCGGGGCAGCCTTTGGCTTGTCCGGGCCGCGCAGGGCGTCACGCGCGGTCGCCTTGTATCGGGGCCAACGTCGCCATGACGCGCAACGATTTCGGTGCCATCCATGGCTCTGCGCCATGGCGCCTTTCGGCCCGGAGCAGGCAAGCTCCCTTCCGCGACCAGATCATGATACGCTGGCCTCCTTTTCGAGCGCCATCTCGAGCGCCATTGCGCAAGGCCCCGGGTCACTGCCATGGTTGTAGGCTATCCGCCGCGCGACACCCGGTCCCGGCACACCCACGTATTCGCAGACACAGGAGATCCCATGGGAACCACGATCAACTTCAAGCGACCCGACGGCAAAGACGTCGAAGGTTATCTGGCCGAACCCGCCGGCGGCACGCAGGACGCACCCGGCATCGTCGTGATCCAGGAATGGTGGGGCCTGAACGACCAGATCCGCGGCGTGGCCGACCGGCTCGCGGCGGCTGGTTACCGGGCGCTGGTACCCGACCTGTACCGCGGCAAGGTCGGCCTCGAGGCCAAGGAGGCCCAGCACCTGATGGACGAACTGGACTTCGCAGATGCGGCCAGCCAGGACATCGCCGGCGCGGTAGCGCAGCTCAAGTCGGGCGGCAGCGCCAAGGTCGGCGTGACCGGCTTTTGCATGGGCGGGGCGTTGACCTTGTTGTCGGCCGTATTCGTGCCCGGCATGGACGCCGGCGTGGTCTGGTATGGCTACCCGCCGCTCGACTTCATCGACGCGAGCAAGATCAAGGCACCACTGATGGCGCATTTCGCGCTCGAGGACGACGCATTCCCGATCGCCAAGGTCGATGAGCTGGAGGCCAAGCTCACGGCCGCCCAGGTGCAGTTCGAGTTCCACCGTTACCCTGCCAAACATGCCTTTGCCAACGAGGAGGCCGACAGCAAAGGCATGGCGATGCTGAAGTACGACGCCGCGCTGGCCGAGCACGCCTGGAACCGCACGATGGCGTTTTTCGACAAGCACCTGAAATAACGCCCTTCGGCCCCCTGGGGGCCCTGCGGGGTAGCGGCAAGGCCCACCGCGGCGGGCCTTGCCCGGAGCCGACAAGGGAGGCGTCCGCGTTCGCGCCGACAATGCGCGTGCCTGGTGCCCAGCCTGGGCACATTCCGACCACTGCCTGCACGCCCGATGACATCCGCCACCGTCCCCCGCCGCGCCCTGTTCATGCTGATCACCCTGACCCTGGTCTGGGGCACGAACTGGCCGCTGTTCCCGCATGCCGTGCGCGAAATATCGGTCTGGACCTTTCGCGGCATCGCCATGCTCGGCGCTGGCGCTGCCCTGCTATTGTTCGCCCGCATGCGAGGCCATTCGCTGGTGGTCCCGCGCCGCTACTGGAAGACCGTGACGCTGGCGACTCTTTTCTACCTGGTGATCTGGAACGTGGCCAGCACCTACGCCGCGGTCATGATTCCCTCGGGGCAGGCAGCGGTGCTTGGATTCACGATGCCGCTGTGGAGTGCGCTGATCGCCTGGGCCGTGCTGGGCGAGCGGCTCAATGCGCGCCTGACACTGGCCGTGGTCTTGGGCGGCATCGGCGTTGGGTTGTTGATGGTGCCCAGCTTCCAGACCTACGCCGCGGCGCCGCTGGGGTTCGCCATCGGCCTGTCGTCGGCCATCGGCTGGGCCATCGGCACACTGATCCTCAAGCGAGGCAACGTGCAGGTACCGGTGCTGGTGCTGACCGGCTGGCAGCTGGTGCTGGGCTCGATCCCGATCAGCATCGTCGCGCTGGCCATAGCCGACACCCCATGGTTCATGCCGAGCTGGCAGTCGGTGGCGGTGATCGCCTGGATCATGCTGATCCCGATGTGTATCGGCAACGTCTGCTGGTTTACCATTGTCGGACTGCTGCCGGCCAATATTGCGGGCCTGTCTTCGGTGATGGTGCCGGTGGTGGCCATGATCTCAGGCGCCATCATCAACGACGAGCCGCTCGGTCCGCTGCACCTGGCCTCGATGGTCTGCTGCGTGGCGGCCCTGGCACTGGCGCTCGGGCTGAAGGTCAGCCCGAGCGCACGCGAAGGTTAAACTTGCCGCTTCCCCGAATACAGCCGCCATGACGCGCCGACGCCCATGACCCCCGCGATCGACTACCTCAACCCTGAACTGCCCGCCGACCTGCGCATCGTCCCGATGCCGGTCGTGGACGCCACCGACGAGAACCTGCAGGGATACGGCCGGCTGATCGACAAACCCGAAGACTGCCTGATCGAGATCACGCGCTGGCCCGCCACCGGCTGGCGCCCGGTCGACACCGACACCGGCGATGAGGCAGGCACCACCGAAGGCATCTTCGTCAGCGAGTGGAAGGGCGACATTCTGTATGGCCGCAACGACGCTGTCGGTGGCCACTACGTCCTGGCTTACGCCGAGCCGCCGGAACAGGCACGCGAAGACCACCAGCGCCCACCCAGGCGCATGTTGCTGTGGCATGCCAACTACCATCCCGACGGTGGCCAGCTGTTCTTTCCGCGGCAGCACAAGCCGTTCCTGGTGCCGCTGGCCCTGCCCGGCGACGACATCATGCCGGACAAGTTCACCTGTTTCCGCTTCGACGGCTCCCAAGGCTTGTACATCCACCCCAACATCTGGCATGAGGGCGTGTTCGGTGTCTCGGGCACCCAGAAGTTCTTCGACAAGCAGGGCGCCGTGCATGCCCGCGTGTCGGTCGATTTCGCACGCGAATTCAGCTGCCTGCTGTCTGCCGAGATTGCCTGACACAGCCAGCCCGGTGAAACTTGTGCGACTATCGCACCAGACACTCGACGTTGGCAGCTTGGCTTCGCAACGGCTTTGTCCCGGTGGCCGCCTGCGATCCATGCTCGCCGCAGTTCCTTCATGACAGGAGACTTGCCCCATGCGAACCCAGGTCGCCATCATCGGCGCAGGCCCGTCGGGCCTGCTGCTCGGCCAGTTGCTGTTCAAGGCTGGCATCGACGCCGTCATCATCGAGCGCCAGAGCGCCGACTACGTACTGGGCCGTATCCGCGCCGGCGTGCTGGAACAGGTCAGCGTTGACCTGCTGGAAGAAGCCGGTGTCGGCGCGCGCATGCACCGCGAAGGGCTGGTCCATGGCGGTTTCGACATGTTGTTCCAGGGCCGGCGCCACCGCATCGATCTGGCGCAACTCACCGGGGGCAAGACCGTGATGGTGTATGGCCAGACCGAGGTCACGCGCGACCTGATGGACGCACGCGGCGCCACCGGATTGCAGACCGTCTACAGCGCATCCGACGTCAGCGTACACGACTTCGACGGCAAGTCGCCGCGGGTGTGTTACGAGACTGACGGACCGCAGGGCAAGCAGCAGCACGAACTCCATTGCGATTTCATCGCCGGCTGCGACGGCTTCCATGGCGTGTGCCGGGCCAGTGTCCCGCTGAGCGCGATCACGCAATACGAAAAGATCTACCCGTTCGGCTGGCTCGGCATCCTGGCCGACGTGCCTCCGGTGTCGCATGAACTGATCTATGCCAACACCGAACGCGGTTTCGCGCTGTGTTCGATGCGCAGCGAGTCGCGCAGCCGCTACTACGTGCAGTGCGCGTTGACCGACAAGGTCGAGCAATGGAGCGACAACGCATTCTGGGACGAACTGCGCGCACGGCTCGACCCCGAGGCACGCCAACACCTGGTCACCGGCCCGTCGATCGAGAAGAGCATCGCGCCGCTGCGCAGCTTCGTCGCCGAACCGATGCGTTTCGGCCGGCTGTTGCTGGCCGGCGATGCGGCGCATATCGTGCCGCCGACTGGCGCCAAGGGCCTGAACCTGGCGGCGAGTGACGTCAAGTTTCTGTCGGGCGCCTTGATCGAGCACTACCGCGACAAGTCCGACGCCGGCATCGACCACTATTCCGACCGCTGCCTGCGCCGGGTCTGGAAGGCTGAACGGTTTTCGTGGTGGTTCACGTCACTGATGCACCGCTTCCCCGACACAGCGGGATTCGGCCAGAAAGTCCAGGAGGCCGAACTGGACTATCTGATCCACTCCGAGGCGGCCTCTCGCTCGCTGGCCGAGAACTACGTCGGCCTGCCACTGGACTTTGCCGAATCCTGAAGCCGGCGGCATGGACGCGGGCGCACACGGGAGCCCGCGGTGTTCGAGACCCGTCGGAGCGGCTGTCGCCAGGGTCAACCACGCGGGCAACACGATGCGATAAATTGCAGGCCACCATGCCCACCAAAACCGACACCACCAGCAGCACCGGCACCGCCAAAACCCCAGCCCCCTTCAAGCCGCTGCGCGGCGTCCGCATTCTGAGCCTGGCGCTCAACCTGCCCGGGCCGGCAGCGCTGATGCGCCTGCGGTCGCTGGGCGCGACCTGCAGCAAGGTCGAGCCGCCAATGGGTGACCCGATGGGCCTTTACAGCCGCGGCGCTTATGACACCTTGCATCGTGGCGTCAAGGTGTTTCGCGCCGACTTGCGAACAGACGCAGGGCAGAAGGCGGTGCACACGCAACTGGCGCGCGCCGACGTCTTGTTGACTTCATTCCGCCCCTCGGCGCTGCGCAAACTCGGCATGGATTGGGCCACGCTGCGCATGGTCCACCCGCGGCTGAGCCAGATCGACATCGTAGGCAGCCACGGAGAACGCGCCGAAGAACCCGGCCACGACCTGACCTACATGGCCGAACACGGCCTGGTGACCGGCCTGAACCTGCCGCCCAGCCTGTTCGCCGACATGGGCGGCTCGCTGATGGCGGTCGAAGCCGTGCTGGGGGTGTTGCTGCGCCAACGCACAACGGGCAAGGGCAGCCACGTTGAGGTCGCACTCAGCAACGCAGCAGCCTACCTGGGCCTGCCCCATAGCTGGGCGATGACCACACCCGGCGGCGTGATCGGTGGCGCGCATGCCGGTTACAAGGTCTATGCCTGTAAGGACGGACGGGTCGCGGTGGCGGCGCTGGAGCCGCATTTTGCTTTGGCCTTGTGCAACGCCGTCGGCATCGAGAACGTGGATCGCCACACGATGCTGGCGCACGCGACACACGAGGCGGTTGCGCGTTTCCTGGGCGGGCAAACGCGGCGCGAGCTCGATGTGTTGGCGGTGAAGGGGGATATTCCGATGTGGACGCTTCGGAATTGAGGCGTCCGGTGCCGACCAGGAGCGGACGTTGCCAAGCGGGCTACAGGCCGGCGAAGTCACCGCTCAAAGCCACATTTCGGCGTACTCATAATACGTCGTGCAGTGCAGGCAAAACCAACTTCAACCACCACGTCGCCCCGGGATTTGGGCGACATCACAGCGAGGTGTGAGCTACTTCTTGAGCTTGTCCCGAAGCGCTTTCGAAAATGTTGCAGCCACAGCAGACAGACGTGCAACGGCGGACTCGTAGACCACGCCATCCTCGCGCTTATCGACGGCCACGACCGTTACCAACAAGTGGTCGTCTTCTACGGAGTAGACCAGCCGGACGCCTTGCTGGCGCAGCTTTATCTTGTAGCATCCCGCGAGCGGTCCATGAAGCTCACCGCCTGGGACATGCGGGTTGTCCAACCTCTTGGCGAGAAGCTTCTTGAGGTTGACTTGAACAGAACCGTCCAGCGTGCGCCACTCTTCCAATGCCTCGGGCATGAAGCGAAGCTTGTACTTGTACTTGTGCTTGGCCTTACCCTTAGAGGTCGTCAATGTCCACCTCGATAGCTCGCGCCTTCTCCGCAAGGCGGCTAGCCGCCTTGCGGTAAAGCTCCTGGTCGGCAAGCTCTTCAAGGATGGCTTCGAAGAGGTGCGGTTCGACCATGTAGAACGCGGCGCGGTTGTGGTTGAGCACTGCGACAGGGCGGTTGTTCGCCTCCCTGAGCACGGCAGCCGGATTCTTTTTGAACTCGGACATGCTTACGGCGACGTCAGCGAGAATGGTTTCCATATTTAGCTCCGAATTAAGAGCTGAATATAGCTACGTCCAGCTGGTCTGTCAATCAAGACTGACATCAGGTCTGGCCACGCCCGCTCATCCGTGCGGCGTTCTTCGTCACGAATCACAAAGACCTTTGGTCGTCCGCTTCGGGCACACAGCAGACTCCCTGCCATCGCACGCCCCCAGCCATCGGGGCCAGGACGGGGCAGGCGCACTATTTCACCCGACGAAACAGCCCCACCCCGCCCTTTATCAACGGCGCCGCTAAGATGAGCCTGACGGAGATATGTGTCACGACGATCCGCGTGTGAAACGTCCCCGTTCCCCGTTCCCGGGTCTGAACCCGCAACCGATGAAAGCCCCCACCGTGTCCGACTGGTACTCCATCTCCAACGCCGACGCCATCCCCACACCCACGGTGCTGGTCTACCCCGATCGCGTCGAGCAGAACCTCAAGCGCATGGTGGCGATGGCCGGTGGTGCCGAGCGGCTGCGCCCGCATGTCAAGACCCACAAGTTGCCACAAATCATCGCGCTCAAACGCAAGGCCGGCATCCACAAGTTCAAGGTCTCGACCATCGCCGAAGCCGAGATGACGGCCACCGCCGGGGGCGAAGACATCCTGCTGGCCTATCAGCCGGTGGGGCCGAACGTCATGCGACTCGTCGCGCTGATGCGGCGCTTTCCTGACACGCGGTTCGCCACGCTGGTCGATGACCCGGCCAACCTGGAGGCGATCAGCCGCGTGGCTGCAACCGAAAACGTGTCGATCACCCTGTACCTGGACCTGAACGTGGGCATGAATCGCACCGGCATCATCCCCGATGCCGCTGCGGCCGACCTGTACCGCGCCTTGTGCCGGGCCCCGGGCATCACCGTGGGGGGCCTGCACGCGTACGACGGGCATCTGCGCAACACCGACAGCCACGAACTGGCCAAGCAGGTAGACGCCGCGTTTGCGCCAGTCTGGCGATTGCGCGACCAGATGCTGGCAGAAAAGCTGCCGGTGCCGCGTCTGATCGCCAGCGGCACCCCGACCTTCGCCGTGCTGGCGCAACAACCCGACACCGAGGTCGGCGCCGGCACCACGGTGTTGTGGGATTTCGGCCAGGCCGAGGTCTGCCCGGACCACCATTTCCTCAACGGCGCGATGCTGATGACCCGCGTGATCAGCAAACCCACGCCCGATCGTCTGTGCCTGGATCTGGGCCACAAGGCGGTCGCCGCCGAGATGCCGCAGCCGCGGGTGCGCCTGATGGGCCTGGAAGACGCCAGCCTGGTCTCGCAGAGCGAGGAACACCTGGTGGTGCAGACGCCGCGCGCAGCCCAGTACCAGGTCGGCGACGTGGTGTACGGCATCCCGCGCCACATCTGCCCGACGATGGCGCTGCACAGCGACGTGTGGGCGGTGCACAAGGGTGTGGCCGACGAAAGCTGGCCAGTCGTCGCGCGTGCGCGCAAGATCACGATCTGAGGTCCGCGTTGCGGCGCGCGGCACGGTGACCACAGCGGCAGACCCACCACCCGCAGGCGCGCAACGCATGGCGCCAGGCGACACTGTGCCTGCGCCCGCCTTGGAGCGGTCGGCGATGCGGGCCCGATTCGATACCGACGGATTCGTCTGCCCATTGCCAGCCCTGACGCCGGACAAGGCGGCTCATTACCGCGCGCACTATCTCGCCTTTTACGATCGGCACAAGACAAAACTCGACGCACTCACCGCCTCCAACCGCTGGCAGATCTACGCCGATACCCATTTCGTGCTGCCCTGGGTCGATGCACTGACGCGCGAGCCGGGCATCCTGAGCGCGGTGCAGCAGGTGCTGGGCCCCGACCTGCTGGCCTGGAACACCAGCTGGTTCGTCAAGATGCCGGGCGACAAGGCCTTTATCAGCTGGCATCAGGACGGCGCCTATTGGGGTCTGTCACCGATGGAGGTCGCCACCGCCTGGGTGGCGCTGGGCCCGGTGACGGTGGACAACGGCTGCATGCGGGTCATCGCCGGCTCGCACCACCAACCAGACCTGCCTCAGCGCGACACCTGGGCCGACAACAACGCCTTGTCGCGTGGCCAGGAGATCGCCGTCGAAGTCGACGAGACCCGGGCGGTGGATCTGGTGCTGCAGCCGGGCCAGATGTCGCTGCACCACCTGTGGATCGTGCATGGCTCCAACGCCAACCTCTCGAATGAACCGCGCATCGGCATCGCGATACGGTATGTCGCACCCTGTGTACGACAGGAAGGCGGCAACAGGCCACTGGCCATGCGGGTGAGCGGACGCGACGACCACGGCCACTTCACATGGGCCGAACAGCCCACCGATTCGCATGCGATGGCCGGCGAAGGCCGCCACGCGGAAATCCTGCAGCGGGTGCACACGGCGTTGGCCAAAGGCAAGGCCACGCGCTGAGAGTGCCCCCAGCCCTGGCTTCGCCAGGCCCCCCAAGGGGGTGCGAGGAAACTTGGGGCGGCCCGGCGTTTCCTCATGAGTGCCCCCAGCCCTGGCTTCGCCAGGCCCCCCAAGGGGGTGCGAGGAAACTTGGGGCGGCCCGGCGTTTCCTCAT
>ENA-ORBV01013394-ORBV01013394.1-microbial-mat-metagenome-genome-assembly--contig:-NODE-13394-length-12481-cov-4.698726_pt1 | contig 12481 bp, 12 predicted proteins | sample MGYA00237777_ERZ505514 | MGnify/ENA primary metagenome ERZ505514 (study PRJEB26160, sample SAMN06269048) | microbial mat metagenome | isolation source: Oligotrophic lake microbial mat | place... | reverse complement strand
GATCTACACCTCTCTATTCGTCGGCAGCGTCAGATGTGTATAAGAGACAGTCCTGGGCGCCCAGGGCCACGAGGTGGAGGTCTTCGGACCCGACCGCTTCCATACCCTGCCCTGCCCGACCTATCCCGAGATCCGCCTCTCACTGTTTCCGTCGGGGCGCCTCACTCACATGCTGAAGCTGTTCGCGCCCGACGCCATCCACGTGGTGACCGAAGGCCCGCTCGGCTGGGCTGCCCGCGCCTTTTGCCTGAAGCGCGGCATTCCCTTCACCTCGGCCTACCACACGCGCTTCCCCGAATACGTGCATGCCCGCATCCGCCTGCCGATCTCGTGGAGCTACGCTTTCGTGCGGCGCTTCCATGCGCCGTCGGCGGGCGTGCTGGTGGTGGCGCAGACGATCCGCGACGAGCTGGCGGCGCAAGGCTTCAAGAACCTCGTGCCATGGTCGCGCGGCGTCGACATCACGGCCTTCAAGCCGCGCCTCAGGGACGCGCACGAAGGCGAACGGCCGATCTGGCTCTATGCCGGCCGTGTCGCCATCGAGAAGAACATAAAGGCCTTCCTCGATCTCGACCTGCCCGGCACCAAGTGGGTGGTGGGTGGCGGGCCGCAGCTCGCCGAACTCAAGCGTCGCTACGGCGGCCCCCAAAACAAGGGCATAGAATTCTTCGGCTCCGTCGGTACCGAGGAGCTGTCGATGCGCTACGCCCAGGCAGACTGCTTCGTCTTCCCCAGCCGCACCGACACGTTCGGCCTCGTCATGGTCGAGGCGTTGGCGTCGGGCGTGCCGGTTGCAGGCTATCCCGTGCCCGGCCCGCTCGATGTCGTCACGGTGCCTGAGGTGGGCGCCGTGAGTGAGGACCTGCGCGCCGCCTGCCTCAAGGCTGTTGCCGGCGATCCGGCGGCCTGCCGGCGCCATGCCGAGAGCTTCACCTGGACCCGATGCGCCGAGCAGTTCCTTGCCAACCTGCGCCAGATCCCGCGCGGTGCCTGGCAGCCGCTCAAGGGTCGCGTCATGCCCGACGCGGCCGCGTCCTGACACGGCGCCGCCGGCGCTCAGGGCAAGTGCATGAGGGCGCGGCCCGCCCGCAGCACGGTGCCCTCGCCGATGTCGCCGCAGAGCCTGAAACCTTTCGGCGCAAACACGATGATCGTCGATCCATGTTCGAACCAGCCGAGTTCCTCGCCCTTGCGGAAGGACGCATCGCAATCGATCTCAGCGGCGCCGCGGTAGTTCATGTTCATCGTCACGTCGAGGAAATGCAGCCGGATGCTGGCGACGAGGATCGCCGCGACCGGCACCAGGGTCACGAGGTGACCGGAGTCGCGCAGCCGTGTGCGGATCACCGCGCGCTCGTTCTTGCAGAACAGCTCGGCGACGCGCTTCAGCGCGATCGGATTGACGTTCCAGGTATCGCCCGAAATGTAGGTCACGTGTTCCACCGTGCCGTCGCCGGGGGCGTGGAACCGATGGTACATGCTCGACGTCAGCCGGATCGTCACGTAGCGGCCATCCCGGTAGGCATCGACCAGCGCCGGATCGTGCAGCAGGTCGCGCAGCGCATAGGGAAATCCCTTGGCTTGGAGCAATTCGGTCCCGGCGATCGTTCCATGGGCGCCGACAATGCCGTCGCACGGACTGGCCAGAACCTGCGGATCGACATCGAACGGCCGGGCCCCAGGTTTCAATTCGCGCGTAAAACAGGCGTGGAGACTCTTGAAGCTCTGCGACCTGGCTTCGCGGAGGTCGAGGTCGGCGAACAGGCGCCAGATCGCGATCGACGCCCGCGCCACAAGAGGATTCTCGATCCGGCTGAACCAGCCCAGGAAGCGGGTCGCGAACCGGCGCGGAATGCGGTTCGTCAGCAGGAAGTTGATGTCCTCGTGCTGCAGCACCTTCGCGAGTTCGGAACGAATTGTCATTGCCTTCAAGGGAGCTAGGGAGAATCGATGGGAATCGAGTGGAATGTTTCCTCGGCAATCGGCCTCATTCTCGGCGCCCTGCTGGTGGGCGTGCTGATCCTGAAGCTAAAAGCCCGGCTCGCTCTTTCGCGCGCCAAGCACCGCTCGCTGGGCGGGCATTCGCGCCTGTCACGCCGCATCGCCGCCCTGGTCCCCAACTACGCCTTCGACGATGCACAGTTCTTTCGCGCCGACGACGCCACCACGGAGATCGCCGGACGACGACGGGCCGAATTCGAGCGCCTCTCGCGCCTCTTCCGGACGCGATACCAGCGGACCCTGGAGCAGACGAAGGAAGCGGCCCGGCACATTTCCGACCTGCAGTTCACCGAGACCTACCGCGTGCCGTTCCAGTTCAGCCCCCTGGCGAAGGCGCAGTTTCCGATGGGCTCGTTCCTCGCAGCGTCGGACGGCGTCACGGTCACCGACCTCGACGGCAATGCCTGCTACGACCTCGCGGGTTCGTATGGCGTCAACCTGCTGGGCTACGATTTCTACAAGGCCTGCCTCGACCGCAGCGCCAGGCGCGTCGATACCCTCGGGCCGGTGCTGGGCTCCTATCCCTCGCTGGTCAGCGACAATGTCGCGCGGCTGGCGCGCATCTCCGGCAAGGATGAAGTCTCGTTCCACATGTCGGGCACCGAGGCCGTCATGCAGGCCGTCCGCCTGGCGCGCTACCACACGCGGCGTTCGCATCTCGTGCGCCTCTGCGGCGCCTATCATGGCTGGTGGGGCGACGTGCAGCCCGGCGTCGGAAACCCCGTTCCCGCCCACGACACCTACACCCTCGCCGACATGTCCGAGGCCACGCTCGAGGTGCTGCGCCGGCGCAGCGACATCGCCTGCGTCCTCGTCAATCCATCGCAGGCGCTCTATCCCAACCAAGCCGCCCCCGCCGATTCGACCCTGATCCACAGCCGGCCGAATGCCAGTGTCGACCGCGCCTCCTACGCGCGATGGCTGAAGGAGCTGCGCGCGGTCTGCAGCGAACGCGGCATCGTGCTGATCTTCGACGAGGTCTTCGTGGGCTTCCGCCTCGCGCTGGGCGGCGCCCAGGAATATTTCGGCGTCGAGGCCGATCTCGTGACCTACGGCAAGACGGTGGGCGGCGGCCTGCCCGTCGGCGTCGTGTGTGGCCATCACAAATACATGAAGCGCTTCCGCGACGATCGCCCGGCCGACGTCTGCTTCGCGCGCGGCACGTTCAACTCCCATCCCTATGTGATGGCGGCCATGAACGAATTCCTGCGCCATCTCGAGACGCCTGGAATGCAGGCGCTCTACCGCGATCTCGACGCCACCTGGGACCGGCGTACCGCCTCGCTCAACCGGCGGCTGGGCGAGCTCGGCCTGCCACTTCACGTGGCGCACCTCTCGTCGATCTGGACGGTCTGCTACACGCAGCCGTCGCGTTACAACTGGATGTTCCAGTATTACCTCAGGGCCGAAGGCCTGGCGCTCAGCTGGATCGGCACCGGCCGGCTGATCTTCAGCCTGAACTACACCGAGGCCGACTTCGAGGCCGTGGCCGAGCGCTTCATTGCCGCCGCCGAAGCGATGCGCCGCGGCGGCTGGTGGGAGCTGGGGGCGCTCGGCACCGACAAGGCGATCAAGCGGCGGATCCTGCGCGAGATGCTCGCCCACTACACCGCCCCGTACATGCCGGGCCGCCAGCCAGCCGACCTCGTCGGCACGCGCCCGCTAGACGCCCGACTTTGAGGGACCCGGCGAGATCTCCTCGGAAATCTCGTCGACGATTTCGTCGATCTCATCGACGATCTCGTCAACCACGGGATGGCCCGCCATCAGCTCGAGCGGCGCCCGGTGGTAGAGCTTGATGTCGTGGAATGGGTCGGTCGCGATCTTGGTGACCCACACCAGGCCGGTCTGGACATCCTGCAGGACGAACAGCTGGACGGCGCGGAAGGCGATGCCGGCGATGCCCACGATCAGCCAGAGCTCGCCGGTGTGGCGAACGAACTCCGCAGTATCGACGTGGGGCGTGAAGAGCCCGAGCATCGTCGGGTCCAGCACGAGCAGCAGCGGCGACAGCGCCCAGATCGCCAGCAGCACGATCTTGCGCTGGATGTTGTAGCCGACCTTGATCTCTTCCTTGAACTCGTCGGTCGCCTGGTTGAGCTGGTCGTAGCCCCTCGGCTCGAAGAACAGGTGCCCGATCTGGCGGCTGGTCATCGCGACCAGCCAGGCGAGCAAGGCTGCCATCGCCGGGTCGGAAAACATCATCACATAGGCGCAGACGAAGGTGGCGGCGCTGAACAGATGAAGCGACTGGTTGATACGGCTGTGGTGATAGTATCGATGATCGTCCCAGCGCTGCACTTTCAGCGCCGTCAAGAAGCCACTCATTGGTGCTTTCCTTGTTTTTGGGAGAGGGGGCAGCACACCGTCTGACTTTGTAACGCGGGCTCGTTACAATTGAGCGACGATCACCCTCAGGAGGTCGCATGGCAGCGCTCAATCACATCATCGTTCCGGCCAAGGACAAGCACGCCTCGGCCAGGTTCCTGGCCGACATCCTGGGCGTCGAGCCCGAAGCACCCTGGGGCCATTTCGTGCCGGTGCGCACCAGCAACGGCGTCGCGCTCGACTTCATCGACTCCAAGGACGTCCGCACCCAGCACTACGCCTTCCTGGTCGACGACACGGAATTCGATGCCGGATTCGGCAAGATCAAGGACCGCGGCATTGCCTACTACGCCCGCCGACAAGAGCGGCCCCGGCGAGATCAACCGCTACTGGGGCGGCTGCGGCGTCTACTTCGAGGACCCCGACGGCCACCTGCTCGAGCTGATCACCAAGCCCTACGGCGATCTGGCCGACCTTCGCTAGGTCAGGTCACCAGGCGTCCGATCGCCCAACCGAAGGCGGCGACGACGCCGGTGATGAATGCCAGCGGAATCGCCAGGGCAACGAGGGGATGGATGTTGTTCAGCCGGCGGAAGAAATTGCACAGGAACCCGACGGCAATCTGCGGCGGCGTCTTGGGGCTCTTGGAGTATTCCATCGCCGCCTTCACGACGTAGAACACAGTCGTGTTGGCGGCGAGCGCCGCGCGGCCCAGCAGGGCGGCGTTGCGGGGCGTGACCAGGTAGTTGCACTTGAGCAGGATGCGTTGCCGGTCGGCGGGATTGTATTGCCCCTCGACCCAGTGCAATTCCCGATGAAAATCCAACAAGCCGAAATCGTAGGTCGCAAAGGCCTTCTCGACGTGGCTGTCATGGAACACGACCTTGTAGGTCGCGTCGGACTGCAGGTAGATCAACGCGCGCACCACCACGCTCCCTGAGAGGAAGCGCAGGTTGCCGTCATAGTGCCTGTCGAAGAGGCCCTGATCTCCGCCGCGGTCCTTGTTGTAGTGGGACACGTAGAGTTCGTCGGTGTGCTGCATCGGCGCGATGACGCTCCCCGCGGGAATTTGCGCTTCGATCAGGGAGCGGATGAGCGCGCCGTCGCGCAACAGGTCGATCTGCTCGATCACGGGGGCGGGCAAGGTGCGGACATAGACATGCTTGGACGGCCGCTGCAGCAGGTCCTCGCGATAGTGATCCTCGACCCATCGCACGAGACCGTCGATCACCACCCGGTCGGCCCGCTCCTCGAACCGGCCGATCGTCGCGGGAAAGTGTCGCGCCGCAAGGACCTCCGCCTCGGACTCCGCCCTGTAGCCCGCCCAGTTCAGTATGCTGTTCATGAGCTTCTCCTATGGGTTTCCCGGCCGGTTTCCTGGGTGTAGCGGCGATAGAGGATCCAGGCGCAGGCGACGGCAGCCACGCCCAGCAGCGGAACAGCGAAGACCGCAGCGACCAGAAGGCCGGCGAAGACGAGGCCGCCGCCGACCCGCACCACGCGCCCACGCCCCACCAGTTCCATGACGAGCAGCCCGATGTTGAGCGCGACATGCAGGCCCGCCAGCGGCCACCAGTGCTGCGCAAATTCGGGATTGATCAGCGTGCCGCCAAAGGCCGCGACATTGCCCACGATCATCGGATGAGCAACGAGCGAATAGGGAAAGACGGTGATCCGCTGCTGGGGCAGGTCCGCCACCTCGTGACCGTAATAGGTCCGGTCCATCCCCAGGACGGACGCCGCCCGCAGGTTCAACAGGAAGCCACCGGCGATGACCGTGAGCGAGGCGAGGTCGAGCGGTGCGGCGAGATAGACCATAGCCAGGGCCAGGACCGAGACGGTCTTCATCGCGACGGCATCGCGCTTGAAGACGTCGAACGGGACCGCACCGAAAGCGAAGGCGAGCCAGTAGAGATAGTAGTGCCAGAAACTCAACAGATAGACCGCAAGCGGCAGGCTTCCATCGAGCGCCGCCCCGAGCAGGACCACCAGCACGAAGAGCGCGCAGGCCAACGTCGAGCCATTGCGCCCGACAAGGGCGCGCAACGGCCTAGAGCGATCCAACAAGGCGGCCATTCATGGGAGCCGAAGGCTCAAGATCAGGACATCGATCCGGTCACGTCACCGAACGATACCACCTCTTCGTGTCAGGCACGTTACCTGTCGGGCGCCGGCTCGCCGGCCTTGATCCAGGCCTGATAGAGCTTCTTGGTCTCGTCGTTGGGCGGATAGGTGCCGGTGATCGGGTGGCCCTGACCGACGCGGATGGCGACGAACTTCTCCAGCCGCTCCTGCTCGAAGGAATCCCGGGCAACCTCATCAGCCAAGTGCCGCGGCACGACGATGGCGCCGTCCTCGTCGGCCACGATGATGTCGCCGGGATAGACCGGCACGCCGCGGATCCCGACCGGCGTCTGGACCTCGATGGGACGAAGGTTCGCCATGCTGGGCGGCGCGGCGGCGGCGGCGCAATAGACCGGGAAGTCGAACTTGCCGATCACCGGCGTGTCGCGCATGGCGCCGTCGGTCAGCACGCCCGCGATGCCGCGCGCCTTCAGCCGAAGCGCCAGGATATCGCCCAGGGTACCGGAGCGCGTGTTGCTCTCGGTGGCGATCACCAGCACGCAGCCAGCCGGCGACTCCTCGATCGCGGTGCGCTGGGCATTGGGCGGATCGCTGGGTGACGGCGGCTTGTCGAGATCCTCGCGGCACGGGATGTAGCGCAGGGTGAAGGCCGGGCCGACCAGGCGCGCCGCATTGGGATTGAGCGGCCTGACGCCGCTGACCGCGCAATTGCGGAACCCGCGCTTCAGCATCTGCATCGAGACGGTGGCGGTGCTGGCGTACATGAAATTCCTGATGGTCTCGGCCGACAGCGGCGCACTGCTCATCTCGTTTCCCCTACAACAACGAACCCTGATTGCCGCTGCCGCCTTCGCGGCGACGCGATGCCGGCGACGGCGCGGGCTTGGGCGTGCCGCCCACCCCTTCGGTCACCCTGGCGCCGATCTTGCCGTCGGCGAATTCGATGCCGATCGTCTGACCCGTGCTTGTGCCGGCGGCGGCCAGCACGGGCTGACCATCCTGGTCGCGCACCAGCGCGAAGCCGCGGTTCAGCACCGAGTGGAAGGAATAGCTTTCCAGCAACTTGGCGGCCTGGTCGACCTGGCGCTGGCCATTCTGCAGCAGATCATTGCCGTGGCGCTTCAGCCGCTCGCCGAACTGTTCCAGGCGCTCGAAGGCCCGATCGTACTTCTGCAGGGCATCGCTCTTGAACCGCTTCATCGCCCCATCGAGCGCGCGCACTTCGCCCACGAGAAGTTGCTGTTTGGTCTCGATCACCCGTTGCGGGCTTGCAAGCCGCGCCGCCGCCAGCGCGTTGGCCTGGCGGTCCACGAGCTGGCGCGTGGCCAGCACCAGCCGCTCGCCGCTGACATCGAGCCGCTGCTGTCGCTCCTCGATCAGGCGGCGCGGATCGCCGAGGCCACGGGCGAGGCCCGCGAGTTCCATGGTCGATTCGCGCAGCAGGCGGGTCATGCCGCCGGCCAGGCGCTTGGCATAGTCGAGCGTCTCGGTGAGCAGGTCGGCGCGTACCGGCACTGCCATCTCGGCCGCCGCGGTCGGCGTCGGCGCGCGGCGATCGGAGGCGAAGTCGATCAGGGTGGTGTCGGTCTCGTGGCCGACCGCCGAGATCAGCGGGATCTCCGAGGCCGCGGCGGCCCGCACCACGATCTCCTCGTTGAAAGCCCAGAGATCTTCGAGGCTGCCACCGCCCCGCGCCACGATCAGCACGTCGGGTCGCGGCACCTTCCCGCCAACGGCAAGCCGGTTGAAGCCCGCGATGGCCGCCGCCACTTCGGCTGCGGCCTTCTCGCCCTGGACCGCGACCGGCCACACCAGGACATGGCGCGGGAAGCGGTCGGCCAGACGATGCAGGATGTCGCGGATCACCGCGCCAGACGGCGAGGTTACGACGCCGATCACCTCGGGCAGGAACGGCAACGGCCGCTTGCGTTCCGGATCGAACAGGCCCTCGGCCTGCAGCTTCTTGCGCCGGTCCTCCAGCAGCTTGAGCAGCGCGCCTTCGCCCGCCAGCTCGAGGCGATCGACGATGATCTGGTAGCGCGAGGAGCCGGCATAAGTGGTGAGCTTGCCGGTGGCGATGACCTCCAGCCCCTCCTCGATCTTGATGCCGAGCCGGGGAATCGTGCCCTTCCAGGCGACGCCGTCGATCACGGCATTCTCGTCCTTCAGGCGGAAATAGCAGTGACCGGAGCGCGGGAAGGACGGCTGGCTGATCTCGCCTCGCACCCGCACGCGCGGGAATGCCGTCTCGATCTCGCGCTTCAGCGCGAATGAGAGCTCGGAGACGGAGAATTCCGGGACGTTGCTGACGGTGCCGGCGGGAGCGTCCGGGGGATCGAAGTTTTCCATGGGCGGCGGCAGCCTAGCCGCTTGTGCCCACGGCGCAAACTGTGGTCAAAGCCTCGCCATGCGAATCCTCGTGGTGGGCGGCGGCGGCCGCGAACATGCGCTGTGCTGGGCCATCTCGGCCTCGCCGCTGTGCACAAAGCTGTTCTGCGCCCCCGGCAATGCCGGCATCGCCCAGGTCGCCGAATGCATCGACGTCGGCGCCGAGGATATCCCGGGCCAGGTCGCGCTGGCCCAGCGTCTGAACATCGACTTCGTCGTGATCGGCCCCGATGCGGCGCTGGTTGCCGGCATGGCCGACGGCTTTACGGCGGCGGGCATAAAGGTGTTTGGACCGTCCAAGGCAGCGGCCCGGCTCGAAGGCTCCAAGAGCTTCACCAAGGCGATCTGCAAAGAGAACAACATCCCGACCTCGGCGTCGGAGAATTTTGCCGACGTGGCCAAGGCCGAGGCTTACATCCGTTCGCAAGGCGCGCCGATCGTGGTGAAAGCCGACGGGCTCGCGGCCGGCAAGGGCGTGATCGTGGCCGAGACGGTGGATCAGGCGATCGAGGCGGTGCGTGACATGCTGTCGGGCAACCGCTTCGGCGCGGCCGGCTCTTCGGTCGTGATCGAGGAATTCATGCAGGGCGAGGAAGCGAGCTTCTTCGCACTCTGCGACGGCGAGCATGTGCTGCCGATGGTGGGCGCCCAGGACCACAAGCGCGCCTTCGATGGCGACAAGGGGCCGAACACCGGCGGTATGGGTGCCTATTCGCCGGCGCCCGTGTTCGACGCCGCCATGCAGAAGCGCACGATGGACGAGATCGTACTTCCCACCATTCGCGCGATGGCCAGGGCCGGCACGCCGTTCAAGGGCGTGCTGTATGTCGGCGTGATGATCGACGCCAAGGGTCCGCGGCTGGTCGAGTTCAACTGCCGCTTCGGCGATCCCGAATGCCAGGTGCTGATGATGCGGCTGAAGTCGGATCTGGTGCCGGCGCTGATCGCCTGTGCCGACGGCGGCCTCAATCATTTCGACCTGCGCTGGTCCGAGCAGGCGGCACTGACCGTCATCCTGGCGACCAAGGGCTATCCCGACTCCTATCCGAGGGGCAGCGAGATCCGAGGGTTGGACGCCGCCGCCAAGGTCGAGGGCGTCGAAATCTTCCATGCCGGGACCAAGGCCGATGGTTCGCGGATTCTGGCCAATGGCGGCCGCGTGCTGAATGTCAGCGCCATGGCGCCCTCCGTCGAGGAGGCCCGGACGCGAGCCTATCGCGCGGTCGACCTGATCGACTGGCCGGAGGGCTTTTGCCGGCGCGATATCGCATGGCGGGCGGTCTCCCGGAAGCCGTGACACCCCCGGGTCAGGCCCGGTAAGTTGGGGCCATGCCCGACATGATCACCGAATCTCAACGCCTCCTGGCGCAACTGCGCTTTCCCTGCGGCGACGTGCCGGAGCCCGGCGACATCAAGAACGTCGCCCCCGGCATCTACTGGCTGCGCATGCCGCTGCCCTTCCAGCTCAACCACATCAACCTGTGGCTGATCGAGGAGAAGGACGGCTGGACCATCGTCGACACCGGCATCAACACGCAGGCGACGCGCGACTTGTGGGAGCAGATCTTCGCCACCAAGCTCGCCGGCAAGCCGGTAACGCGCGTGATCGCCACCCACCTGCATCCCGACCATGTCGGGCTGGCCGGCTGGCTGTGCGAGAAGTGGAACGCGCCGCTCTGGATGACGCTGGGCGAGTACATGAGTGCGCAGGCCGCGCGCAACGACTTCGTCGAAAGCGAAGAGACCCGCGCGGCCCATGTCGCACGCAATGGCGTGCCGCCGGACCGCATCGCCAACTTCCACCGCCACAAGGGCGGCTACGCCATGGGCGTGGCACCGCTGCCGACCGCGTTCCAGCGCATGATCCACGCGCACCCCATCACAATCGGCGGCCACCGCTGGGACGTGATCGTGGGCCGTGGCCACGCGCCCGAGCATGCCTCGCTGTGGTGCCCCGAGCTCAATGTCATGATCGCGGGCGACCAGGTGCTGCCCAAGATCAGCACCAATGTCGGCGTCTGGCCGAACGAGCCGCTGGCCGATGCCCTGACCTGGTTCCTGGACGGCTTCTCGCGCTTCCGCCGCCTGCCGGCCGACGCGCTGGTGCTGCCCAGCCACGGCTTCCCCTTCATCGGCCTGCACACGAGGCTCGACCAGCTCGTGGCCCATCACGACGCGCGCCTGAACGACATCACCCACGCCATCGCCCAGCGCGGCCCAATCAACGGCAAAGAGGGGGGCGCCACCGGCTGGGACATGGTGCCGGTGCTGTTCCCGCGCCATCTCGACAACAACCAGATCGTCTTCGCCTTCGGCGAGACGCTGGCCCATCTCCACTGCCTGGAAACCCGCGCCCGCGTGAAGCGCGTCGTGGTCGACGGCGTGCACCGCTTCGTGGCCCTGGTCGATCCGCACGCCCAGCCACCGTCCGACGATTCCGATACCGACGTCATGGATATCGGCCAGACCTGACGCAATGCAGGTCGATCTCTTCGACTTCGAGCTGCCCCAGGATCTCATCGCCCAGCGGCCCGTCTCGCCCCGGGACGCGGCGCGGCTGCTCGACGTTGCCCCCGATGGGCTGCACGACCGAACCGTGCGCGACCTGCCTGGGCTGCTGCGCCGCGGCGACCTGCTGGTCTTCAACGACACCAAGGTGATACCGGCCCGCCTGATCGGCACGCGGTCCGGCGGCGGCAAGATCGAAGCGCTGCTGATCCGCGACCTCGGCGCCGGCCACTGGCTCTCCTTCGCGCGTCCCACCAAGCGGCTGAAGCCCGGTGACGGCCTCGCCTTCGCGGGCGGTCTCGGCGCCACGGTTGCCGCCAAGAACGAAGACGGCTCGGTCGTGCTGGCTTTCGACCGGACTGGTCACACATTTCTCACAGCCCTGGAGCAAGGCGGCGCGGTACCTCTGCCTCCCTACATTCGCGGCGGCACCGCCGACGCCCGGGACCGCTCCGACTATCAGACCCTGTTCGCCAAGCATGACGGCTCTGTCGCCGCTCCCACCGCCGGGCTTCACTTCACGCCGGCCCTCATGGCGGCCCTGGCCGAGGCCGGCATCGCCACGTCGGGCGTCACGCTGCACGTCGGTGCCGGCACTTTTCAGCCGGTGCGGGTGGACGACACCGACCAGCATGTGATGCATGCCGAGTGGGGCGAAGTTCCGCAGGCCACCGTCGATGCCATCGCGGCGGCCAAGCGTGTGGTCTGCATCGGCACGACGTCCTTGCGGCTCCTGGAGTCGGTGGCGCGGGATGGACCGATGAAGGCCTGGACCGGCGAGACAGATATCTTCATCACGCCGGGCTTCCGCTTCCGCGTCGTCGATCTCCTGCTCACCAACTTCCACCTGCCACGGTCGACGTTGTTCATGCTGGTCGCGGCCTTCGCCGGACTGGAGCGCATGCAAGACGCCTATGCGCACGCCGTCGGCGAACGATACCGCTTCTATTCCTACGGCGATTGTTGTTTGTTGCGCCGATGAGTCTTTCCTTCGAGCTTTTGGGCAGCGACGGCCTGGCGCGGCGCGGACGCATTGCCACGGCGCACGGCACAGTCGAGACGCCGGCCTTCATGCCGGTCGGCACCGCAGGCACCGTGAAGGCGATGCTGCCGCAGTCCGTTGCCGAAACCGGCGCCGAGATCGTGCTGGGCAATACCTTTCACCTGATGC
>ENA-ORBV01013392-ORBV01013392.1-microbial-mat-metagenome-genome-assembly--contig:-NODE-13392-length-12483-cov-5.128244_pt1 | contig 12483 bp, 11 predicted proteins | sample MGYA00237777_ERZ505514 | MGnify/ENA primary metagenome ERZ505514 (study PRJEB26160, sample SAMN06269048) | microbial mat metagenome | isolation source: Oligotrophic lake microbial mat | place... | reverse complement strand
GGGTACGGCACAACCGCAAACCTCGTCCTATTTCGATCTGCGGAACGTCCGTCACCCATGCATCAGGCCTGATCAGGAACTCGGCAGCACACGACCAGTGGTGGCTCGGGATCCCATACCAGGAAGGACGTTGGACACTAGGCCCTGCATGGCGATCTGTGCAGATGAGGGCATTTTTTCCGCCATATCCGCCTTGAGCATGGCGACGGTGTGCTCTCCCCTCAGGCCGTCGATGAGCTGGACGAGTTGCTGAAACCCGGCTGCGTGGAGTTCCTGTTTGGCGTCTGCCACCTTGGATTGGGGGGGAGCCAGTAGGCGCCAAGCCGTATCCGCCACGGCACCACCGACACCAGGGATGAATCGGAGCACGCCCAGGGCCGCAGCACCAGCACCAGCGAGCCATCCCCACCACGGGACGATGGCCTGGGCATCCTGCATAGCTTGGTGAGCATCGGCCGCGTAGCCGGATGGATCGGCCGCAATGGCGACCGGAGTGCGTTTGGGAGGCGGTAACGTCTCGCCCTCGGCTACCGCTTCGACGTGATCATGGGCACCGGCCAGGACAGCCGTCGCTACCGGATCGTCTGCGACGCGCGACTGCACCGCTTCGATGCCCGCTAGGCCATCGGAAAGGTTCTGGGCCTGACGAGTCGTGAGGCCGCATCCGCTAAGTGAGAAGGCGATGAGCACCAAAAGGGTGAAGCGGATCATGGCGTTACTCCTTTGGTCAGCCGCATGATCTCAAGCACCAGCGCGCCCAGGCCCGATGCGCCAGCCGTCGCGGCGACCGCCCACAGCACCCGGAACTGCGTGCGCAGGATGACGACCTGTTCGTTCTTCTCGCTCGACTGCTTGCGCAGTTCGTCGACCTGGGTGCGGACCTCGCGCACGGATTCGCGGAAGCCGCGCATCTCCTGCCGCAGGGCTGCGAGTTCGCACGACAGCTCTTGCAACGTGGTTGCGAGGTCCAGTGACGGACTGCGACGTGGAGGAATGGGAGTGGTGTCGTCGAGGCTCATGGGATCACCGGCGGGAACGGGATGACGGACGGTTGGAGAGCAGCCACCAGGCGCCCAGGCTGAAACCGGCGAGCACGGAGAGCGCTCGCCAATCGATTGGTTGAGCGGGATCCGCGCCCAGGCCAGCGACCATGACGGGTTCGGGATCGAGCGTGGCTTGGACTTCCGGGATGTCGGCGGGAGCCATCTGCTCCATGTCCTGGGGAACCATCATCATGGCCGGCTCGGTGCTCGGCTCCGGCATGAGTGCGGGCATGGAGTCGATGGGCATGGCTTCGGGCATGGCCTCCTGCATCGGCATGGCTGACGGCTGTGCGTCCGAGTAACCATCCGGCATGCTCATCGCTTCTGCCGACTGGCCCTGGTCAATCATCGCAGGTGGGTACCCGTACCCCGGTGGCGGCATCTCGGGCTGCTGTGCCATTGCCGCGCGCTGCGCTTTCTTCTGGCGCGCTTTTATCTTTTTCTTTTTGTGCTGCGCCGCGAGCGCGCCGCCCGCGGCGAGGGCTGCACCAGCCGCCCAGCCCCATGGTCCCATCGCGGTCAGTAGCCCACCGCCTTGTCCCATCGACAGGAGCGGTTTGGCGATGCGGGTGAGTGGCTTCACCAACTTTTTCAGTTTCTTGAATTTGAACTTTCCCAGGCCGCCCATCGATTGCGGATCGTCGTCATCGTCAGCAATGGTGGTGGTCACGATGGACATGGGAAAACCCGATCGGGTGCAGGTGCGATGAGATGGAAGGGAAGAGATCAGCGCTTGGGTCGCAGCAGCACCAGCGCACCCAGGCCGAGGCCGCCGATGAGCAGGAGCGTTTTGCCATCGATGCCGGCGATGCCCGCTTGGGCCATCTGCATGGGTGGTGCCGCGCTACGCATCACCGGCATGGCAGCACGCATCGCGATGGGCGCTGGTGCAGCCATAGGCGCGGGAGCCGGACCTGCGCTCTGACCTTGCGGGATTAGGAAGCCCTTGGCCGCATCCCAGCCCTGCGTCAGCAGCGTGTTGAGGCCGGTTCCCTTGCTGGCACCCGAAGCGACCAGCGCCGCGCTCGCCGCACCGGCACCGAAGCCGAGCACCTTCTCGCGGTTCTTGGTCCACCAGCTTCCGATGTCGCCTACGCCGTCGACCTGGGTGGAGACGGGAACCTCCTCACCCGCCATCATGGGATCAGTGCCATCGCCGTTGAGGAACCGACCGAAGGAGCGTTTGCCGGCGCGCGTGCGCGACGCCATAAGGAACGGCGCCGCAGCACCACCGGTGAAGGCCATCAATGCTGCGCGCTTGAGGAACTTCTTCCCGAAACGCTTCCGACCCGCGAGGCCGGCCATATCGTCACCGTCATCCGACAGCGGCGCATGGGATGCGGAGGTGAGGGACGATTCAGCCGCCGCTTCGCGAGATTTCGCCTGCTCCAGCTTGGTCGTGGCCGTCTGCTTTTCGCGCTCTAGACGAGCGAGTTCACGTGGAGGCAGGGCTCCGGTCGCCTGGCCGTTGGCGATGCGCTTGGTCAGGTGTTGAAGACGACGCTCCCAGTGGCGACGACGACCACGCGCCATCGCGCGGCGGCACTTGGCCACCTGGATGCGTGCATCCTTCTCGCCCGCCGTCGCGCCGAGGCCACTCATGGGGATGAGAATCAGCCGACCATCATCGTCGGTCGCCAATTCGCCCAGCACATCCGGCGGGCCGTCGTCGCGCAGCGTGTAGACGATGCCCTGCTCATCAGCGGCGAGCGGTTCACCCGCGAGGCCCTGCATGGGCACGCCGTCGGGATCGATGAGCGGAGAAAGGATGATCATGGGAGCGTTGGGATTCATGGCGCGAGTTCCTGCGGGTAGAGGTAGCCGGTGAGGCGGAGGTTGGCGCTGATCTGCGCGGTGGTGTTGCCGCTGTTCTTAGTCATCTCGACACTGATCTTCTCGCCGGGGTCGGCGGCGCTCGAAAACGAACAACATGAGCAACGGGCTTTGGCTGCTCCGGCCAAGGAACGGCGCGACCTCATCACCAAGGAACGCGACACCATCCAACAACGCCTCGACCGTCTCATCGATTTGGTGGCGGGTGGGGATGCGCCTGGGAAATCCGTCGCGCCGAAGATTGCCGAGCTGCAACTGAGCATCGACGTACTCGACCGTCAGGTTGCTACCTGCGAGGCAGAGATTGCGGCGTCGGCGATGTCGCAGGCCAACGCGAGCCTGTTGCTCGACCACTGGCGCACCAGCGTCCGGTCCCTCTCTACGGAACCGCCGGAAATCCAGCGGCAGACGCTGCAAGGCGTGCTCAAGGAAGCGCACCTGGGCATCGGCAAAGACTTACGTTTGGTCTGTTGGCCGCTGCGACCGGGAGGCGGTGGCGATGGCGGGCTTGCTGGTCCGCATCCACCCACGCCAGATCAGGGGCCGGATGCGGCTGAGTCTAAAAATAAACCGACTACCGTCGGTTCGGACGGTAGTCGGCTCTGGCGGACAGGGGGGGATTCGAACCCCCGAACGAATTTCTCCGTTGCGCGCTTTCCAAGCGCGTGCCTTCAACCGCTCAGCCACCTGTCCAAGGTCTTTTTGCGCAGCGGGGCGGCACTATCAGAGCGTAGAGCCCAGGGTCAAGAAACGCGGTGATGCCGATCTGGCCCTGTCATTGAGCCCACAACGCTGACTGCGCGGAGATTTCATTGGTGCCAGGTCCAGGGGCGGCCGAGCCGCCTGCCAAGTGTGAGCTACCGGAGTCCGCGAACAACAATCCCCCGAGCGCGCATGCGCGCGCGATGGGCGAAGGCCGGTCGGCGAATCCGACAGCAGGCGGAGCCTGCGAAAGGTCGAAGCGCGAGCGCAGCCCCACAGCGCCTTTGGCGCGGGGAGCAAGCGAAGCTGGGGATCAGGTTTGGTTTTGCGTAGCAAAACATCCCGACGCAGTCGGGGTCGCCACAGCGCGATCATGCCAAATGATTTGAGCTTCTTTGGGTGACGGCGATCCACCAAGACACCACGCGCTGGGGCGCAAACCGCAGCTACTCAGCGAATGAAGGATTCGCTGCGTGGAATGGAGAAGTCATTCATCACGCCCGGATTCTGATCGCCCGGCCCCGGCACGACCCCATCACCGAAGGCCGGGTCATGGGCGCAGGTGATGAACCGCTTCACGCGGTTCTTAAGATTCTTCCATTCGAACGAGCCGTAGGCGACGAAGCGGTACATGTCGGCGTGGAGCTCGTAGTACTCCTCCTCGGTGTGCTGATAGAAGCGTCTGAGATCAGCGAGCATCAGCTCACCGCTGGCGATGTTGCTGCGCCAGAACCGTTTGACGTCTTCGCCAAGGGGACGGACTTCACGTTCGTAGAATGAGAAGAACAATTCGACGTCGGCCATCATGCGCGGCACCATCTCGATCTGATAATCCTTGTAGCGCCGGATGTCATCGGTCAGGCGGTCGAGTTCCCACCGGCCTTTCACGCTGAAGCGGGTGATGTCGGCGTGCAACTTGGCTAGTTCGCGTTCACGGTACTGGGTAAAACGCCAAACGTCGTCGATCAGACGGGGCACGGTGGCAACTTCGTAAGCGTAGAACGCGCGGAAATCCGCGATCATGCGATCACCTTCGATGAAGGCGTGTAGGCGGAAACGCTCAATATCCCACAGCAACTTGTCCCAATCTTCCCTGTTCACTGCGAACCACGCGCGACCGTCGCGGATCAGTTTCTTGTACTCGCGTTGACGCCATTCGAGGAACTGGAACAGATCGACCTGGACGTTGGCGAATTCCCATTCGGCGTGATCGAAGAAGCGCTTTACGTCCGCGCGCAGCGGCATCAGCTCGCGCAGTTGGTACTCGCGCCAGATCATGATGTCCTGAACCAGATTGCGCCATTCGGAGTCGGCACGCGCGAAGAACCGCATGACGTCTTCTTTGGCGCGCGGAAAGTTCTGGATGTTGTAGCCGTAGTAGCGCGCGACGTCCTTGGTCATGCGCTCAATGTTGGTCCACTCGACATTGTAGTGGTAGGCCAGCTCGGCCTTAAGATTCCACCACTCGCGTTTGCGCCATTCCATGAAGTTCGCCACGTCGAGCGGGATATCTTTGGCCACCAAGGCATTGGAGATGACGAAGCGTTCGATGTCGATAATCGCCAAGTCGGTTTCACGCTGAGCGTGTTTGGCAAAACGCGCAACGTCGTCGACCGCAGCGTCGCGTTCGCGACAGCAGCCCGTAACCAGCACCGCCATGACGGCACAAATGAGGAGGAGACCTGGACGGAACATCGACCAGGAGCCTAGATTCCGCCCCCCCTGCCACCAATCCGCGGGCATGGCGGCAAGGGGCCGTGTGTCATTGGCAGATCGTGCGGTCCTGCGCAGTTGCAACGCATCCAGGGAGTTGCAGCGCTGGTGGGGGTCGCCGGCCGCATGTTTGACTCGCCCAGGGTGCTTTACATGATTCGCGCCGCACAGCCGGAACCTGGGAGCTGAGCACCGCCGAATCTGGTCAGGCCTTGACGGGAGCAGCCATAAGGCCGGAGCAGGCGTTCCAGGAGCTCTGGCTGTGCTTTTTTTAACTGGTCGTCCGGCCCCTGTGGGGGCCGGACCGCGCTTTTCGGCGCTTGCGATCGGCGGAGCCGATCGGACCAGTTTGGCGGCCATGGGGTCTGGCGACCACCCGGCAACGTTCGGCTCCCTCGGCTTCGCCTTCGGCCACCTCACTGCCCCCCTTTTGAATACGTACGATTATCTTGCCGCGCTTGGGCGCGGTTTTGTGATCGACGCTTTGGTCGCTGCGCGACCTCGCTGGTTGCATGTGTTCTGCCTGGGAGCGCCGACTTCAGTCGGCCGGGGCAATCGATCAGACCTTCGTAATCAACAATCCAGCACGCGCAGCACGAAGCCCTTGAGGTATTCACTCTCGGGAACTGCGGCGAGCACGGGGTGATCCGGGCTCGCGCCATGGATCGCTTCGCGGCGTAGCGTGCGACCAACGTCCTGCGCGGCGTCGTTGATCATGTCTTGGAAGATCGTGGCGCTGATGTGGTGCGAACAGGTGTAAGTCGCCAGCACACCGCCGGGGTTGAGCATGCGCAGGGCGCGCAGGTGGATTTCTTTATAGCCACGCAGGGCGCCATCGACGGTGGCGCGCGAGCGAGTGAAGCTCGGCGGATCAAGGATGATCAGGTCATAACGCGTGCCGGCGTTGTCGAGGTCCTTCAGCACGTCAAAGGCGTTGTCGCAGCGGGTTTCGAAACGTGCCGCGACGCCGGCCCAGTCGGCGGCTTGAGTCGCGCCGGTGATGCTGTCGGCGGCGGTGTCGATCGCGAGGGCGTGTTCGGCACCGGCTTGTAGAGCATGGATGCCGAAGCCGCCGAGGTGGCTGAAGGTGTCGAGCACGCGCATGCCTGGGCGCACGAAGGTGGCGACCTGTTCCCAGCTCACCTGCTGGTCGAGGTAGAGGCCAGTCTTATGTGGATCGAGCGGATCGCAGGGGAAATCAGCCTTGCCGACGCGCACGCGCAGTGTTCCTTGGTGATCGCCGACCAGCACGCCGCGACGATGCGGCAGGCCTTCGTAACCACGCACGGCGAGATCGTTGCGTTCGATGATCACCTTCGGGTTCAGCAGTTCCTGCAGCAGCGTGACGATCTCGCTGAGACGACGGTCGATGCCGACCGTGGTGCACTGCACCACCAGCGTATCACCGTATTGGTCGACGATGAGGCCTGGGAGCAGATCGCCTTCGCTACTGACCAAGCGCCGCGCTGGACGACCGGGCAACACGCGGTCGCGGTGGGCGATCGCAGCTTGCAGGCGTTCACGCAAGAATGCGGTGTCGATCGCGCGTTCCTGTCGCGTCAGCACGCGCACGGCGATCTTCGAGGTGGAATTGAAGAAGCCCCAGGCCAGCGCGCGGCCAGTGCCATCGCGCACCGCCACCACATCACCTGAAGCGGGATGGCCCTCGATGCGCTCGACCTCGGTGGCGTACACCCACAGATGCCCGTTCAGCAGACGATGGGTGACCTTGCGGTTCAGGATGACGGCGGGGGTGCTAATGTTCATAAGGGGTGGGGGCACGGACCATTCACGCAGACGGCAGCACCGCAAGCGCGCGACGCACCTGGGTCATCGACGCGCTGGCGAGCGGATCACGAGAACGGGCAATGGCACCAGCGAGCGCAGCGACCAGCGGTGCGCGCAGCGGCAGTGGACAGGTGGCGACCTGCGCCGTCAGCGTCGCTCCCAGGGTGAACCAGGCGGTCGGCGGGATCCGATCCGCCTGCACGGCGGTCATCAGCCCGATCCAATCGGTGGAACCGGCGGTGGACGGCGGTGCAGCGGGATTCTCGGTGACGACGGTCCGACGCCGGACCACGACCAATGCAAATACCGCCAGGGCGATGAGGAACAGCACGCCCACTGCCCAGGCGAAGGATTGGAGGATCTGCAGATCACGGTCAGTCATGAGCCAGCACGGTGCTGGCGCCCAGAATGGCCGCAACCGCACACGCCTCCATCCCCCTTGCCGATCCTCAGGTCAATTTTGCGCACCACACACCGGGGAGCGCTGCGACAACAGTGGCGAAATGTCGCAGGCAGAGCTGCCATGGGGATCGACTCAACCGGTGCAACGAACGATTCTGTAGGGAATTGGAACCACGCCAACGCGCTGGAACAGCGGCCCGTGGTAACCACCTCTCCAAGGTCCGTTTCAGCGTCGCCTGATGAACGGGAACCACCGGATCGTGCGCCCTTCCAGCGCAACAGATGCAAGTCGGGTGTCTGGTGCTACCCTGCGCCGGCGTCCGGAGGCATAAGCGGCGCGGGTTTGGGTTCTATCCAACCCGCTGCCGTCTGTGACCCGCAGCGTCTGTGACCGCGAAAATAGAGGGATTTATGCGCACCTTGTTCCTGGCTCTGCTGATGTGCACCGCTGCGAGCGTGAGCGCTGCGGTGCCGCTCGACTCGGTCCAGTGGACCTCCGACTCGGCCAAGCCTACCGAGGCCGGCATGGCGCGCCGGGCGCAGGTCTATTTCCTGGTCGACCAGAGCGAGGAGGCCGGACGCGGAAAATACTGGGGCCTGCGCGACATGGTGCGCGACGCCAAGATCGCCAACAAGTTCGAGACCCTGCACATTCTGGTAGTGACCGGCAACACCCCCGAACCCTACCGCGAAGGCGAGGCCATCGAGTACTGGTGCAAGGGCGTCAGCAACAACAACGGTCTGATCCGCGCATTTGGCGGCGACGCTGTCGCAGTGATCGTGCTGGTCGATGGCAACGGCCGAGTCACCAGCGTGTCCCGTTTGGGCGATCCCAATCAGGAACGCAAGGCGATCGACGCGCTCGCGCCCACCGCCAAGCCACTGGTCGCCGACCCCAGCCAATTCCCCCTCTCCTGCAAGGTCCCGCTCGCCGACTTGCGCCTCGGTGACGTCAACCGCGCGATGAAAAACCTCAAGAAGGCCGGCCCGGATGCGCCGATGTTCATCAAACTGGTGACCGACCGCGTCAACGCGATGGTCGAGATGGACGTCGCACTACTCAACGATCCAGCGACCATGGCCGCCGACAAGATGATCGCGATCAAACGCGTGAACAGCTTGCTGGCGGAGTTCCCCAAGGTGCCCGCCGCCTCAGCCGCCACCCTTGCGATCAAGAAGACCAAGGATGACAAGCAGCTCGCCAATGAACAAGCGGCCTACGCCATGCTGATGACCTACTTCGACGCGATGAAGAAAGTCTCGGCCAAGAAGACCAAAGAGACTCAACTGCAGTGGATCCCCGGACTGACGGCGAAGTTCGGTGGCACCTATGCCGCTGAGATCGCGACCATGATCCGCAAGACCTCGCGCCTCGATCAGACTGACGAATAAGCCCGTCGACTTACGCTTAAAACACACCAAGCGCAGCCGACCGGCTGCGCTTGGTGTGTTTCTGGCCTAGATGGGCGTCAGCCGGCGAGTTCCTTGATCTGTCCGTTGCTGTCGGCGAACGAGTCGAGTTGCAGGCCCATGCGGATGGCGATCTCGCCGTAGAGGTTCGCCAGCGGCGTGCCGTCCTTGCACTTGATGTGGCGACCGGGCTTGATGGTGCCACCACCTTTGCCCGCAAGGAGGAGCGGCAGATCGCGTGGGCTGTGCGCATTGCCATCGCGCAGCGCCGAGCCGAACAGCAGCAACGAGTTGTCGAGCAAGGTGCCGGAACCTTCCTTGATCTGCGACATGCGCTCGACCAGGTAGGCGTACTGCTCGACGTGCCACGCCGTGATTTTGGCGTAGCCGGCGAGTTTCTCGGCGTTGTTCTCGTGGTGCGAGTGGTCGTGGTGACCGCCCTTCACGCCATCGATGAACGAGAAGTTCCGCCCGCTGACCGAGTTGCCGAACATGAAGGTGCCGATGCGCGTGGTGTCGGTCCAGAACGCTAGCAGCATGATGTCGAGCATCAGGCGCACTTGCGGTGTGTGGTTTTCACCGCCTTTTCCACGACCGCTGGTGCGGATCTGTTCGTCGAGCACCGGCAGAGCTTTCCTCGCCAGCGGATCGACACGACGCGGTTCCTTGGAACGTTTGAGCTCCAGCGACATGCGCTTTTCGACATCGCGTACCGAGGTCAGGTATTCGTCCAACTTGCGCTGATCGGCGACACCCAGGCGGATCTTGAGCGCCTGACTGTCAGCCATCACCGCGTCGAGCACGCTCTTGTCATCGAACGGCGTGAGCGCAGTGGGCGCCAGCCCCTTGGGCTTGTCCTTGTCGTCGGCTCTGCCTTCACGGAACAGGCGGTCGAACGCCTGTCGCGGGTCGATTTCGCACGCCAGCGGCGTGGTGGCACTACTCCAGGCGATGTGGTTGGAGTAAAGTCGGGTGATGGCGACGTTGTTGTCGACGCCTTTGGCCGGTGATTCGATCCCAAGTTCGATCGATGGCAGTTTGGTGCTCGATCCCAGGTGGGCGGCGAGCAACTGATCGATCGACGTACCACCAGCGTTGATGTCCGCACCCACGGTCTTGTTGATGGTCATGCTGGTGAGGAACGATGCGTCCTTGAAGTAATGGCCGTCGCCCGAGTTGCTCTTCTCGTTCCACAACTGCGACAACACCAGCACCTCGGACTTCACCTTGTCCATCGGCAGCAACTGCTCCGGCAGACCCGTGGTGAACGGACCCACCTCCGCTGGCGTCCACTTGTTCGGATTCACACCGTTGGGGAAGAACAGCACGCCGAAGCGCACCGGTGGTCCCTTGCGTGCGATGACCTTCGGATCAGCGCCATAGAGCGGGCGTGGCACCATCGCGTCGAGGAAAGGCAAGGCGAGGGCGACGCCAAGACCACGGAGCGCGGTGCGGCGCGAGATCAACCATGATGGACGGCTCATTGCGAGACCTCCTGGGGGGACGAGACCGGCTGGTTACGTTTGTAGCGGAAGGGGAAACTCTTGGCTATGCCAACGATCAGCGGCTGGATCTTGTAGCCGTTCTGATCAAGAACCGTCATCAGTTCGTTGACCGTCGGGCGATCATAGAATTCGAGTCCGCGGCCAAGGGCGAAGGATAACAGACGTGAGGTCACGCCGCGGGCGAACTCGGCTTTGCGCGTCATCAGCACCTTCCGCAGTTCGCCAATGCCAGAGAACTTCTCGCCGTTGATCAGTGCGCCGTTGGCGTCGATCGGCGAGCCGAACTCGTCGCGAGCACGCCAGCCGCCCATGAGGTCGTAATGCTGGAGCGCGAAACCGAGCGGATCGATGCGCGCGTGGCAGGTGGCGCAGGTGGGATCTTCGCGGTGTTTCTCCAACCGCTGACGTAGCGTCAGGTCCTTCTTGTCGCCCTCCTTCTTGTCATCAAGCGCCGGCACGTTGGGCGGCGGAGGCGGCGGATGGCTGTTGAAGATCTGCTCCAACACCCACACGCCACGCAGCACCGGACTGGTGCGGTGCGGATGCGAGGTGACGGTCAACACGCCAGCCATGGTCAGCACACCACCGCGTTTATCGTCTGGACGTTTGACCTCGCGGAACTCGCTGCCGCGCACGCCAGAGATGTCGTAGATCTTCGCCAGATCCTCATTCACGTAGAGGTAGTCGCTGTCGATCAGATCAAGGATGCTACGGTTCTTCACCACCAGCTCGTTGAAGAACACCTCCGGCTCATCGCACATCGCATCGCGCATGCGATCGTTGTAAGCCGGATATTTGCCGCTGTCCGGTGCTTTGCGTCCACGGCGCAGCTCCTCGGTCTTGAGCCATTGCGGCACGAAGATGCTGCCCAGGGACTTGGCCTTGGGATCCTTGAGCATACGCGTCACCTGCGCTTCGATCACCGCGGGCTCGTGCAGCTTCCCCTCATCCGCGAGTTTGAACAACTCGGCATCGGGCATCGTTGCCCACAGGAAATACGACAGGCGCACGGCCATCTCGTGCTGGGTGATCTCATATGGTTTGGCGTCAGGCCGCTGGCCTTCGACACGGTAGAGGAAACTCGGCGAGACCAGCACGGTCTTCAGCGCGAGTTTCACTGCATCTTCGTGGTTGATGGTCTTCTTCACCGTCGCGTCGTAGACCTTGGCGAAACGTTCGACCTCGGGATCCTTTACCGGACGACGGAACGCTTTCTGCGTGAAGTCGGTGAGGATGGCCTTGGCCGCCGCACGCTGCGATTTCGGCTTGTCGTCCACCGGCTTGTGGGTGAACAACGTCTCCGGTTTAGCCAGACCCAGCACATCGCCGAGCGAAGTTAGCATCTTCTCGACCATCACCGGTGGCACGAAGAGCGTGTCCGCGTTGTTGTCGAAACCGCCACCACCACCGGCGTCCTCAGGAAAACTGTCCGCTGGTTTGTTGTCGACGCCCAGCAGATCGCGAATGGTATTGTTGTACTCCACCCGCGTCAGGCGGTGCAGCACGACGTGACCAGGGTCCTTGGGGAAATCCGCCGGATCAAGCGTGTCGAGCGCGTGCGCGATCCAGTTGCTGAGGCGTTCGCGTTCCGCTTCGGTCGGCTTGCGTTTGGCGCTGTCCGGCGGCATCTCGCGCTCGGACACCGCGCGCAGGACCTCCTGCCACTGCAGCGCGCCGCGTTGGATGGCGCGTTTGCCGGCGAACTTCTGGAGATCGATCCCGCCCTTGGCCTTCTTCTCACCGTGGCAGTCGTAACACAGAGCGGTCAGCAACGGCTTGATGTCACTGTCGAACGACAGTTTCGCCGGGTCCTCGACGGCAAGAACCGGCAGGATCAGCCCGACGAGGGCGGCAGTGATCAGGATCAGGGGCTGACGCATAGCTTTGATTATACGGTAAGTTGGCTCAGTTGCTGAGTTTGGATTGGCGGTGGTGGAACGGCGGGGCGGGCTGCAGGACGCCAAGGAATGACACCGGGACGAACGGGATGTCTGGCTTCGCGCTCCAGGTCGCTCGGCGTGTACCGTACGTCGATCCATCCCCTGGCGTATCAGGCCGATCCACCAACCATCCGACCCTCAATGCGC
>ENA-ORBV01013391-ORBV01013391.1-microbial-mat-metagenome-genome-assembly--contig:-NODE-13391-length-12483-cov-5.794938_pt1 | contig 12483 bp, 11 predicted proteins | sample MGYA00237777_ERZ505514 | MGnify/ENA primary metagenome ERZ505514 (study PRJEB26160, sample SAMN06269048) | microbial mat metagenome | isolation source: Oligotrophic lake microbial mat | place... | reverse complement strand
GCATGGGTTCACTCACACGAGAAGAAGAACCCCTTCTCGTTCCACTGGTGCTTGATGATGAAGCCCTTCCTGTTTGTTTGGAACGATCAAGCTCCCCAGTGTCTCCGGTCAACGAACTAGCGTCATCGTCATCATCACTGCTGTTGTCGTTCATGGTTAACCATCTACTCATAGCAGCAGACCTATCTTCCTCTGATGATGAATCAAGAGCAGTCATTTGATGCTGTTGCTGCTGCTAAAGCAACATCTGTTTTTGGTCACACGTGTTAACAGACTAGACATCCTGACCAGAATAACGAATCTTCAACATGTTGTTGATGGAGAGTAGCCGAATATTCGCACGCAGCGATAATGCTGACGTGTTAGAGATTCGTGATTCGGTTAGTGGATCTGAACCCGAATGCGCGAAGTGCGCGAATATGCGGTACGGTTAAGACTCGCTTGGGTCGTTCAGGTCTCGTCTCACGACTCACTCGACCCCGAGTGCTAAAGAACCAGTGAAAACAAATTAGCACAGTAAGGGTGCAGTAAGGCTGGGGTGACTTTTCGCAACCATAACCTAGCCTTCACCCTAAAACCTTAATTTAAAATACCTTGTTCGGTTCACGACCGTGCGACGTGGTCGTTAAAAAATAATGTCAATGGCATGGTAGCAGAGTTCGTTAGAATAAGACTAGACTACCGGATCTATTTTCCCATCAAAACTGCCTACGATCGATATTTTCCCGTCACGACTACGTAGCGTTGATCGATTATGATTGGGCCACAGCTCGAAAAGAGAACCCTCAAAATGGGGCACACTACGGCTAACCGGAGTAGCCCCTTGTACTAGCTAGACTAGCTAGCTAAGCTAGCGAAACTACTAGCTACTAGTACAGTAGCTAGTAGCAGCAGCACGGGCTTCAACTTCTTGTATGGCCCAACCGTGGCAAAAATGGGGGCTGTGCTACTATTACCCGGCACATGCCCGTTGCAACTGTCAAGGATTATTCAAAACGAGGATGAATGATGATTGTGTTGGCTAGATAGACTCTATAGCCAGATTGTTTTTAACTAGCTAGATGATGACCAATGTTGGATTTGTTTTGAAGTGGATGGATATAACAGTTTAGTTTATTGGTTGGTTGATTGATTAAAGTACTGGCTTGCTTTTTGTACAAAGCTTTATTGTTGTTCGTTCGTAGTTGAGAGTAGTACAGGATATATGTTGGTATAAATATAAAAAGGAAACAGATTTGCATACAGACTGCGTTGCATGTGTATATACTGTACTGATGATGATGAATGTGTGTAGAGAGGATCTATTGTGCGGAAATGGACATGTCCGCAAAGAAGGAATTGATATCAAAATCTGCCGTAGCGTTGCCGGCAGGGAAAGAAAGTTGCATGGCACAGGAGGTATCCATACTGGAAGTAGTAGTAGTAGTGCGTTCAATGTCAATCACCTTGCGCAAGACCGACTTGCGGGGTGATGAGGGTGGCTTGACCGCCACAAGTTGTTCTTGTTCATCGACCATGGCTTGAGAATAAGCCGTGTATTGCGATTTCCAGGAAATGGCGTGATACCGATCGGCAATGATTTGGGGCAAAGCATTGTAGCCGAATTGACGGTACTGTTGGTATTGTTCTTGAAGGACAGCAGAAGTGGCGTGATAGCGTGTCCATTCACGGACACGTGAGACGTCTGACAAGCGATGTTCGAGGCCACGCATCGTGTGCTTGTTGTCTTCCAGCAAACCCGCTCGGTACAATCCCATGGTCATGTAGCAGTTTTCTCGGAATTCTTCGTAATCCAGAGCTTGAAACCAAGTAGCAAACTTTTCTTGAGGAGTGTACTCTTCAAGATTGGGGATTTCATAGACGGTTACCTCGGGGGCAAACCGAAGACATCTTTGCTGTTGCTGTGGCTTGGTTTCCAGAGGCTTGTTGGGGGTGGAAGGTGAAGAAGTGGAAGGAGAGGCAGGGGTGGTGATAACTTCAGATTCGGTCCATGTGGCGGGGATCTTCATAGCTGATTAGTGTGGTAGATAAAGGTATAAGAATGTAGTGTATGTAGTGTGGTTAGCTTTAGTGTTTTAGCTTTGTGAAAGTGGATTTTGTGAGACCAGGTAGGCCACTTTTAGGTCGACTATTTTGTTGTCGTTCACTGGATAGATAACAAGGAACATATGATTGTGTTGTGTACTAGTACTACGTAGAAGTGTACGTGCTGTGGTACGGTATCGTGGAATGGCCGAAAGGTAAATAACTGCTTCTTTGCTTTCGGGAGAACCCTTCCAGTTCCTTCTCCCTTGTTGGCACCACGTAACTGGTTACGTATGTAGAAACAATACTACGGTATACGGAGTATGTAGGTTTCTACGACCGAAAACTACGGACGGAGTGTCAAGTCACTGGCTGGTCAATATCCTACTGGTACCCAGAGTCCTTTTAAACTGGTACTCAATTTCTGTACCACATTTGATACTCACTCGACGTCTTCACGGAGTACTGGTACCAGTACCAGTACGTCGTACCAGTACCGTACCGATTCACATCGGGGAAGTAACAAGACTTGACCTGACTTCGTGGAGTTGCGTGTGAACCAGCGGCTCTTGGTTTCCTTCTCATGTGCCAGCCCGATCGACTCCCATTTTATGGATTACTATTGATCGGAGTCTTGGAAACACAATAGCACGATAGCCTAACTATCACGGAACCATGCTCTTAAGTGTATGTTGTCCCTTTCGCTCGTGGAATTTGTACCAACAGAGGAATACTAGATTTTACTACTCAAGCTAGCTAGCTAGCTAGCTACTAGCTAGACAACTAGTACGACGTGGTAGCTGCTACTAGTAGTAGCTCGCTACGCTATTTGTGTACTAGTACATGCATGTGCTTATGCAATATCAGGCTTTTCGGTCGTGTCTTCATACAGAATTCCCATGTGCTACAATCCACGTCAAATTAAAAGAATCGCTATTTTACCTACAGTACGTAGTCTGGTTACCAAACTTATCGCTAGACTGCTACTACTGGAGTGCATGCTAGCAAGGTTCACGTTTCGTTGCTGTCGTGTCAAACGGCTTCAAGGGGGATCCAAACTTCGGCTATGAATTTGGTCCCAACAAACACTCATTTTGATTTTGGTCCCATTGCTAACAAAAGTCAATCGTAACTTGTTCCCCATGTATGAAACGGCTCGGATCCGTTAGGTTTCAAGCCGATTTCAACACAATATTGGAAGTCACTAAACCTTGCAGTTTGGGGGAACCTCGCTGGTCTTAATATGGCCTTCCTTCTAATAAGATTAGGTCATTTCACATCAGGCGAATAATATCACAAAAGAACTACTCCCTGGTACAATGTCCAAGACGAGCACTTACTTACTTATCCCTATTCGGCACGCCATGAAACTTCTGTTGATTGTTCTCATTCGAAAAAATGCTACATACGTGGTTCGATTCTACGGTGTCATCTTTTCCCGAAGATAACTACGAGCTCTGGCCCCCTTAACTAGTGAAGGGCCATTTAGTCATTTTTCAAGATAACGACGAATCCCCCGGCCGGGGGAAACCAATCAACCTTGTGTCAGTAGCGTCGGTATGTCCCTCACCTGACAAGTTGAGTTTCAAACCAACACAACCATGTTGCATGAAGCTTGGTTCCAATTGATCATGCACTTCCAAATGCAAAAGACAATCATTCAATCCAAGGTGGGTCACACAATCACTTCCCCATTGAACGGTGCAATTCAAAGCTTCACATGTGCCATGTCACATGCCAGAATTGGATGTGTCAAAATGATCTTTTGCAAAATGATCAAGGTCAGTGCTTTGGCACAGCGCATTGTGATGCCGCACCACAACGACACTGTTTGTGTGTATGGGTTCCAACATTGATGGTCAAAACAGGTGCTGCAATGTGCGCCTTCTAGCAGGCACTGCACACTGCGGCCACCATGCGAACTTTTTCGAACGGTCTCTCCAGCAACTGAAGCACATGCACTCCATCGCAAGTCAAGTGCATGAGATGAACTCAAGGATTGCTGAAACAATTAAATCGGAAGAGTCTGATGCAATTCAAGTCATGCAAACATGTTCTGGCTGGACTGCGACAATTGTGATGCGCCAAATCAGCACAATTTGCCTTGAAGTTCAACTTGAACCGAAAGTCACACAATCAGACACCATGACCCGCACAGAAATGCAGTGCAATCTGCTCTTCCCGCCATCTCTTAATCACTGTTCCTAGTCACTTGTTTGTTGCACAAAGCTCATGAATCGTGGGGAAGAGAAGAGTGCACGCACATCACGCAGTGGCATTCGCTGCCTACAACCATGGGCTGTTCTCAGGTGCACAGTGGAACAGACAGTGGAAGCTGCAACTGATGGGTCATTGCTTTGAAACCCACCCTTCCCACCATTAAGGATTAGTCATTCCAGCACAAACCTGCAGATGCTGACTGCAGCAACTGACTTGACACATTCTTCGCTTGCCACATGACACACAGGTGTGAATGCAACACACAGTTTCATAAACCAGAATTGGACAGGTGAAAATGACCTTCTGTGGAAAGATAAAGGTGTTAAATTTGGTAAAGTACAAGAGATTCACAATTGCAAACAAACACTTTGGAAACCAAATGTTGATGCACCCATGATCGTTGCTTTTGTGAACCATTTTGGTGACATCAACAATTGCTCTTGTGACCAAATGCAATTGTTGTCGGGACCTCTTCATCTCAACGTTGTGATATTAGTAGTGCGGGATCCCTTTCCAGCTATCTAGCTATAGTACACAGGGTCTATTACTGGCTCCGACTATCTATAAAGTACTCAGGGACTATTGCTTGTTTGATTCAATATTTCACCTACGATTTAAAGCGCATGACCCAACTGGATTTTGGAAGTAAATGACGCAATACGCATGAATTAGGCAGCTATAGTTGAGTAGCAGATAAGTTCCATGAGCGCTGAACGCGTTCGTTCGGTATCCATCAAGATGTTGGTGCTGCTGCGTTTCTTTGATCCAAATTCAGAAGAGGAATCAGAGTCTGGTGTGGGTTCCTTGCTTGCGCTCCTAGTTTTGCGGAGTGGTTTCTTCTGAGAGCAGAATTGTTCGTTTCTCGTGAAACTCGATCGATCCCTCTGATCCCTATCATAACTTTTACTACGACGGAGAGACTTAAGGCTTTCGCTGGATTTGGCCTTACTCATGGCGATTTCATCGCTCGCTTTCTCCCGACGAGAGGAGGAAGTTTTGCTCTTGCCCGTGGACTGTTCACTCTTGTCTACAGAGCGACTACTCTTGCTCCTTGCGCTCTTGTCTAAAGTGCGAGAGCTCTTGCTCTTTACGCTGTCCAAATTGCGACTACTCTTTGATCTGTCTTGATCAACCAAGGTACGCCTGCTGCCACGCCGACGAAGGGGCTTTTCTTCATCATCAACCGATCCAGCAGAATCCCTGCTTGTTGACCGACGATGAGAGGACCGCTCTCCATTTTCTCTAGGGTTATCTTTGCTTCTCGATCGACGCACAGGCTGCTGTTCTTCGTTGTCTGCGCCATTGGGTGAATCCCACGCGTAGTCTGGTACTTCCTCGTTTCGGTCTCTGCTCATGGATCGCCGTGTTGGCTTTTCTGTCTTGCTACTTCGCTTCTTTTTGCGGTCCACTGGACGTCTGGAGGTATCCTGGACTGCCACCATGACGGAAAGAAGCAAATCGTCTTCCTCTCGGTCGGTCCGTTGCGATTCGTCTGGCATATCTAGAGCTCCTCTGGTATGACTACTCTTGGCACGGGTGCGACCAGATCGGGAAGAACCGCCCACAGACCCTCTTCGTGAAGAACCACTCACAGACCCTCTCCGGTGGGCAGATGCTCCCCCCAAAGAGGCTCGCCTGTCATCACTCACATTTCGACGTCGTCGTTCCAACGGTGGTGGTTCGGAACCACACACGGAAGACCGTCGTCGACTTTCCACTTTTACATTGCGTCGTTCCATGTTGCCCGCGGGACCGGCATCGGGACCGACCGAGCCGCGCCTTCCACTGACCGAACCACGCCTTATTCCATGTCCCATGGACATTCTTCCATTGGTCCCACGCCTACTGGGAGGCATATTGCCACCGACGGCACGACGGGCAAGTGCCTGGGCTACATTAAAGTCGTTGGCTGCCCACTCGTCGCCATAGCCCAAATCAGCAGCGTTCGGGATCTCATTATCGTCGTCATCATTGTCATCCTCGTCATCATCGCCATAACCCAGAGCTTCACGAGATATTTTGCCGCTGTCGTCTTGCGCGACGGCTGATGATTTCTCACATTGAGCAGTCTTATTGTCAGAAGAAGGAGGAGAAGAAGAAGATGATGATGACGACTTGGATTTCTTCATCTTTTTCCTGCAAAAGTATTTTTTGCCCTTGTACTTGTCTTGAACAAATTGACAGAGAACTTCTTCGGCAGCTTTGCCCTTTAACGACTCCATCTCTTTTTTCTTTTCATCACTCAAGAAGGCTTCATAAAAGGCATTGACTTTTTCATTTCCCGTTCCTTCCAAAATTCGTACCTCATCTTCGCACCCTGCATGTATCAAGAGGATGGCATAGAGAGTGAGCATCAAGTGTCAAACACTCACGTATCAGAAGTCCTTGTACTTGACTTGTACTTACAATCATCAACGATTTTGGTATTCTTGACTTCACAAACATCTCGTCCCAATTGGTAGTGGTACGAAACGCATTTGTAACAACACAAAATGGCCAACGTCTTCTTTGCTTTTTTGTTCTTCTTATCGCCAGGTGTCGTAATCAAAAAGGAAGCCCATGTGGGTTTTCGTTCGGGACAATCGGCGCACTTGGTATTGCCGGGTTGCAAGAGCAAACAATTATCCAATCTCCTCTGAAGATCAGCCTTGACTTTGGCTTTGGCCTTGTTTTTGAGACCCATTGCTATAGTATACAAGTATTATTATGAATAGAGTCTGATGGGTTGCCTCTGGTTTTTGGTTGGCGATGCGTTTTAGTTATGAGACCTTGGGCTCAACCTTGCCAACCAGCTTGCTTCCAAGTAGTAATAATGGCAATACTACCTTTCTCCGAGAAAGAGCTCAAATAAGAAGTGGTTGTTTTTCAGTGGTTGGGAGGTTTGTAATCGTTGCTACTAGCTAGAAGTTGGGCTACTAGCTAGTAGACCATTCGCACGGCACAATGTTACACCGTTCCTACCAAGGCAGCAATGTTTTAGTGTGCATGTGCCCGGAAGCAATGCAGCAGATATCAATGCCAGCTGAATCAATCGAACCCGCCAGCAACATGTATAGTACTACTAGCTAGCTAGCTACTCTAGATAGTAGTTTGTAGTTCGACAAATCAATCGATTTGGAGTTGTACGGTACTACGGCAGTTCTCCGGTACCCGAGTACTGGGCTTAATTGCTGGTAGTATGGTGGGTCTTTTGGTCAGAATAGTCAATGACCACTGCTTCGGAGGTGACCGACGAAAATGTACTGCAATATTTTTGTACCATCTTGAGCGAAACTATGACTAGAAACGATACAAAAAGCATCGGATCCAGGCGCTATTAAAGTCCAGCCTAGCCACTGATTTAACATAGGGACCCCTTTGTTTTGAATGGTTCTTTTTGACTGGCACTGAGGCTCCGTGGAATTTCCCATTTACAGAAATCAATTGCCCTCAATGAATAAGTGTTAATTAAAAAAGAATGCCAAAACGAAATCGAAGCTTCCAATTCTGCACTGCACGTTCGACAATCGACAAGTCGACAGGAAGGCGTTTGTTCTTCCTACTGTCAGTTCTACTCCAAAGAGACGCCAAAGAAGAAGGCCTAGCTAATAGTAGGTACAGTTAGTCTTTTCCTTAAGTACAAGTTGCCACGTTTACTGCCCCTGAAACATCAAAGGACGATTCTTCTTCATTTTGATAACCACTGAAGTCATTCTCAACCGCACCAGGGAGAATCAAATGGATGATCCATTTCCCCCCTTCTTTTTCAGAATGCACTGGGTCATGGTGGGCTTTTGATTTGGACAAGACAAGCCAATTTCGATCTTGTTTGAACCGAAAATCATGTGTGAAGAGTCAATTTTGTTTGTGTTTTTGACTGACTGCAGCAACATGAGACCAGCAATGAAGTCAGATGGAAACAAACAAATTGTCATGGTCCACACAACATGTGCACATGATTTTCTCAACTGAGTCTCTTGATGGGTTGGTGTTTTCACATGACAATCAACGCAATCAACCAGCTCGAATCTTTTTTGAGCATGCAACAAACAATGAAGAGACGCAAAAAATCAGGATGCACAAGGTCCCCAGAAAATGTCAATGACATGGACTGCATGTTGTCCGCAAAGATCAAATCACATCATGAGCCGCAAACACTTTTGCAGGAACAAAGACAACAACAGCAGCTGCAAAGCATTCCGAATGAAGACAATGTTGAGAGCCAAATGTGTCATTTGACTGCACATCTTCAACATTTTTTGCACTCTTGTTGTCTGATTGGGGAAGAAGCCTAAGAGTCACAAAGCACAGACAAGTTTGTCACATGTTGGTCCAGTGTTCAGTTGGTTGCTCAACATTTTGACCTCAATGATGGCCAAAACTCACTTCCATTGACAAAAAGAAAACCCGAACCAGCAGTTTGTGATTTGTGTCTCAAAGCAATGTCAAAAAACTTCAATTCCATGTTGATCACGTTGCATCAATGTCTCTGGAGAGGAACAAATCAAACACCAAAGCCTTCAAAGACACAAACGCAAGTGCTTCAATCATCAAAACTCCAATCATGACCTTGTCATTGTTGAGAAGGACAGAGAGACTGCTCAACTCTGAGAATTTTTTCGTGGTGCTCTTTGTGACAACTTCATTGTGAAAGTCATGTTTGGCCCTTTCAAAATCTTCTTCTTTCATTTGCATTCTTTTCTGAGAGTCCTGTGACATTGTCATCCACAAAGATTGTGATGTCACCATCACGAAAGGGTTGATGTTGTCAAAATTTTTGGACAGCATTCACTTCCAAAGATGCTGTCTGGCATGAAGACGTTTGCATTCTGGAAAGAGAGTGGAACATCAAGTGATGATCTTGGACTGCGCCAATCTGACAAAGGCATCATGGAAGTGGTGATGACAAAACATGAAATGAGTGGCCTGAATTGAACCAGCAGACCATTTGGATTTCAAATGAAATCGGGTTGATTTGCACTGTGAGAACCGATCATCTGTCATTCCCTTTTCTGACAAGTCAATTGACGGTTGAAAGCCGTGTGTGAATCAGTCAAATCCTGGGATGAGTCCCCAAACAGTTCAACAACTCACTGAGTCAAATGAGCGCACAGTTGATTCTGCTGCGATCGGGCCAGAACTTGGCGCAGCCGGTGCGATCCTCACAACACACACTCCTGCGAATTCAAAAGAACCCACAAACATGAATCAAACCCCCAATGGCCAATCAGGGAGCCAATGGCCACACACCAATTCCAGAGGCATTTCACCATGATGTCAAAACATGAAATGCCTTGGAATTGAACCAGCAGACCACTTGCATTTCCAGTGAAATTGGGTTGATTTGCGGCGCTCCAAAAACTGGTCATCTGTCATTGGTGCCTCCCTCCCAGAGACAGAACTGAGAAAGAGCTTGTCAGTTCAAGAGCAATGAATTGCAGAGATTGTCACAATCATTTGTGAAAAGCAAAGCCAACTCATTTGTTGCACTGTGCAATGTCAATGTTGATTGATTTGCATGACATTTCCAAGAAAAACACAATTGCGACAAATGTCACCAACTGGGAAGCTTGAGACCTTTTCTCATTGACAAGAAAAGAGACACAAGTCACCTAGTTGAGACATGTGAATCAAATTCCAACAACATTTGAGCAGGATCAGAATGTGTGTTCAGAGTCAAAAATGTGAATTTTGCACCGAAACATGACGCGATGTTCATTCACACAAGATTGCATTGCTGAGGAGATGCACCCAGATAAAATGTTTTCTGGAGGCTTTGGGTGCACTTGGCATGAAAATGTGTTTTGAAGACAGAGTGCTCTGCTCCTACTTGTTGGAGTGGCAGCAGCAGCTGTTAACAGCTTCTGCCACCTGTCTGCTAGCCAGTAGCAGTGGCTACCCAAAAAGGATCTCACTTGGCCATTGCATTGTGGACCGGCCCCTCCTCTCTGCAAAAATGGGCTCGCACAAACCAACTGACAATCCAACTCCGAATTCTTTGCAATTCCTTCGTATTCCGCAAGCTGTGCAATGCTATTATTCCTGACACGTATGTGCTCCAATGGCATGGATGAGAATTCGGCATGGAACACATGAGAATTCGGCAGAGAACGAGTCAACGGCTGCACTCCCAGAAGACACTTCTTTTGTTAAAAAGTAAATTTTGTGTTATCGCCAAGAGGTCACGAAAGCTGAGGAATGATGGAATGCGATTCCTTGCACCTGTCAAAACGAGAGTTTTTTCTCGCACGTGATATTGCGCGATGTTTTGGTGTCAACACGGCAGTTGTAGCAGTTTGGCGCGGAACTGACAAGGAAGTTCGGGAAACCGGCAGCCTCATGAAAGAATCGTTGCTGACTATTGCCCGATGGATGGCATGATTCCTCGCGGGGCATATCTTCACGGTAAAATTTAGCAGTTGGGCGGTTGGGCCTCATCAAAAAGAATTCGCATGACTGACACCGCTCACTTTTACTGCCTGGCTATTGATCGCTCCCTTGCCGGGTGGAGTAGCTGGTAGCCAGTGGACAGTAGTTGAGCTAAAACCGAACAGTGAGTAAGTGCGACTACTGGCCATGTTCGGTGTTCTTATAACTGGCACCCGGGATCAAAATGCTCCTTTAGTTCTACTGAAGGTCACTCTTGTTCCACTAAAGGTCACACTTGTTGTACTAAAGGTCACAGTCATACAGTTGACCAGTAATTCCAAATAATTGACCAGTAATTCCGGCCTAAACGTCGACTTCTCACTATGCCTAATTCTCACTGTCTTTATTAAACGTAGACTTCCCACTGGGCACAATTCTAATTTAACGCTAACTTCCCATTGGGCTTAATTATGCCTTGTTTAGTGCCTGCTATGAGTCATTCTTTGTGAATCATGTCATAGTGGAACACATCAAGGTAAATCCTGACCATGTGATGGGCATAATTGTGCCCTTTTTGGGCCCAGCATGAGTCATTATCCGTTTGAATCATGGCATGATGGTCAAACATCCCGGTGACTCGCTTTGTGAGTCACTTACTCAAAGCCAGTACTAGTAACATTACGCTCACTTCCGGTGCAAATCTCCCCGGTATTGCTCGGAGTCCCGGCGTCGTTCGAAGAATACTGTTCGTCGATGGCAGGGCAGTCATGATTTCTTTCGGTTGTCTTGGTTCGATTCTTGCCGAGTAATGCGTGAAACCTCGCAAAAATACACAAACACTGCACAGCTCCTTCAGCCCTTGGGAACCGAAGCCTTCCATCTTCTCACAATTCCCATTTGGCCTTATCAAGCAATCATCGGTTGATTGCTTCTTCCTGCTAATTTCACGCAACACATCTATCGATCATCTTCTCATATTTTCTTTGGCGGCTCACTGGACGCTAATATTGACGGAAGATACCAAACACTCTATTTTGAATTTCATCGACTACATTCACCTACATCTACCTACTACCTATTCACCATGAAGATGACACCTACTACTACTACCTACTGCCTTCACACTACTGCTACCTGCTGTGAAGAACCTCAAAATGATGATTGTGCTGCCACAACACTACCGGCATCACCAGTAGCATCCCGACGTTCCGTATCCTTTGCTCTGGAAGAACAACAAGTCTGTTACGTGGATCGCGATGCCGAAGTTGATGCCGCCAGTTGGTACACTCCTTCGGACTTTAAAGCGCTGAAACGTTCTTGTCTTGTCACACTCAAAATGAACAAGGCTGGCAAAGTGATCAACCAAGTCGATTACACGATGCGTGGCCTCGAGTGTCGTACCAGTGCGGCCATGGCCGAACGCAAGCAATTGAAACGCAATGCCTTACAAGCCGTTCTAGAAGCCCAAGAACAAGGACTCGACATTGCCAAGGCTTACCAGGCAGTGACGGTAGCACCCCAATATCAAGCCACCGTCCAAGGCATGGTCGATGAATTGGAAGCCCGCAATTTGCCCCAATTGGCCATGGCCGTATCCGCGAGCAAACACTCGGGAAGTCATGCCTTGCCACAAACACAGAATTTGCAAGGCATTGTCCATCCATCGTCCTACAAAATTGTCAGTGGAGCTGCCGCATAATAGGCGCAAGGCAAACGCTATAGAAGAACATCCACACATCCTTTGGAAACAAAAGGATGACATAATTATAAACTGTACGGATTATAGAAGCTATACACACATATACACACACATTCAATTGTAATGTAGAATAGAATCTGTCTCTTATACACATCTGACGCTGCCGACGAATAGAGAGGTGTAGATCACGG
>ENA-ORBV01013389-ORBV01013389.1-microbial-mat-metagenome-genome-assembly--contig:-NODE-13389-length-12484-cov-5.041589_pt1 | contig 12484 bp, 4 predicted proteins | sample MGYA00237777_ERZ505514 | MGnify/ENA primary metagenome ERZ505514 (study PRJEB26160, sample SAMN06269048) | microbial mat metagenome | isolation source: Oligotrophic lake microbial mat | place... | reverse complement strand
CGACCGGGATCCGGTTGCCACCGGGCGCGGGTGGAACCCCGGGGGGAGGGGGTGGATTTGAAGAGGCGGGTGTATCGGAAGGAGAGTCGCTCATTCGGTTCGTCCGCAAGCTATCAAGGTCGCGTCAAGAAATCACTACATTAGAGTGCTGAAGTTCGCGCCACCTTTCCAAAGAATCTTTCGAAGACCGCCTAAAGTTTCCCAACAGCCGGTCGATTCATCGCGCCGACCTGAACGCCCAGCTCTCCTCTAAACCTTCCGTAACGACCGTTACTGAAAAAAATAAGGATTCAAACCAACTTTAAAAAACCGATCGATTTAAACAAAATCCAATTGAGATTCTTTCGACATCTGAACGTTTTTTCTTGCGTTCCAAGCCGTCTCGACGAGAATGACGCGGCTTGCGTAGTGAACTGGGAAGACTCCCTGCGCACCAATTTCCATTTTTTCACCAACCACAAATATGCACCGTTACCGTGTATGGAGGCCTGAAGGCATGAAACGCCAAACAACTTTTTCGGCACTGTTTAGTTCTGCTCGATCACTCGCTCTTCTTTCTGCAATCGCTGGTCTCGCCCTCTCGGGTGTGGCATGTGACGACAGCTCGAACGCGACACCCACTGACGCTGCCACCGACGCTACGGGTGGAGATGGCGCGGGCGTCACGCTTACGATCGACATGCCGACCGCCGATTTCGGCAACGTCGTCCTTGCAAAGAGCTCGGCGCCGAAGACGATCACGGTGACGAACACCGGAACTGGCGCTTCGTTGCCGCTGGCATCTGCTTTTGACGTTGGTGGCGACATTTCCTTCGTCAAGGGCGCGGATACTTGCTCGGGTACGCGCCTGGCTTCCCAGGCCACCTGCGCCATCACCTTCACCTTCTCTCCCGCAACCACCGGTGCCAAAACCGCACGTTTCGGCGTGTTGAGCGACACCGCTGGTTCCGTCAACGCCGCTGCCGTTTACACCACGCTTTCGGGTGTTGGCGTTGCGCCGGCTGCATTCTCGGCAACTCCGATTCAGCAGTCGTTCGGCGCTCCTGAAGTAGGTAAGACGAGCACCCAGATCGTGACCGTCACCAACACAGGCGGCGTGCCGTCTGGTGTGCCTCAAATCGTTGTCGCCGGCGCCAATCCGACGCTCTTTGTCGTGAATCAGGCCGCCTCGACCTGTACGGCAGCGCTCGCTCCAGCGGCGAGCTGCACGCTGTCAATCGTATTCAGCCCCACCGAGGTTGGTGGTTTCTCGGCCGCTGTCACGATTACCGCGACGGATACCGCGAGTGCAACCGCGAACTTCCTTGGAACGGGATCGCCAGTCGGAACGCTTTCGATCGACCCGGCAACGCGCAACTTCGGCAGCATCCAGGTAAATGCTCCGAGTGCGGTCTCGATGTTCACCGTCACCAACAACGGCACCACGGCTACTGAAAACTTGGCTGTGACCATCGGCGGTGAAAACCCCGGTGATTACACCCGCACGACGACCTGTGTCGCTGCCCTCGCTCCGAAGGCAACGTGTACGGTTTCTGTCACCTTCACGCCGACCGCAGCGGGAGGCCGTCCGGCTGAACTCGTTGTTGCTTCGGCAAACAACCGCATCACCGCGGGCCTCTCGGGAATCGGCGTCCGCGCCGCTCTCCTCAGCCTGACCCCGGCAGCGCAGCTCTTCGGTTCGACCGCACTCGGTGCTTCGGGCTCGCCCATTACATTTACGGTTCGCAATGCAGGCGGCGTCGACACTTCGACGATGACCTTCACGAAGACCGGTGCCAACGCTGCGGACTTCGTCGTTTCCCAGAACAACTGTGCTGGTACGCTCGCCGCTGGCGCTTCTTGTACCCTGCAGATCGTGTTTAGCCCCGGTGCACTCGGGGCACGTGAGGCAACCATTTCCGTCACTGCAACGACGGGTGGCACTTCCGAGGGCTCTCTCAGCGGTACGGGTATTGCCGCTGGAAGCATCCAGGTTAACCCGAGCGCTTGGGTGGCCGGATCGGTCGCTCTCTCGGGCATGCTTGATCAGGTCTTCACGGTGACCAACCCCGGCCAGGTTCCGACCAGCACAGTGACGGTTTCGATCGGTGGCGCCAATGCCAGCGATTTCACCAAGCTTTCGGATTCATGCAATGGCATGACGATTTCTCCCGGCGTGCCTTGCACGATCGCCCTGCGCTTCCGTCCCGGTGCAATCGGCGCGCGCGCTGCTTCGTTGACGGTTGGCGCCGCAACGGGTGGCACGGTTTCCGTTCCCCTCTCGGGCGACGGACTTGCCAACGCATTGCTGGCAGCAACGCCTCCCCAGCAGGACTTCGGTGGCATCGTTGTTGGTCTCGACAGCTCGCCTGTGGTTTTCACGGTCCGCAACAACGGCCAGGTCTCGACTGGTACCTTGGTTGCTACCGCGATCGCCGGCCCGATGGGTCAGTCGAATAACTTCCTCGTCACCGACAACTGCGGTGGTCAGGTTTTGGATGCAGGCGGCAACGATACCTGCCAAATCAGCGTCTTCTTCCGCCCCGTTTCGGAAGGCTCGAAGACCTCGACCATCACGGTCGGCGATGGTACCAACGCTGTGAACATCAACATTTTCGGCAGCGGCTTGCCTCCGGCAGCGCTCGTCGTGACGCCAAGTCCACAGTCCTTCGGAACGGTGGTTATTGGCGAGTCAAGCGCCTCAATTAACTTCCAAATCCAGAACCTTGGTGGTAGCCCCACTGGCGCTTTGGACATCGCTCCGAATGGTGTCGATGCAGCGCAGTGGACGGTCGATCGCCAGGGATGCCCTGCACAGGGCATCGCTTCGGGTGCAACCTGTAACTTCACCGCGGTATTTAGCCCAGTCTCTCCGGCTGGAGCGAAGACCACTTCATTGCGCGTATCTGCTAACAACGTGCAGTTCAACGTTACTGTAACCGGTTTCGCACGCCGTAAGACGGTTATCGGAAATGGTGGCTTGGCCAGTGCCGATGCTCTCGTCAACTCGGCCGCTCACGCACACGGAAGCGCACCTTCTGCAATGCGCGCCATCAGCACCTTCGCCGAGCCGTTCTTGCGCGACTTCGTCGTGACCTGCAACAAGGCCACGGCTTGCGGACCGATGGTTTTCTCGCTCTCAGGTGCAAACGCAGCCGATTTCGAGATTGCAACAGGCCTTGGACCCGTTGGCCCACGCGCTGAGTGTGAAGCTGGCGCATTGGCCTCTGGCACTTCCTGCTACAAGGCAGTGCAAATTCGACCACGAGACCTTTCAATGGCGGGTCCGCAGACCATTGCCAAGGTTGCCGTCTTGAACGTCGACTCGACCGACAACGAAGAAGACTTGCTCGTTAACCTCACGGGTACCTCCATCAACCCGATCTACATGTCTTGGTACGACGGCCTGAACAACACCCAGGCCGACCGACCCTACGGTAACGTCATCAACGGGACGTGGGCGAACGGAGTCTTCACGAACGTCTACGCTGACTACATGCCGTCCAGCCGTCCTTACTCGTACTTCATGACGGGTGTGGATCAGGGTCCGTTCTCGGTCATCGACGGTAGCTGCGTCGGTTTAGCCGTGTCGGAAGACAGCACCTGTGACAGCACGTTGCGTTTCATTCCGAGCCGCGTGGGTAACCACTCAGCAACGTTGAACACCCGCCTCCAAGTCGTTGGCGATTATCCCGGCCCGACGGTGCTTACCTTCAACTTCACGGATTCGATCAATGTGACCGGAAACGGCACGCCTGCTCCGGATCTTCAGATCGTCAACGCACCTACCTCGGTGTCGACCATCTCGGGTACCGACTCGGGCTTGGTAACCGTCACCTTCCGCAATGCGGCCGGGACCATCGTCTCTGGAGACGTGAACGCAGTCGTCACGCCCACCGGCGTTGCCCTGGTGAATGTTGGTGGCACCTGCAACAACCCAGGCGTCAATCCACTTCAGCCCGGAGCTGAGTGTACGGTCACTTTCAACATCGATTCGACGCCCGCTACCGGTGTCGTCGTCGGCGGTGAGGTTTCTGTCACCCTGTCCCACTCGCTCTCGACCCCATCGGGTTCAGTCAGCGATTCTGAGACGGTCGCGATTCCGGTCACCATTACCCCGCAGCTCACCGTAACGGCCTCCGGTCCATTCGTAAGCTACGCCGGTGGATTGACCGACACCCGTACCTACACCATCCAGAACGTCAGCTCGACGGCCATCACCACGGCGCTGTCGACCTCACTGATTGACCTGGGGATCTGCACCGGTATCGCCGACAATCGTTTCAACATCACTGCTTCGACCTGTACCCCTTCGGGTCTTGCACCAAACGGAAGCTGCGTTGTGACGGTTCAATTCTCTTCGCCGAATCTGGCGTCGGGAACCGAGAACTGCACCACGCTCCGGGTGACCCATGCGCCTTCCTTCGCGTCGGTTGATACGGGTATCTCTGCTGTCGGACTCGGCAACGGCGTCCTCGCGTTCTTCCCCGCGAATACCGCAGGTACCCGCTACTTCGGCTCAACTGCCCTTTCGGCGAACAGCACCGAGCAGATTGTCCGCATTCGCAACCTCGGTGCCTTCAACTCCGGAACCTTGGTTCCGGCAATCGCTGGAACGGGCGCGAGCCAGTTCGTCATCGACACAACCACTGCCACCCCAGGCGGCGAGAATCGCTGTGGCACGGCAGGTTTCCTGTCGCTTGATCCGAACGTGTCGTGTGTCTACGTCTTGCGCTACTTCCCCAGCGCGGGCAGTACACCATTCGATGACGTTGCCACCTTCCGGGTGGTGGGTGCCTTTCCTGGTACCGATACGGGAACCTTGGGTCTCCAGGGTGAAAACGTTACCGGTACTGGCGTAACCGTGTCGCCGACCTACACAAACCTTGGATTGGCTGTTGCCGGCACCAATGGCAATACGCAGGTCTTCACCGTAACCAACGGTAATGGCGGCGTGGTCGCTCTGGCACCCGCGATCGTGGATGCAGAAAGCGGATCCGCGAATACGCAATTCGCGGTCACCGCGAACAACTGCCCAGCAAACATCGCTGTCGCAGGGTTCTGCTCCATCACGGTGCAATACCAGCCTGATCTGGGCGAATCTAGCGGTACACGTCACGTTGCCCGTCTATTCATCTCGGGTGACGCTACCAATGGCACCTGGGCATCCCTTGAGGGTCGCGTTCAGGCACCGGCAGCGGTGACGATTCAGGGCGCTCCGTCGAGCAGCGTTGCAACGGTTGGTGTTCCTTTTGACACCGTGATGACGCTAACAAACACCGGCGATATCGCGGCAACCGTGAGCACGGTCTCCGTGACGGGTATCAACTCGTCGGAGTACTCAATCGTCAGCAACGGTTGCAGCTCGGTGCCGGCTCTCGGCTCGTGTCAGTTCACCGTGCGCTTGTTGGCGGTTTCCGGAAACTTCAAGCAAATCACCTTGACCGTGAACACCAGCGGCGGAAACTTCAGCCAGCCGTTCAACATCCTCGCACTCGTCCAGCCCTCGCTGGCGCTTAGCCCGGATAACGCGACCCTGGGTGGTCTGACGCCTGTGACCGGCAACAATCCGACTCTGCAATACATTCTGGTTGAGAATTCGATCTTCGCTGGACCGACGGCACCACTCGCCTTCAGCCTCAGCGACAATACGAACTGGAACATTGTCAACTTCGGCTACGACCCGTCGCACAGCCCGTCCTGTCAGTCGCTCGCTGACGGCAATGGCGATATTCGACTTGGTATTTTCTCGACGGACTTCTCTTGCTGGCTCGGTATTGAGCATGCACCGCGTGCAAACGGGGTTCAGGCCAACACTGCGCAGCAGGTTACGTTAACGGTCACGGCCGGTGCGCTCTCGCAAACCGAAACTGTGAACGCCACGGCAAAGACCGCGGTTGACGTGGTGCCACCATCGGCGACTTTCTGTGCCTCGGTGGAAACCGGAGTTGACCCGAGAACCTTCATCTTCTCGCTGGACAACGGCGGCAGCAGCAACGCAGCCGCTGACACTGTGACCGAGCGTATGCAGACCCGCATTACTGGCGGCGACGCAGACGACTTCGGTATTGAGTTCGACAACTGCGCTGGCGAGATTCTGGATTCCGACGCTTTCGGACAAAGCCAGAGTCAGCTCAGCTGCACGATCGGTGTGACGTTCCGTCCGCAGACCGCGGGTCCGGCTTCGGCCAACCTGGAGGTCACGATCATCACTCAGGATGGCATCAGTGTCAGCCGCTCCGCGGCGCTGACCGGTGCAACCGCGAACTGCGCGCAGTAGCGTAACGGCCGTCAACGAACCGGAGCCAACGGGCTCCGGTGCATAGACCCCGAGCTGGCCGAGAGGCCGCCTCGGGGTTTTTTGCGTTCGGTAGCGAGGGTTAGCGCTACTTCAAGAGGGCCAGCGGCTCTTGCGCGAAACGTCGATCACCCAGCTTTACCGGCGCACCGCCCAGGGTCGCTAGTACGCCGTCATACAAATCCATTTCGCTCCGCCCTTGCCAGCGTTGGATCCCTGTTCGCAGTCGACCGCCACCGCCCGCAAGCATGAAGGTCAGATCCTCGCGTGCGTGGGTCGCCGGATCGCCAATCTCGGTTCCCATCAAGGTGAGGCTGTTCTGGAAAAGCGAACCGCCCCCCGCATCTGCAAAAACGTTTGAATCGAGCGCCTCGAACCACTCGCCCATCCGTTCCGCCTTCCAGCGGACGAAAGCCCGCACCGCGTCCTCATGTTGCCGCGGCCAGACGTGGTACGCATATCCGTGCGCACTTCTGAAATTGCCCTCGGGACCACTGTACGAATAACTCTCACCCGCACTCAACAGTGTCAGCGAACCGAATCGTACGATGTCACACCGGACCGCATTCACCACCAGATCCACGACCAGCGGCCAGATCTTGGCCCAGGCGTGCAGTTTGGGTGAATCCGTCACCATGGCCGACTCGGAGGGCTGCTTTCCGGTCGCGCATTGCTTGGATGACGTTTGCTCAGCGCCTTCGAGATTGTCCCTGATCGCGACCGCTCGTTTTTCGAGAGAGCGAACCGTTTCGAGGTGATCGCCGATATAGCTCCTGGCTGCCTCCGGCAGACCGGAAGCAGGAGACACAATTCGGCGATAGTCCGCTACGACCGTATCCAGAACACTCGACGCCAGGCGTGAACGTTTTCGTGCCGACTCCAATTCCGGACCCGGCGCAGGGACTGTGGGTACGAAGAGCTCCCGGAACAGGGTGAATGTGTCGAGTGGCGGAAGATTTGGTTGCGATCGACCCCGCCAGGAATGGACCCAGCGAACCCGACTTGCGAGGTGTTCAGGTCCAAAGACCCCGGCGGCAAAAACCGGCAGCGGCGTTCCAGGATTCACGGAGGAGTATGCAACCCAGTCGAGACTCGGTCCCCCCTTGATGTCGCGCCCGGTAGGATCAAGCCCGCAGGCAAAAGCGGCTGCACCGTGATCGTGTGCGTCGCCAGCACCCGTCGCGTGACTTGTAAGTCCCCGGAGGATCGAAAGCCGATCCGCGTAGGGTGCCAGCGGTGAAAGCGGCGCTCCCTCGCGGGTACCCTCGTCGCCGAGTTCGGGCGGCATTCCGTTTCCGAAAAACAGCGTGAACAGGCGCTTCGGGGCAGGGTCTGCGGCGCGCGTATCTCCGACGCGCCACAAGAGATTGGGCAGCGCCAGGCTCACGCCGCCTGCGCCCCGCAGAAACCATCGACGTCCCAGTTCGACCGCAGCTCGGGAGCGGGTTCGATTGCGGCCCTTCATGGCGACAGGTCTCCGTAATGTAGCACAGGATGGTTTGCGACCAGCTCAAGCAACGCAGTCCATGAACGGTTCTCGCGCGGCAAACTCAGGAACGAACGAGAGAGCGCCTCAACCATACCGACATCGGCTTCGCCAAGCTGTCGCCCAAGAGCATAAGCCAGTATTCGCGAAATCACACAGCGCTCGATCGTTTCGCTTTGGCCCAGGATCGCAGCAAAGCCAGAAATGGTACGAAACGCCTGCGTTGCGCCGTCCATCGTAACCTCGCCGTCTTGTCGCAAGAAGTTACCGCGATCATCAACGAAGTGGTGTCTACCCAATCCGTCATACGGCTCGAATGCGAGGCCGAACGGCTCAAAGGTTTGGTGGCAGTTGCTGCAGGCGGGATCGATCGAGTGCAGAGCGAATCGTTCGCGCTCGGACAGCGTGTCCGGGAGCAACGCGAACAGAACCGCGGCACTCGCCGGTGGTGCCGGTATGTCTTCACACAGGAAGGTTCGCAGGATGGTCAATCCGCGTCGAACAACGCTGGTGTTTTCCGCTTCGGCGGAAAGCGCCAGGAATGCGGGCTGCGTCAGAAGCCCTATCCGGTAAGGATCGGGTCCAAGATCGACCATGGCGCCGGCTGTTCCAACTGGCTCGTAGCCGTAAAGCGGTGCGATGGAAGGCGGCAGCTCGGTGTATCGATCGAGGAACATGGACAGAATCGGCGCGTTTTCCGTTAAGGCCAGGCGTTCAATCAACGCCAGGGTCTCCGTTTTCATATCGGCGTACAGGTGCGAGGCAAGGTCCATACCCGGCGGCGGTGTCCGCAGATCCAGGGTATGCAATTTGAGCCAGTCCTCAACGAAAGCCCGCAGGCCTCGACCCACGCGTGGATCTTTTAACATCGCCGCGACAGATGCCCTCGACGATGCCTCGTCCTTGAAGGCGCCTCGATCGACCGAGTCCGACAGCGCCGCATCAGGTATTGCCTTCCACAGAAAGAGCGACATCCGGGATGCCAGCGTACGGGAATCGACGAAACGACCATCTTGCATCGGGCCCGTCACGAATAGAAACCCGGGCGACTGCAACATGGCACGCAGAACCAGTCTTGCCCCGTCCTCGAAGTTGAGTCCTTCCTTGTTCGCGACCCAAAAAAGACTGGAATAAAGTTCGGTGGTTTCACTCGACAAGGGCCGTTGCAACAGGAGTCGGCCCAAACGATTGACAAAGTCTGTGACACAGATTGGCGTTATTTCGGTGCAGCTCGCATGGCTCCTGAGCCCTCCCTCCCACGGAATCTGTGTTGCGATTTCCTCGGCAGCACGGGCGTATCCCTCGGTGCCCGATTCCGAGTGCAACTGGGACTTTACGTCGGTGCGTAGACCGTCGGGGGCCGTGTCGATGGCGAGGAGCGAAACGGCAGCCGCGGCATCAAATTCGAGGAGATCCTGGATGCTGTTTCGGTATTCATCCCGGGTCAAACGTCGCACGGGTGCCGGAGGTGCGACCACAGTGGACGGAAACGCTTCTACCGGGCGCCTGAGAATCGGCCATTTTTCGGCGGGCGGCACTGAATTTCCGGAACCATCCGCCCTGCAACCCACCGCCACAACTACAGCAAGCGCTGCGGCGATGCGGTACGGATTCTGGCGACCGAAAACGCTCATTTCGGAATCGTATTGCCTGCTTCGGTTTCGGCTTTTCGGTAAGACTCGATGTGCTGCAGGAAGATCTTCACAATCTTGCTGTCGAATTGCACCCCGCTGCAACGTTCGATTTCGCCGATCGCCACGTCGTGCGGCAGCGCCCGTCGATACGCGCGGTCCGACGTCATCGCGTCATACGCATCGGCCACTGCGACGATTCGACCCGTCATCGGAATGTTGTCGCCTTTTAATCCCTGCGGATAACCCGAGCCATCCCAGGCTTCGTGGTGGCAGTAACATCCCGGGATGAGATCGCGCATGAACGGTATCGGCTCGATGATGCGACGGCCTTTGGCCGGGTGGCTGCGGAACATGGCAAGCTCTTCCGGCGTCAGTTTTCCCGGCTTGTTGAGCCGTTCATTCCGAATGCCGATCTTGCCGATGTCGTGCATGAGGGCTGCGCGCACGACGTTGTCGATCTCGGCCTGGGGCAGACCCATTCCGATGGTGATGACGCGCGCGTAGGTTGCGACTCGTTCCGAGTGACCACGGGTATATCGATCGGATTCTTCCAGCGCGTGCGCAAACCCGATGATGGTTTGCTGGAAGTTTTCTTCCAACGACAGGTTTGCCACCGTGAGATCGCGGTTGGCGTTGACGAGGCTCTCGTAGAGGCGGGCGTTCTCGATCGAAACCGCAGCACGGTTGCCGAGAACGTACAGCATTTTGCGCTGACCCTCTGAGAACTTGTGGCCACGGCTATAGCTGTACGCGTTCAGCATGCCGATGATACGGCCGCCAAGCTTCAGGGGGATGGAACAGAAACTGACGAGGTTGCGTTCGGGCGTCCCGGTCAAAAAACGCTGGGCGCGGGTGCCGTGGACGATGACGGGTCGATCCTCGGCGAAAAGTGGTAGCACCTCATCGAAATTCAGGCCCGGAGGCGTGTGGGTCATCGGCGATCGATGCGAGACCTTGCGCATCTGCTCGACGAACTTCTGCCGTCCCATCGGGGAGCGACTGTGTGACACGAGTCCGGGTGTGCTGCTATCGCCCTGTTCCAGCAACAGCGACACGACGTCGGCATCGACCGCGTCGAGAGTCGAGTCCAGCACCAGGTCCAGAATTTTCTCGACCGAAAGCGAGGTCGCGATCGCTTCGCTTATCTTGTAAATCGACAGCGCATCTTTCAGCCGAATGTTCTCGTGCTGCAGCCGCTGGCGGTCCAGACCGCGCTGTACGATGTGAACAACCTCTTCGACCTTGAAAGGCTTCAGGATGTAGTCATACGCACCCTTCTTCATGGCCTCGATGGCGGTTTCGACGGTGCCAAAACCTGTCATGATGACGGTGAGGACGGGGAGGCTCATGGCCGTGATCTTTTCTATGAGCTCAAGGCCACCCATGTTGGGCATCTTGAGATCCGAGATCACGAGGTTGTAACTTCGCCGTTGCAGTTCGCGCAGCGCTTCGGCACCGTCTTCAACCGTGCGTACCACGTACCCTTCGAGAGACAGGAAGTCCGAAAGGATCTCGCGAATGACGCGCTCGTCATCCACGATCAGGATGCGGGGGCTATCGACGTGAAAATGATATTCAAGGGATCTTCCCGCCGAAGAGGCTTCCTCTTCGTCGTTGTCCTCTGGCGTGTCGTCGGTGCGGTTCATGTCGTCGCGGAAGCTGGGCCAGTCTATCTCACTATCGGTGATCTGCCGCGCGGGGTTGACCTGCGCTTATGCACCAAACCATGCGAAAAAACCGTCGAGGGCGGCCTTGCGCTGTGCGTCGAGGTAGTCGAAGTTCACGCCCCGATCGGTGACCTCCCAGAAATCCTTCGATTTAACCGCAAGGAGCTCTTGCCGCAGGGACTCGAGCCGCCCTCGATCTTCGGTGCGCATGTCCTCGAAAATCGTTCGCGCTTGCGCCTCGGCGCCACGGACGATGTAGTAAGTCGCAAGCCGAATCTGAGCCTTTCGCACGCCTCGCAAGGCCTTCTCCTCGGCCTTGGTTTCGGCTTCTTTGTCGACCTCGAGGAAGATTTTCAAAAGATCCGCGTGAGCCGGAGAATTTGAATCAAAGGCACGCTCGCACAGGACCGACAGATCGTAGGCTGCGGTCTCGGTGACAAAACCCATGCCCATGGCGTGGGCGCTTTGGCCGTAATAGCGAAAGTAGTTTGCGACTTCGAGCAAGAACTCGGACTGATCGCTGCCCATGATGTCTTCCGCGAGGTGCCGGTACTCGTTGAAGACGTTGTAGGCCGCTCGAACATCGCGCGCATTCAACGACGTTCGCAAAAAGGTGTTGAAGAATTTGAAGGTTGCTGCTGCTGCGGGTTTGTCACCGGCTGCGAGGGCGGCGGATCCCACCTGCCGCGTGGCGATGGCGACGATGTGGGCCGCCTCGGGAAGATGAGAAAGGGCTTCGGTGAAGATGTTGCGGAGCTGCCGCAGGGCTTTCCATTCGAACCACACGCGGTCGGATTCGATCTGTGCCTGACTTGTAGGTTCCATTGCCGCGAAGTCGGGGTCGGTTTGCAATCGACCGGCAATGCGGAACCAGCTTGGCCCCGTGGCTTCGTCTGCGATCCGTTGTTTTTGTCCGATGTAGAACGTCAAGACGTGGCGCAGCGTTGCGATCGCGCGGGCTGCGATGACCTTGTCCTTGTTTGAAATTGCGTTGACGGCAACGTCCGCCAGGTGCTCCACGCCTTGCGCGGCATCCGCCTGTCGTTGTCCCATGCGGTGTTCGGGCGTGCGATGTTCCGTGGCGGCGCGCAAGATCAGGTTGCCGATCCGTGCGACGATTCCAGCGGGATCCAGATAGTCGAAAACGTAGGCAAAATAAGGGATAAGCAGCAACAAGCTCCCCGATAGAACGATGAGCGAAACGCCGACGGACCATTCGGGGACGTAATCGGAGTGAACGCCAAGGCTGACCCAAACCACGTCAAGAGACGCCACCACAAAGAAACTCATGATCGCGAGGTTCTTGCGATCGTGAAAGAACATACGGGCGATGTGAGACGAATAGCGGGTCGCGGCGAGTTGCACGACGATGGACACGACCGTGATTGCGATACCGAAGACCCCGACGATGATCGACGCA
>ENA-ORBV01013387-ORBV01013387.1-microbial-mat-metagenome-genome-assembly--contig:-NODE-13387-length-12486-cov-14.406963_pt1 | contig 12486 bp, 10 predicted proteins | sample MGYA00237777_ERZ505514 | MGnify/ENA primary metagenome ERZ505514 (study PRJEB26160, sample SAMN06269048) | microbial mat metagenome | isolation source: Oligotrophic lake microbial mat | place... | reverse complement strand
CGGGCGGCATCGCCGTAGGCAAACCCGAAGTCGCAGCCCCCCTGCTCCTGGAGTTCCTGCTGGGAACGCTCGCTGGTAATGGCCTTCATCAGCGAGACCATGTCCTCGGAGTCGAGGACCTTGGTCTGGAGGTTCTTGAGGTGGCCGTGCAGACGGAGCGTCGGAGGACGGCCCACCGTGAGGTGAAGGTCGCTTGCGCCGAACTTGACGACGGTATCGAGCAGACGGTCGATCTGGATGCCGGACATGGTTCAGATTCCAGGTGAAGCGGCTTCGGGGCGGCTGAATCAGGGTGATCAGACAATATGAAGGCAGGGGAGCGGTTCAGGTTTCGGCATCGACCATTCCGTCGATCTGCGCCATCTTGGCGATCTCGCCGGGAGTGGTGACACCTCTGAGAACCTTGAGCTTGCCGTCGTAGACGAGTGGACGCATTCCGTTGGCCAGAGCGGCATGGCGGAGCTGCGAAATCGAGGACATGTTGAACGCGAGTTCGCGGATTTCGGAGTTCATCTGCATGAGCTCAAAGATGGCCTGACGGCCCTTGAAACCGACTCCGTTGCAGGCGGGGCAGCCAACAGGCATCATCACCTTGCCCGCGGCTTCTTCTGGTCGCAATCCAATAAGGTCGAGATACTTGTGATCGGGGTTCGGGTCCACGACCTTGCACTGCTTGCACAAGACTCGGATGAGTCGCTGGGCCATGATGGCCTGAATGGAGCTGGCCACCAGGAAGGGCTTGAGTCCCATGTCGATGAGACGGGTGATCGCGCTGGGGGCATCGTTGGTATGGAGCGTCGAGAACACGAGGTGGCCCGTGAGCGCCGCCTGAATCGCGATTTCGGCGACCTCCTTATCGCGAATTTCACCGACGAGGATGATGTTGGGCGCCTGACGCAGCATCGTGCGGAGGATGGCCGAAAAGGAGAGGCCGATCTTCTCGTGCACCTGACACTGATTGATCCCATCGAAGTTGTATTCGATCGGATCCTCGGCGGTGATGATCTTGCGGTCCGGACGATTGAGGATATCGAGCGCGGAGTAGAGCGTTGTCGTCTTGCCCGAACCCGTGGGGCCGGTGACGAGGAAGATGCCGTTGGGGCGGCGGATGATGCGGTTGAAGATGGCGAGATTGTCTTCCTCAAAGCCGATGTTCACCAGACCGATCCGGACCGAGTCGGGTCGCAGAATACGGAGAACCACCGACTCGCCGTGGTAGGCCGGGCACGCCGAGACTCGGAAGTCGATGAAGATGTCGTCCACAGGAATCTTGATGCGCCCGTCCTGGGGCAGGCGCTTCTCGGCGATGTTCATGCCCGCCATCAGTTTCAGGCGGCTGAGCACCGAGTTCTGCATGCGCTTGGGGAGATTGTCACGCTCCATGCACTCGCCGTCGATGCGGTAGCGCAGCCGCACCCGGTCGGCCATCGGCTCGACGTGGATATCCGAGGCCCGCATCTTCACGGCTTCGACGAGGATGCGTGTAACAAGCTTGACGATGGGCGCATCTTCGCCAGCAACGTCGATGGATTTGTCGACCGAGCGGTCGACCGAGCGATCGATGGTGCGATCGATCGATTCGGTGACGAGCGACTCGTTGGCCGCGACCATCCGCGGCAGGTTCTGGCCCGGCCCGGGCTGACCCATGCGATCAATAAAGCTCTTGATCTGGGCCCGAGCGGCGAGCCGCGGCTCGATCTCGACGTTGAGCCGGAAGCGGAGCATGTCCATCAGCTCGAGGTCCATCGGATCATGGACGACGAGTTGCAGGCGGCCCCCCGCCTTGGACAGCGGAAGAATGAGGTGCTTCTTGAGCAGTTCTTCCGGGATGAGCTTGGGGTCGATCTGCGATGCCACGCCGGTGGCCGCGAGATCGACATACTCCATCCCGAACTGATTGGCCAAGGCCTTGGCGACTTGCTCCTCGGTGACGAGGCCGGCCTCGACAAGTGCCTCGCCGATGCGTTTGCCGCTGGACTTGGACTTGATAAGCACATCCTCGACCTGGCGTTGCGTGACAACACCCATGCCGACGAGGATCTCTCCGATCTTCTTCCGTGATCGTGCCATGGACTCGGGCGCTTCCTTACTGAGGACCTGGTTCGTACGAGCGGCACCGCTGCCGCGATCAGTTGCGGGGCGGCATGGTAGCGGATGCATCCGCGCCGTGATCAGGAGTTCGTGAGCGCCGCGCTATGATGCGGTCTTGCAACCCTCCGACCATGCCGACCCCACCCATCAACCCTCCACCCCCCCCACTCCTGCAATCTCCGGCCCGGCTGCTGATCAGTGCCGGACCGACGCATGAACCGATCGACGCGGTGCGATACATTGGCAACCGCTCATCCGGCAGGTTAGGAATCGCGCTTGCCGATCACGCTGCCGCAAATGGATGGACGGTTACGCTGCTGCTCGGTCCCACCGGCCTGACCCCGGCCGATTCGCGTATCAGGCTTCATCGGTTCCGGACAACATCCGAACTTCAGCGCCTTCTCGAGGCAGAGTTCGGGTCGCACGACGTGCTGGTCATGGCCGCCGCGGTTGCGGATTATCGCCCGAGAGCGACTCCCGAAGCGCTGGGCGGAAAGCTGCGGCGGGGGGGCCGGAGTTTGACCCTTGAACTTGACCCGACGCCCGACCTTCTGGCGGGCGTCGCGGCAGGGAAACGTCCCCATCAGTTGGTTGTCGGGTTTGCGCTTGAGCCACCGGATCAGCTGATGGAATCGGCGATGCAAAAGTTGAATCGCAAGGGCCTCGACATGATTGTGGCCAACCCGCTGGAAACCATGGAATCCGACATGATTGAGGCGACGATCCTGCGTGCGGATGGGACACGAACACAGACGACGGGGAAGGTCGGGAAGGCGGACTTTGCGGTCTCGCTCTTGCAAGAGATCCGAGTCGCGCTGGCTGCCAGAGTCGGATCGATCCGAGCCGGGATGGAATCATGAACGATCGCGGAGCACAAGGGGGTCAGGCGAAGCGACCCAAGGGTCTTCCCAAGGGCGTAGACATTCTCTTTGAAGATGCGGACCTGCTGGTGGTGGAAAAGCCCTCAGGCTTGGTCACGGCCGATCCGAGGCCCGCGGCGGGGCCGCGAGTGCCCGGGCGGGACCTGACCCTGTTTGACGCACTCAAAACCTACATCCGCGCGACTTCGGCAAGGCTGCCTCGGAAGAATCGCGATTCGGAAGAGCCTCGAAGGGCGGCGCCCGCGTTGTGGGTGCTTCATCGCCTTGATAAGGAAGCCTCGGGCCTCGTCGTGTTTGCGAAGACCGAGCGAGCGTTCGCGTGGCTGAAGGATGACTTCAAGGCCAAGCGGGTGAACCGACACTACATCGCCGTCACGGAGGGTGTGATTGGAGATGTGGGCAGCACGGGGACGCGTCAGTCCTTCATACGCGAAGATCGCGGCGGAATGAAGGGGCCGCGGCGAAGACCCGCGGATGATGAAGGCCAACTCGCGGTGACGCACTACAAGGTGCTTGCGGTCGGTAACGACCGCACGATGATTCAGGCGAGGCTGGAAACAGGCCGCAAAAATCAGATCCGTATTCATATGCAGGAGATGAAGCGACCTCTGATCGGGGATCGCCGGTTTGGCGCGACAAGCGATCCGATCAATCGTCTTGCGCTGCACGCTGCGGAGCTTGGATTCTCGCATCCCGCGGATGGCAGGCCGATGCGGTTTGAGTCTCCTGCGCCGCCTGCGTTCTACAAGGCTGTCGGCACAGAACGCCCCGAGACCGGCGAACGTTCTGAAGCATCGGATCCAGACCCGCTTTCCCCACCTCCGGCGGAGAAACGGCGAGGCCCTGCGGAGCGCGAGACTTCATGGCAGGCGGTGGCAGGCTGGTATGACGAACTGCTGAGTGATCGCGGGAATGACCACTATGAGCAGGTCATCGGCCCTGGCACGATGAGGCTGCTGTCGCCTTCAAAGGGCTTGCGCGTGCTGGATGTTGCGTGCGGCCAGGGGATGCTGGCGCGAAGGTTGTCGGCGGTGGGATGCACGACCGTGGGAATCGATGCCGCGGCGGGTTTGATCGATGCGGCAAAGCGCCGGGCGGAGGGCGACACCTCACAGACCTTTCACGTCGGCGATGCGAGGGCGGTGTGGGACGTGCTCCGTCCAGAGGCGGCGGGGAGCTTTGACTGCGCGGCGTGCATCATGGCGCTGTCAAACATTGACTCGCTGGAACCGGTGATGGAGGGCGTAGCGCGTGCGCTCAAGCCCGGGGGGGCGTTTGTGTTTGTGATCACGCACCCCGCATTCCGCGCCATCGGGCAAACAATGTGGGGCTGGGATGACAAAGCGGGCAAGCAGTTCCGACGGGTTGAAGCCTACTTGTCCCCGGCCTCAAAGGATGTGGAGATGCAACCTGGGCGAGCAGCCAAGGGCAAGGGAAGCGTGCGGACGCTGACCTTTCACAGACCGCTGCAAACATATGTGACTGCGCTGGCCAAGGCGGGGCTGCTGGTGGAGCAACTGGAAGAATGGCCCAGCCTCAGAGCCAGCACCTCGGGCCCTCGGGCAGCGGAGGAGAACCGTCTTCGGCGCGAGATCCCGCTCTTCCTTGGGGTGCGTGCACGTAAAGTGTGAGCACGCCCAAGAAGAAGGCCCGAGCCAACTGGCCCGGGCCTCAGATCACGTAGCAGGCGCAGTCCTCAAACCATCGTCAGTTGCTGCACCCGGCGAACCAGGCGCTGAGGAACGCGAAGATGTCCGGGACCGCGGTGATGCCGTTCTCGTCGAAGTCTCCGCTTCCTGCGAACCACGAACTCAGGAACGCAAAGATGTCGGGGACCTGAACCAGGCCGTTGCCGTCCCAATCAGCAACGCAGCCGATGACAATCGTGCCCGAGTCCATCTCGACCGGCGCACTCTTGCCGTATGCATTCCAGAGGTTGTACGCGAGTTGCCCGAACGTATTCACGGTGGGCGAATCGAACTGGGGCGGGATCTCCTGAATGATCGCGATCGGGAAGATGCGTTCCTGGGTGTTCTCGTCAATGGCGAAGGCACGCTGATCTTCATCGCGGAGGAACTCGATGTACTCCTTGGTCGTGGTCTGGTGATAGACCTTCACCCGCGCGCGAGCAGCACCGGCTGGAACGGTGTACAGCGTGTCGTCCCAATACTGACCATTGGCGTAGAGATTGGCAGGAACAGGCTGAGCCTGCACGCTGGTAAACTCATCAAGGTCGTAGCCCATGGGAGGGATGCGATTGTCCTTGATGATCTTGTTGACCAGTGCGAGCCGGAAGGCCTCGCCCTCAGGCACGCCGGTAAGGGCGGCGGCGGTCGCATCAAGACCGTGCTTGGACTCATACACCTTGGTGTCCGCGGTGCTCAACTCGGCGGTGTTAAAGTCGTACGCCCCACGCTCAGCGATGAGAGCGCCATTCGCGGCGAAGAACTGGACGTTGATCCACATCCGTCGGCCCTCGACGTATCCGGTCGGGAGCTTGTGTCCGGTGAAGTTGATGACGCGGACGTTGAGTTCATCGTCGACCTTGCTCAGTTCCAGGTCGCTCGCGGCCCGGAGCATCTCGTGATTGAGTTCCACGGATGCCGCCGCTTCTTCCTCGCTCACGCCGGACATGTTGGAGGGATAGAAGCCGGCGATCGCGTTCATCACCCATGAGTTCGCACCAGCGAAGTGGTGCATCGGAACATCTCGGATCGGCGGGTTCACACCGCAGGCCTGCCCATCCTCGAACCGCGGCATATGGCAATCCTGACACGATGAAACCGCTGGGCCGCGAGCCCCGCCAAAGCGTCCCGCCAGATCGACAGGACCCAGAGCGAACATGCTCTTGGACCACTCGCTGAACGTGCGCTGTTCCGGGAACTGGTGATACTTGTTCACCGGAGGCAGTTCGTTGAGCACGTTGGGGACGTAGTTTCCAGTCACCTCATCCAGCGTGTAAGTCGGGGTGCTCACGTCGTGGCACGTCGCGCACATTCGAGAGTCAGAATGGAAGGGTGACTTGGCCCAATCGTGGAAGCCGGGCCAGCCGCCTGGATAGCCGCTCTCAGGATCGGGCGGATTGATGATCAACCAGTCCGCCTGAAGATCGAGGGGGCCGCGACGGGTGTCATCCGGGTCGATCACGAAGTTGGCATTGTGGGGCCAGAGATGCCCGCTTCCTGGAATCGCCGCCAGAATTCCCTCATCCTGCGGAGGATTCACGCCCGCTGTGTACTCAGGATCCACCATGCGGTGGCAGACCGAGCAGGAAACCCCGGTGAACTCGAACTGGTTGAAGTTCGACGCATCCGTCGGGTTGGGGTGGGCGGTCTGGCCCTCGGCCCATGCGCCGCTGACGTGGCATCGCAGGCAGAAGTCGCCGATGAAGTCGGCATCCTGCTGCGCGATGGAGAACGCGGCCCAGAAGATCGGATCGCGGCCAGCCTGCCCCATCAGCGAGGCTTTCCAGTTGTCATGCGGGGCTTCACCATCGCCGTAGGAGCCGTGGCAGAAACTGCACTGCGTCGGAGAGATAAGTGAGGTGTTCAGCGAGGCTGCCGGCGTTCCACCGCTGAAGAAATCCACGCGCGTGGTTGACAGGGGCAGCAAGGGTGGATCAAACGCCAGTGTGCCGCCGGCCGCTACCAGACCCGCCAAGCCAGCCCACACCAACGCCTTGGCGATGGTGCGAGAGAAATACTTCTGCTTTTTCAATCGGCAGCTCCTTCCCACGGAAGCTTCCGCGCGGACTCGGGTTAAACGGACCAATCACCAGACGAACAACGAAACTGGTCTATCGGCACATACGCACGACCGGCCAAGACGGATTCACCTTGTGGAAGTATGCGCGGGGCAGGGAGGAAACCCAACGGACTCAGATGTCCTTTGAGGTCTTCGGGAAATTCCGGTCTGTCCCTTGGCCAACCTGAGGGGAGTGGTGCCTGCCCCAAGCCAGGACCGCCGAGCAAAGCGACATGGCCAGACCTGCCCACGCTCCGGCAAGGCTGTTGTTCCAAGGGTCGCTGCAGAACATTCGCCAAATGAACAGGGCGCCGGCAGCGGCCAGCAGGGCCGCCGCGGCCTTGATCGTTGAGGGCCGGATCGGGAAGAGACAGAGCAAACCGGCAGCGGCAATGATCGCCATGCGAGCAAGGGGAAACACCGCAGCGCCGTAAGCCACGTTCTTGGGCCAATCGATCAGCAGGGCTTTGCCACCGAGCAGGGCGAATGGATCAAAGGTCGCTTTGCCGTCCTTATTGGTCGTGATGAGTGTGCGGCCGCTTGACGTGAGCACCGGCGACATCGTCTCTCCGACACTTGTCCGGACCCACACATGCGAGCCATCGGTCACAAGCGAGGACTCGAAACCGAGTCGGCGGAGAATCGAGGCGGCTACCACTGCGCGGCCGTCGCAGTCTTCCCGGCCGCGGCGGATGGTCTCGGCCACAGTCGGCAGGTAGTCGACGCAGCCCCAGTTATCCCAATCCCAGGCGTAGGTGATTCGCGCGCACACGACATCCTGAACAAGCTTCAGTACTCGAGGCGCATCGTTCCAGGCTTCGGGCTCGCCGGCGAGCCGCCGATTGACCTCGGCGACAAGCGGAAGGATCGCCGGCGCATCCGGCTCGATCATCGCGGCGATATCCGACCAGTGGCGGACGTGGCGGATGAGCAGCAAGGGATTGGGGTAGAGCGTGAACAGGATCGCCAGGCCAAGGAACGTGACCTTGAGCGGCCAGCGGAAGCGCCTTCGGGGTGGGTTCAACGTCCGGATCAACACGCGAGATTGCCCCCTCTGCTCTCGGCACCTTCACATGGGCCTTGTGAACATATACAAGTCCGTCCGCCGGGTCATCCCCCTGCTCTGATCATCGGCTACATGGCCCTCGCGATATCGATGCTTTCCACCCGCGGGCAGAGGCCAACCCGGTGTGCTTCATGAAAGAGCCGCCGGAGTGCGAGTTCGCCGCGGTCGCCCATGTCGATCGTGAGGGGGCTTACGTACATGTCGATGTACCGCTCGGCCTGATCGCGGTTGATCTCGGTTGCAAACTGCATGCAGTACCTCACCGATTCGTCCCGGTGGTCGAGGGCAAACCTGATTGAGCGATCGAGGAGCGCGGTAATCTCGCGGATCGAGCCGGCGCCGAACCGAACGTCAATATCGCGGCGGATCGCGTTTCCTCCCAAAGGGAGAGGCATTCCGGTCAGTTCACCCCACCACTGACCCAGATCGACAAGCTGCTCCAGGCCGAGCTCGGCGTACGTCAGTTGTGACTGATGAATGAGCAGGCCGCGATCGGCGGTGCCGGTGGCAACGGCATCGAGTATCTGATCAAAGGGAAGTTCAATGATCTGCGGTTCCTGAATCGCGGACTTTCCCCCGGCGAGAGACTCTTCCCAGAGTTTCCACAGCAGGAACGCAGTGGTCCTGACACCGGGTACCGCGATGCTTCTAGCGACCCGCTGGCCTTCGCCCCGGCGGCAGACCACTTTGGGACCATATCCATCGCCCATGGAACTCCCGCAGGCGGTGAGCTGATAGCGGTCGCGCACATGAGCCCATGTGAACATCGAGAGCGCGGTGATGTCCAGATCGCCCGCGCCACCACCCTCCCCACTCGCCCCCCCACTCGCGATCGCACGCCGGTTCAGCACCGCGATATCTTCCGCCAGCGCGCGGAAGGCAAACCGACCTGTATCCAGCCGCGGCGGCTCGACAACCAGCCCGAAACCCCGTTCATCCTTTGTGACCGGATCGATCTTCCCGGTGATCGGCCACCACATAAAGACATCATCGGGGTCAGGCGAATGGGCGAGTGTCAGGGTGTGGCGTTGGGTCGGCGTGGTCACGCGAGCATGGTACTCGCCGCGGCATGACGCAATCTGTACCCAGCCCGGGATTGACACTCCTGCTCGCGCCCGCTTCCATGTCGCTCCTGCCGCACCTGGGCATTCGCCCGCGCGGCACGTCTCATCCGGAGATCATCACCATGGCACATAAAGCCGCCGCGTTTGCCGCCCAGACGGGCAAGACCCCGCTCGCCCCGTTCACGATCGATCGCCGCGAACCCGGACCCAATGACGTGCAGATGGAGATCCTTTACTGCGGCGTCTGCCACTCCGACCTCCACGCCGCCCGCGGCGAGTGGGAGTTCATCCAGTTCCCCGTCGTGCCCGGACACGAGATCGTCGGCAAGGTGACCAAGGTCGGCGCGAACGTCAAGAAGTTCAAGGTCGGCGACCGCAGCGCGGTCGGGTGCCTGGTCGATTCCTGCCGCGGCTGCGGGAACTGCGGCCGCGGGCTCGAGCAGTACTGCGAGAAGGGGATGGTGGGAACCTACGCCAGCCCGGATGTTCACTTCCCCGGCAAGATGACCTACGGCGGTTACAGCAAGTCGATCACGGTTGATGAGCGGTTCGTGCTGAGGTTGCCCGACAAGTTGGACCTCGCGGCGAGCGCTCCGCTGCTGTGCGCGGGCATCACCACGTACTCGCCGCTGAAGCACTGGGGCGCGACGAAGGGGAAGAAGGTGGGCATTGTCGGCCTCGGCGGGCTCGGGCACATGGGTGTGAAGTTCGCGCACGCGTTCGGTTGCCAGACCGTGCTATTCACGACGAGCGAGAGCAAGGTCGCCGACGGCAAGCGTCTTGGTGCAGATGAAGTCGTGATCTCCAAGAACGAAGCGGAGATGGCCAAACACGCCAACAGCTTCGACTTCATCCTCAACACGGTCGCGGCATCGCACAATCTCGATGCATATACGAACCTGCTGCGGGTCGACGGCACGCTCTGCCTTGTCGGCGCACCGGAGCACCCGCACCCGTCGCCGACGGTCTGGCCGCTGCTGATGAAGCGCTGCAGCATCGCCGGCTCGCTTATCGGCGGCTTGCCCGAGACGCAGGAAATGCTTGACTTCTGCGGCAAGCACAACATTGTCAGCGACATCGAGATGATCCCGATCCAGAAGATCAACGAGTCCTACGAGCGCATGCTCAAGAGCGATGTGAGGTACCGCTTTGTGATCGACATGGCATCGCTTCAGTGATTCCGATCGAACAACGCTCCATGCCAACGCTCCATGACCCGCTCACGATCGGCGACATCAAGCTCCCCAACCGCGTGCTGATGGCGCCGCTGACGCGCTGCCGCGCCGACAACCCGGGGCGGGTGCCCACGCCGCTGATGGCCGAGTACTACCGCCAGCGAGCATCCGCGGGGCTCATCCTCACCGAGGCCACCTCGGTCGATCCGATGGGGGTCGGCTATCCCAACACACCGGGGATCTGGTCCGATGAGCAGGTCGCAGGCTGGCGACCGATCACTTCCGCCGTGCATGATGCGGGCGGAAGGATCTTTCTCCAGCTCTGGCACGTGGGCCGGATCTCCGACCCACACTACCTCAACGGCGCGACGCCGGTCGCGCCCAGCGCGATCGCCGCGAACGGCTTTGTCAGCGGCGTTACGCCCAAAAAGCCGTACATGGTGCCTCGGGCGTTGGAGACGAACGAACTCCCGGGAATCGTCGCGGCGTACGAACTCGGCGCCGCGAACGCGAAGCGGGCCGGCTTTGACGGCGTCGAAATCCACGGCGCCAACGGCTATCTGCTCGACCAGTTCCTTCAGGATTCCGCGAACCATCGCACCGATGCCTACGGCGGTTCGGTCGAGAATCGCGCTCGGCTGATGCTCGAAGTCACCGATGCATGCATCGACGTGTGGGGCGCGGGCAAGGTCGGCATGCATCTCGCGCCCCGGGCAGACTCCCATTCCATGGGCGATTCGCACCGCGCCGCGACGTTTGTGCATGTCGCGAGGGAACTGGGCCGGCGGAAGCTGGCGTTCATCTGCGGGCGGGAATCCGTCGGGCCGGACTGGCTCTCGCCGATGCTCCGCCACGAGTTCCGCCTCTCCGGCGGCGGGGCGTACATCATCAATGAAGCACTGACCGCTGAAACCGCGCAGGCGGCGATCGATTCCGGCGCGGCCGACGGCGCAGCATTCGGCCGGTTGTTCATCGCCAACCCGGACCTGCCGCGGCGGCTTCGCGAGCGTGCTGCGCTCAACGACCAGCGGCCTCAGCTGTTCTATACGCCGGGGCCAGAGGGATACACGGATTATCCGGCCCTTCCATCGCAGTGAGCATGCGATCGCGCGGCTTCAGCCAAGCCGCATCACCACTTCCTCGATCTCTTCTCCCCGCGCGTTTGCGAACCCCCGCTCGCGGCGGTCTTCGATAAACCCGCACTTCTCCAGCACGCGGATCGACGGCGTGTTGTCCGCCGCAGCGTCGCCATAGATCGGCCGGTCGGTCACTTCCTCCAGCAGTAACTTCAGCGGGCGAGTCGCAACTCCCTTGCCCCAGAACTCGCGGCCGATCCAGTAGGTGACCTCGCGGTCGGCATCGCGCATGAAGCTGGCGATGTGCCCGGCAACGTGCTCCGCGCCCGCTGCATCTCGCACGACAATCGTCCTGGCAATCACCGTGTCCTTCGCCAGGATCTTCACCCAGTGCGCATCGAATGCCGCGCGATCGGTCGGGTCATCGGAGGTAAACGCGGCCATGTGGCAGGCGGCGGCATCGAGTTGATGTGCGTAAAGCACTGGCAAGTCCGAGGGACCCACATGACGCAATGCAACCATCCTGTTCATCCCCAGCAAGAAGTGGATAATGTTCATTATGACGAAGAAACAGCGGCAGTGTGCTTACTGCGGCAATCTGTCGGATGTTCTGAAGACGGAACACCCTGTGCCCAAATGTCTGTGGCCAGGCAACAGGCCAAGTCTGACAAAGACGGTGCCGTCTTGCTCGGCCTGCGAAAGCGATTTCCAGGAGAATGAGGCGTACTTTCGGAATGTCGTTGTCGTACAAGGCGACCTGTCCAACCCGAGTGTGCAAGCTCACCTTCAGCCGGACGGTCCAATGGGAAGAGGCTGGCCCGAACGCCCACATACCTTGAGAGAAGTGCTCCGCGGAGCAGGCTTGAAAGCCCGCTTCGATCACTCACGCCAAATGTACGTTGCTGACCTTGGCTTTGATCTGGATGTTCCACGCTACCACGGGTGCATTGAAAAAATTGTGAGAGGATTGTTCTATAAAGTTCGAGGCAAACCTCTTTCCCCGACAAGTGGCATCTGGGTCGAGGCAGACTCGACGAAGTTCGGCTTGGATCCGTACGCATCTTGCATCCAGAAGATGCACCCGTGGACTTCGTTTGGTGACCGGGTGTTTGCCTGCCGATACGCCTTGGACAACACCCATTCCGATGCCTCTTGCTGGCTGCTCTGCTTCTTCGAATCAGTGCAGGTGTTCGCCATGACACTTCCAGCTGATCTGGAGCAGGATTAGCGTGCGACAGCCGCACACATGCCCTCTCAAAACATCGTCATCTGGCTTGTCGCGACCTCGCCCGTCACCGGGTGATCGGGGTCAAGGCGGTAATCGCCGTCGTAGCACGCCGTGCAGTAGTGCGAGGCCGGACGGTTCATGCAGGCGAGCAGGCCTTCGAG
>ENA-ORBV01013386-ORBV01013386.1-microbial-mat-metagenome-genome-assembly--contig:-NODE-13386-length-12487-cov-6.014263_pt1 | contig 12487 bp, 13 predicted proteins | sample MGYA00237777_ERZ505514 | MGnify/ENA primary metagenome ERZ505514 (study PRJEB26160, sample SAMN06269048) | microbial mat metagenome | isolation source: Oligotrophic lake microbial mat | place... | reverse complement strand
TGATACGGCGACCACCGAGATCTACACCTCTCTATTCGTCGGCAGCGTCAGATGTGTATAAGAGACAGGCACAGCACAGTCCCACAAGGTCACAATTGGATGCAGGCATAGCCCTACCCTTTGTGTTCCCGTATCTATGAAATCTTTCAATTTGAATACATTTCGCGTGACACTACTACAATGTACTACTACCTGGCAGTAGACTAGCTAGCTAGTGCTCAACACACTGCACATAGATTCGGGTGACACTCGAGATTCAAATCGGAGGGCCATCAACGATTTTTACCAACAAACGTTTTTGGCCTGCATGCGGATGAGGAAGTGAGTCATTGATTGATTCGCATCAACACCGTTATTCCTACAAACGAGCCTACGGGCGGAGTTGCTTGTACTAGCTAGCTAGAGTACTGGTAGTACATCGCAAAATGTCTTGTCTCTATTAGCCTACTACTAGCTAGCTATTCTGTCTACAAGGCTACAAGCTAGAGAGACTCGGAATATCAAGAATGAAGAAACCGATAGTCCTTGCATGCTTCCTGCTCTGGTGGAGAGCGGAAATAATAGCGGCCCGAAGGTTCATTGCCGCCGCCAGTTCGCCTCAATGTCCACTACTACTACTGGATGAGAAGAATGTCCCTCCTCGAGGCGGTGCCGCCGTTCGTCATTTGCTGCCCATCGATCAAAGACAACCAGACGAAAATACTGCGGAATTAGGACCACCCCATTTTTTACCCGATCAACCATTGTTGCGAGGCGAATTTCATCGCTTTGGTGCCCTCGCGTATCCTCCCCTCCTGGGAGTTCCCTTGTATTTGCGCGCCCAGAAACATCATCGCTTTCAGGCCATTTTGTTCAATGTGGCCGTGGAGGGCATCATGGTCATTAGCGCCATTATGCATACCTATCCCTGGAAACATACGCATCAAAATTGGTACTTGATTGCCCGCAAGGCCGATTTTGCCATGATTTTTGTGGGCATTGCCTTGTTTTATTCCAGCATTGGCAAATTGTTATTGGGCGAAACCAGTTTTGTCTTTAATCGGGTCATTGAACCCCTCGTGTGGGTCTGTGCGGTTGTGGGCGTCATTACCAAGTGGTGTTTTCCCGATGCCCCACCATGGTTCAATGCCATGATTTTTTTAATTCAAGGATGGTCGTGTGGTCCGTTGGTGCCACATTTGTGTCGGACCGTACAGCCTGCCGAGGCAAGTGGACTCATATTGGGAGGAATCTTTATTACTCTGGGTGCGACGGCCTACTCGGTGCGATGGCCCAATGAGCATTATGCCTTTTTGCCACCCGATATTTTTGGACCTCATGAAATGTTTCATTTCGGGACGTTGCTCATGTTTGTGTCCTTTTGGTCGACCATGTGGGTACGTGTGGCGCGATAAAGAAGTTAAAGATATGAGGGGTGAATTGGATTACGGAGGATATGGATGGTGACATGAAAAATGATATTTAATTGAACAAAGCTACAACCTAAACGCAAACTACATACATATGCGATCTCCATATTTGAGCCTATGATAGCAGACAATATTGTACCAGTAGAATGGCACGTGCCATTTTTCTTTCTTTTATGCTTTCGTTCATTTATTTATCCGGGGGTTGGCCGATTCATTTGTCCATAGTCACAAACCACAAAGCTTGGGATCAGGTTGAATGCAAAAAGAAAGGGTAGAGAGAACATGCCAAGCTGCCTTATGTCTATCTATTTAAAAATCAACTAGTCAAACAGTTTCCGTACCAAGAAGCATATTGAAATTTTAGTGAAGACATCAGCTGGTGTTGCACATATTTATGCCAGTGCATATAGGCAACTTGTTGTTGGTTGCATCTGTGTGTTCTTGACAATGGTGCTTGATCACTGTTAGTGGGGCCCACCAAGAGGGGTAAATGTGAACACCAGAGACACACATACCACCCATCCAGCCATCACATCAAAAAGCTTCAAGGCTGCTTGCATTCAACAATTGGTGCAGATTTGGACAGCAGAAGTAGCAAAGATGGCTTGCCTGCAGTGTCCAAAGAAGCAGTTGCCAGCCCGGAGCTCTTGAGTGGACTTTCATCAATCTCCTATTTTGGGCACAGTGCCCTTGAGCTCAACAGAGCATTTTTGAGTAGATTTGATTCTCTTTTGCTCATTCCATTGTCATTCATTCTTGTTATCATAGGAGGACAAAAAAGTGGAACATGCATGGAGTTGGGATGTGACTAAATGCAAAAGGTGCAATGATGCAACAGCAAGATTAAAAGGAAGTTTGTAGTTTAATAAAAAAATTGACAGACCAAAGTCTCAGAAGAATGTTGGAGCAGAAGGAAGCAAATGGTGTGCGGGAGCTCAAGAGTTGTGTTGAGCAGAAAATCCATTTCTTCTGTCATCTTTTACTCTCAGCTTTCACAGAAAGACAGACGAAATGAAGGAGTCACATGATTTGCTCCAAATGTTGTTTAGAAACATGACATTGTCTTTGCTGGATTTTAAATGGTGTGTAACTTTGCTGCCTCTTGTGTCTCATGTGCACTTTCAGGCATCTGCAACTTTAGCTGCATTGCTTTTTGAACAACCTCTGAAACACTTTTTGAGTCGTTGTCACTCAATGTTTTAATAATTACACATGCAAATGTAAACTGAATCATTGTTGTGTTGCTCATTGCTAGTAGATTGTTGCTTACTCCCATGCTTCTGATCAATTTCTTTTAAGGTCAAGTGACATTGATCATTTGTTTGTCACATTTGAAACTCTCTCAGCCAATTATCATCTGTTTTTCACTACATGACGAATTTGTTGTTGCCTTTTTTTTTGCCAACCTTTCACATTTGCACATTGGAACTTGCAACATTGGCACATCATTCTTCATCTGTTCTCACCATTTCGATCTTCATTTCTTATCCAACTTGATCATTTGTTGCAGCATCAACATGATGTGGCAAAATGAGAGACATTGCAAAACATGTAACAACAAGACAAACAAACAAGACGACAAGCAGCAGTGTGTCAAGCAAGATGACATGCACACAACTTTGATGAGTTGAGATTTTCATTTTGGACAAGAAATCCTTAAACACAGGAAGTCACGGGCCTTTCTTTCATTTGCACAAGGTTCAGAGCAATAAAGAGTTTGCAAAGAGCTGAACTTTCATTGGAATTATGAGACCAAGAACCTTTTTCAAAAGACTAAAAAACCATCTGGGCCATTGTCCAATGTTCTTAACATTTGCATTTAAGTCGACTGTCACTGAGTGCAAATCAAATTAACAAATGCCTCTTTTTCGTTCAAAAGATTGTTGAAGCAGCCATGCACAGCGCAGACCCACTCCACTGCAACGCATGATGTGTTGCCTCCCACTGGCTTTCACTGTTGCAAATCTTCTCATCGGGCATGACTGGAGAATGAGAAAAAACAATAGATGACTCCTTCAAATTTGCGATTGAGGTGCACAAAACAATCAATCAATCTCTTTTTGAAAACCAATTCAGAGGGGAAAAACAATTGTGGATCGGATTCGTTGTCAGGAGAAAAAAGAACAAGACAGAGAAGACGCAATGCCAAAAAACAGGTTCAAATCTGTTGTTAAGATGTGTCCATCAAACTTCAACATGAAACTCTGACATTGTTCAGTTCATTAAATTGTGATCAACAAACTCGACACTGAAGTGAGAGCAAACTCAGACTTAAACAAAATCAAAGCAAGTTAGGTTCACAATCATGAACGTCTCATCCGACACAACATGTGCCAAGCATGGAGGAGTTCAACCTACAACAAAGAGATTCTTTGGATTTCCAAATTTTTTGTTCAGAATTGGTGACAAACACAATTTAACTTGCAACTTTGTGCGTTTCTTACTTAACAAAAAATCTGACAAGGCTGTTCAAAGTCATGACATCACTGAATTTTGCATGAAGGATGACTATTTGCTATCTTGTTCAAACAATCTAACATTTTTTTCTGAGGCAAAACCCACCCATGCTCAGAACTCTGTTGCCTCTTAACAGAGAATTGTCTCCAAAGAATTCTTTTGATGGTGTTGTGCTTAGATCCATCATGTGGCAGTTTGCTGGACATGTGTTTGAAATGACTAAGATGCATTGATTGTTTGGGCATGTTGCGAAGACTTGTGAAACAAACAACAACATCAGAAAAAAGAGGTGACAAGGAAGGGTGTGGCCATCGGTTGAGAAGTTTGGGAAAACTGTTGCCATCAATTGAAACAGTTTATGATCTCCATGTTTGCACTGCTTCATCTCATCTTGTGTGCGGTTGCTGTGACATTAAATTGTGTGTTTTTGTTAACCAAGACAAATGAAGTTACAAGGGATCTTAAGACTCATCAGCAGTTCATGTTTGATGCTCAGCTGCAGTCAGTGAAAAGATTAGAGATTTCTTTTAGCTTGCAGGTTTGACACTGTTGATGTCATTTAGAAAATCGTTTGCGTTGGCAATGATCACACTGTTCAAGCATGACAAAAGTCTACAATGTAAATTCAACATTGTGATGATGAAGAAGGTGTTTGTCATCTTCCTGGCCAACTCTCTGAAGGAACTGCTTCCCCCTGATCTCTGCGGGTGCGCAACTCAACAAGAACAAGTGTGATCATGCCTGTCACAATGATGTTTGCACCACTTCTGCTAGCTAGTGGACACAAACTTTACAACCTGCTCAGGTCTGCTTGCTACCTCAGTTAGCTATTAGCTAGCTAGTAAAACTAACAGTAGCCAGTGGTGGTAGCTAGCTGCAATGAGAGAGAGCAAAAAAGTAACAATCATCATGTCGATGTGCTACAGCACCGAATTAGAACTGCGCAGCAAAAGGTCATGGTTCGCCTTCGTCGATTGACTCCGCACCGCCCCTTGGGTCATGGCATTCTTTTGAAGAGCATCATCACCAACAGGTCTTTTCTTCGGCACAAATGCACATAAGTGGGTGCTTTTTTGGTGACAAATGTTCATGATGCTCTCGTTTCCTTTCATTGGAATGACGGAATGAGAAGCATGAGGGAATCAGGAGAATTCACTAGGAGTTTTTCCATAAAGGCAGCTCTGCACTGTTCCCGATACTACTCCCAGTGCTAGAAATAGAGAGAGCAAACAAAAATAGTGGAATGATTCCTTCGGCGCGGAGTACTAGCCGCTCCAGTGCGTACAGTAGTTTGAAAGAACGTCGTTCTGTGTACGTATGGTGCTCGGAGTAGACTTCGAACAGAGACATTCTGATTGCGGAAGCGATTTTTACAGGCGCACGTGCCATACCGTTGGCTGGGGTCCCTGCGACCGACCAGTGTTCGTTCGCATACAAGACATCTCATATCATGTATCTAACGTGCTTCTTGGTGCAGCAGAGTACCGCTACTAGCTAGAAGATACCCCTCTTTGCTACAAATAAAGCGTCCATTGATGAAGGCATCAATATATCCCTCGTTCCACGAGCCAGTGGTCTGGATGGGTTCGGATTATTTGATTCCAAGAAGTCGAATGGGAAGCCGGTGCGATCTCGAAGTTCTAGTTTGTTACCTCAATTTATTTAATAAAATGAAGTAGCTAACTAGTATTAGAGCTAGTCTGGTAAGTAGGGTATCAATTTTAGATGCTCTAACGGTAGAGCACCATTTGAAGCACGATAGGTAGTCGTCTCTTCCGTAAGAGTGTAACCAGTGTCTCGATCCTGTAGCAACTGAAACTCGACAACCTAGCATAATCCCGGCGACCAATTTCAATTGCTAGCTGAAGCGAACTTGAACCGAACCTTTGCAATTAAAAACACCCTCGTCATGTATTTTCAATTAGGCCAGAAAGAGTTTCGTTTGGACTTTCAGCGTTCTTCATGACCTTCAGGAGGATTGGTGCATTCTTTTTCTGTTTCACAAACCCCCAAACCACTTTGTACCAATGACTTCCTCGCCTCCTTACTTCAAGCTAGCTACTACTGGCTGGCTCGCTAGCAGCTGATGGTAGCTCACAAACTGACTTTAGTTTCATAAAAACACACAAATATTTACATTGTATTATTCAATAGCTCTCCGTCGAATCTAATTGAACCAAAAAAAATCTCTACTACCATGACAAGTAACGATGTACCCAAATCCGTTAGCTCAGATGATGCTGGCGACCTAAGCTACAGCAGCGGAGGTGCCAGCACTAGCACGGGCCAGTGCGGAGGGGGGAGCAAGACGGGGACAACGGCCCATACGAATTCCAGCAGCATCTCAGAGGAATTGGCCCGAAAAGAAAGCCAAGATGTTTGTCGCCTGCGCTGCCTTGTCATTCTGGTCCTCGCCATGACCGCCGCTGCTGTTTCCGTTGTGATTTATCTCACGACCAAAAAGGGTGAAGATGAGGAGTTTGAAACCCAATACGAAGCTGCCACGAAAAAGATTATGGATTCCTTTGCCGACATTCTAACAAGCTTGGGTTCCATCAGTGGTTTGGGAGTTGCCTTGACTGCGGAAAGCGTGGACTACCAGCATCACTGGCCTTTTATCAGCCTTTCCAACTTCCAAGAACGAGCAGGAAATGCAAGGCATTTGTCAAGAAGTTTGTTCGTGGCGATCAGCCCTCTTGTAGAGCTGGAGCATTTTGAAGAGTGGGATGAATACGTGAGTGGGGAGAGCAATCAGTGGATGTAAGTTTCGTTTGATGATAGCCAGCATTAGCATTCTCAGGTTTTCAAAACGTCAGCGCTCATGGCATGTTCCTTCCCCATAACAGCGAGGACGCACGTGGTCGTCAAGAACGAATGGGCCTAAGCGGCTTGGAAGATGGACTAAATGCCCGAAAGAGCATGCTAACCAACAGAACTGTGGATTTGATGCACTATTTTGATGAATACGGCTATCCTAGTCGCGAGGAAGATCCGGAAGGCCCATACTTGCCCACGTGGCAGACAAGTCCCTACCTGGAGACCCGCCTTGTCAACGAAAACATTTTGAGGAACGCTGATGAGAAAGAGGACGTCCTTTTTCTGATGAATTCGAGTAAGGCGGTTCTAGCTCCCTTCATGCTGGCTCCAGCGGGAGAGATTGCCGACTCAAACCCTAGGACAGCTTTGTTTGCAACGCTCATGAGCATTAGTGAGGGCCGCGAAGTTCCCTACATGGGTGATCCTGTATCCAAACTCTACATGCCGCTCTTTGATAAGTTCAATGCTTCCACGCGGCAAGTTGTCGGGGTCATGTCTTCAATCATTCACTGGGTAGGTTTCCACGACACTCTCTCTTTCCGTTTCGGACCTCCTCTCATTATCGTTTTTGTTCCACCTACCGTGCGGATACTTTTAGAGGTCCTACTTGACCAAGATACTGCCCGATGGCGTCAACGGGATTGACGTGATCCTTCACTACGAGTGTAATGGCATCAAGGGCACACTTGTACGAGACGCGGACAAGAATGCTGCCAAACTCGACTCTCTTTACGAATTGCATGCCTTCACGTATCAAATTCACGGGCCAGAAGCCAAAGTCATTGGTTATGGTGATCACCATGACAAGGAATTTCATGAATGGGAAAGGCGCGGCGACTTTACAGATAACCATCTAGTCGATGGAACAGAATCAGGAATTGAGATCCGCACGACGTGCACCTATCATGTACACTTGTTCCCGACAAAGACGTTTTATGACTTGTACCATACCTACACCCCACTTGTGATCACATTATCGATGGCTGGGGCGTTCATCTTTTCAATCTGTAAGTCTTTTGTGTGTGTTTTATGCTTATGATATTTCTTTCCCCTGCCAAGATTGTTGGACGCTGCTAACGAACTGAACAACGAAATGGTTTCTGCTTCTTTTGTTTTTGCTCTTCAGTCATGTTCTTGTGCTACGATGGATTGGTCGAACGTAGGCAGAAGATTATTTTAGGTGCGTATCAACTTGCATGTATGTTACAAAGTAGCTGCACCCTGAAGACTCACTTTCTCTTTCGATTTTTAGCCAAAGCTAAGAAGTCCACAGCCATCGTTTCTTCCTTGTTTCCAAAGGTGCGTGTGTTTGTATCTCATCTAATTCGGGCAAGAGAATCATCCAACGTGAAAAAGTCCGCGTCTAACTAGGGTTAGGGTTTCGTCTTTTTATGCTAACGCTTAAAGAATGTGAGAGACAAACTCCTTGAAACAGATGAGGATACCAAGAAGGCACAGTACGGCACAAACAAACATCGTCTAAAAGGTTTCTTAGACGGTGGCAAACAACAAGATGACAACGAAGTCATAGCAGACCTTTTCCCCAACTGTACAGGTAAGGGTAGCAACGTGCAATCGGCACGATCAACACTCACGATATCTATTACACGCTTACACCTAACGCCGTCTTCCGCTCTCTGCAGTCTTTTTTGGTGACATTGCGGGTTTTACAGCATGGAGTTCGACCAGGGAGCCGGCACAGGTACGATCTCAATATTCATCCTATTTCGACAGGGGAGGTGCGGTTGATTCCTCATGCCCTCCTGACCCCGCCCTTTCGTTTCTTGAACCAGGTTTTCATTCTTCTTCAACAGTTGTACCAGGTAACGTTCGAAAAACTCGTCCATTTAGCGTCCATCATTTGGCTATTTTTCTTTCCGTTTCATGCTTTCTTATCTTTGCCTTTACGTTATTTCATCATACCAGGCATTTGACCTTTTGGCGAAGCGCCGAAGGGTGTTCAAAGGTCAGTCAGGACAAACATGATTTTTGTGTATCTGAACCTACAGGCTGATCTAAACTCACGCATGGCTTTCCATATCGCGTTTCACACCTCAGTGGAAACTATTGGCGATTCCTACGTTGTAAGTTTTCGTAGCATCGTCTGTTCGTGGCTAATTGTCGTTTTTCCTTCTTACAATGAACGTCTTCATCTCTGCTTGCAGGCGGTGACCGGCCTTCCCGAGCCACAAGAGAAGCACGCACTGACGATGGTGCGATTTGCATGGGATTGCTTGATAAAGGTGTCAGAGGTGACCACCGAGCTCGAATCGACTCTCGGCCCTGATACTGGCACACTCACAATGCGCTTTGGCTTGCACAGCGGACCAGTCACTGTAAGTCCGCCAACGTCCTGACGTTTCCTCGTTCCGCTACAGCACGTCCAAATTGGATGCTCACACTGTCCATTGTGGTCTTTTTAGGCTGGAGTCCTGCGCGGAGGTAAGGCAGGATGCCATGGTTTCGAGCAAAAGAGTACACGCGCTCCCTTGTCTCTGTCTCAACACTTTGTTGTCGTTCCAATTCAAAATCAGATCGTGCTCGTTTCCAACTGTTTGGCGATACTGTCAACACAGCAAGTAGAATGGAAAGCACAGGCATGAAGGGCCGAATTCAGGTGTCGCACACTACAGCAGCTATTCTGAAAGAATCAGGAAAACAGCATTGGCTCACAGCTCGCAAAGATAGCGTACAGGCAAAGGGGTTGGGAGTTCTCCAGACGTATTTCGTGAATCCAACTGGCCATAAGGGCTCCAGTGTCACATCCGACAGTGCAGCTGACAGCAGCGGTCGCCTTGTGACCGAGCCTGTATTCAAGCCGACCACCCAGCGCCTAGTGGATTGGTTGACGGAAATTATGGCAAAAGATATAAAGAAGATTGTAAGCCTCCCGATTGGCAACTCTCGTAGGCTTATATGACAGAGGAAAGAAGAGTTTTCTCACATATTTTTCTCTTGTGTTGACCTCTTGTCCAGATACATGCTCGCATGCACAAGAATATCAAGGCCAGTGATAAGACTGTTGTTTATCGCCCCCGCGAAGGTACAATTTGTTTGGACGAAGTAAAGAGGTGTATTTCCATGCCAGAGTACAACGCCGCCATTGCAACCTGTACAAATCCTCACAACGAAATAGTCGTCGATGAGCTTGCCATGGATCAGCTTCGAGAGTTTGTCATGTGCATCGCCGCGATGTATCGAAACAATCCCTTCCACGCCTTTGAGCATGCTTGGTAAGTTCATCAACAGCAATAAACTGCTGTCTCGATAATGCCTCTTGAAAAAAATGTCTTCGTCACTGTACCGCTCATCCAAATACAAACGTCTTCTCCAAAACGTAGTCATGCTACCATGAGCGTCAAAAAGCTGCTGGGCCGCGTCGTTGCCCCGGAATTGACACAAGAACAAATGAACAAGCTTGCCGATAAGAACGGGGAACAGGATGTGGCTTGTCATATTCACGAGTTTACCTATGGTATCAACGCTGAGCCACTGGCTCTATTAGCGTTGACCTTTTCTTCCATTATTCACGATGTGGATCATCGTGGAGTTTCCAATACGCAGCTGGCCGTGGAAGAACCAGAACTTGCCAAGGTATATCGACAAACCAGTATTGCCGAACAGCATTCCGTGACCATGGCATGGGATGCCTTTATGGAAGACCGCTTTGATCATCTTCGACAAGTCATTTTTGCATCCGAGCCAGAGCTTTTATTTTTTCGCGAGTTGGTGGTAAATGTCGTACTGGCCACGGACATCTTCGACAAGGATCTCAATGCATTGCGAAAGTCTCGATGGGAAGAGGCCTTTGCATCAGTGGACTTGTTTGACCCAGACCTTCGTGCTACCATTGTGCTGGAGCATATTATGCAAGCTTCCGATGTTTCACATACTATGCAACACTGGTGTGTTTATCAGGTACGTCTCATTGCTGTTTCTTTTGGTGTCCACCGTGGAAGGCCACTCTCAAACCAAACATCTTTTCACCTGTCAATAGAAATGGAACCGGTGCTTATTCCTAGAAATGCATGCTGCCTTCAAAGCTGGTAGATTGGCCAAAGACCCTGCAACCTTTTGGTAAGTCATGGCATCATTCACTCATTTTCCTGACAGGTTTTTACGATTGCTGACTTATCGTTCTTTCATCTCCTTCAAAACAAAGGTACAAAGGGGAGCTTGGCTTCTTCGATAATTACATCATCCCATTGGCTTTGAAACTCAAAGAATGCAATGTGTTTGGAGTGTACAGCGACGAATACTTGAACTATGCCAAGCAGGTACGTAGAGGCCCATCGCGATTTATGGACGCAGCCCAAAATACTTGACAGTTGCACTCATTCCATCGTCTTCTTTTGACTGGTAGAACCGGGCGGAATGGGAAGCCCGAGGAAAAGATATTTTGGCCGACTTGGTAGGGTCGTTGGAGTAATTAGGAGGGCCTTCGAGCCTACAGTATACTGTAAAAGTAGCGGCTTGATCCGTGCTAATTTTTTTTGAATGAATTAATATTTACATCCAAATAGCCCTAGCCACACACCCTACTCCGTATACTCCATAGCAGTAGTGAACAACTTCGTCGTAAAGACTAAAATGAGTAGTGTCTGGTTCTGATCTCTATTCCAACTGTTTGACCCCCATCAAAGGCATGCGCTTGATGGAGAGGCTTTATGATTTTCAGCCATGATATAATTCCATGCATCTCTTGTTGTTTGTGGAAAAGGCTTGGTTAAATGATTGCGTGCACCCCTAAAATGTCAACTGGATCGTTCCCCGACCAATCATTGAATGGCACGCGCCAGGCTTTGTTTTATTCCTCATTTCAATCCTTTTCATTCCAATTGATGTGGCGATTTTGTAGATCGAGGCCGGCACAGATAAAAGCAAGCAAATGACAAGAGCAGCAGTCCACCGGAGACACGCGCCAAATGATTTTGTTGTTCGGGTGCCAAGGTTTTCATGGCCGGATACCAGGATAAGGAGGGATCCACCAAATTTTGACAGCTCTCGATCGAGCAAGTTACGGCATTGATAAAGACCCGACAGGTTGGATTCTTGTCCATGCCAGTCGTGGCCAAGATTTTGGGGTTGCAACCTCCACAGTGTCCATTCTTGTGACAAGGCGGCGTGGCCTTGGTAAAGGCCACGTATTCGTGTACGCCCGTTCCTTTGGGTGGTGTGGCCGGATACCATTTGTGCATGCGAACTTTGGGACCTCCCACGTGATGCATCCAATCGGCACTCACATCACAAACAAAGGAATCTATGTTTTCCGAATCTTGATTCAGACAAGTAGCTATACACTTGTCCGTCAAGGGATCGTTGGGATCTAGCGGCAAATTACAACTGCTGCCTCTCAAGGCAGTATCCTCAGCGTCTACGACTCTTAAGGTAGGTAGAGTCACGGCTATTATTAACAGTGCCAGGGATAGCACAGAGGGAATTGTCGCCATTCTCGATTTGGATATTGCCATGTTGATGGTTATCAGATATATTGTAGATTAAAGACAATGAATGTCGGAAGCAGTTAGGGGAGGACGCCTGATTTGTGTTGTTGTAATGTTGCTGGTGTTGTTGTTGTTGCTGCTGCCTCTCTTCTGATGCCAAAAAGATATTGAACGTAAAAAAAGAAAAATCTTATTACTCGTAACCGCGACTCGAACCCGCCACCTTTGAAAAAGTCGGTCGTTTGATGCAACGATGACACACATCTCCAAGACTGCCACTTTTGGCATTTGTGGACCTGCGTTCACAAACTGGTTTGTGTCTGTTTCAATTGACTCAGCAGAGAGTCACAGACACTCATC
>ENA-ORBV01013385-ORBV01013385.1-microbial-mat-metagenome-genome-assembly--contig:-NODE-13385-length-12488-cov-6.066715_pt1 | contig 12488 bp, 11 predicted proteins | sample MGYA00237777_ERZ505514 | MGnify/ENA primary metagenome ERZ505514 (study PRJEB26160, sample SAMN06269048) | microbial mat metagenome | isolation source: Oligotrophic lake microbial mat | place... | reverse complement strand
TCGCCTTAGTCTCGTGGGCTCGGAGATGTGTATAAGAGACAGATTATCGCCTCTAGACGTGGCTGCACGAGCAGATGGTGAAGGAAGAGAGGAGAAGAATCTGTGCAGGGTGCGCGCATTTCGCGCGATTACTTCCAAACCAATCGATGGAATTTGGACATGTTCAATGCCAGTAACTACGTCATTGCTAAAAAAATACCGTCATTGCATGACCCAGTTTGAAGTTTCATGGGTTATTCTCAAACTGCGTTGTAATCTGTTGTAATGCGTGGCGTCTTGAGAGCCACCCAGCCAAGGACAGTACTAGTACTTGGTGAGTACTGCACATGCACGTAGACTACGTTCCCGCTGTCCCAAGTTCCTTTAGCAGCCAGCCATCAATCGACGGGTCATACTTTTCTTTCAACCAAGGTAAGAGAAAAATTAATGAATTACCCGTATGCGTGTGAGTGTGGAGCAATGACATGACCATGGCGATTGGAACTAGGAAAAAATAAATATCTCTTTGTAGCGCAGTACTGCAAGGCTGATCTGAATATCCTGCGAAAGAAATGTTTCTTGCTTCATTTTCAATATTTTTTTTGCCTTCAAAAATTCTGAAAAACTTGACTGACTTTTTTCTTCTCTTTATCTATAGTTATCCTCGCATAATTTCTTGAAAGAACAAAGCATCCACACACTATATTTATCAACATTATCAACAACATATCATCGAAATGTCTCTAGCAGCAAAATTCGAAAACATCACGGAGGCGGAGGTCCCCGCTATTGTAGCAGCTGTCAAGGCGGACGGTTTGAAAAAGTCGGGCCTTGCCGATAACTGGGAGGTCTTGCAAGCACGATGCGGTTCTGATGACGAGGCCCAGGCTGTCGGTGCTGCCAAGGCGGTTGTGGCCCTCATGACGGAGTGCCCCACCTCTCAAATTTTTGTCAAGGAATGTCTTGGAGCATGTAAGTTGATATATGGCACGCTTGTAGCAGATTTGTTTTGCTGTAATTATGACTGTCCGGGAGGGAGGTGTACCTCCAAATATGGATTTGAATGCTGGAAATGTATGGGAAAGGAGAGGAATATCTGGCTGTTGGAAGCTGTTCTGTGAGACGGGTCACCAGAAGGCAACAGAGAGGGCTGCTTGAGAATGCTGATTTTCTGTGATATCATACTCGAGAATATGCCAAATGTTTATAGCTTATTCTAGCTCTGAGTACTCACTGAACATGTTTCGTTTAATTTCTTGATTTTTGCAGGCTTGGAACAGGCTATTGCTAAGAGCAAGAACATTGTTGCAGCGACTAATGATGCTGCCATGGCAATTTGCCAGAAAATTGACCCCTTTGCCATGAAATCCCTTCTTCCCCAGCTCTTTGCTGCTCTCCCTGTCGAGAAAAAGTGGCAAATTCGTGAGCGAGCTTTGCTTTGCATTGCTACCTTCCCTGCCACTGCTCCAAGACAGTCTGGAGATTGTCTTCCTGAGATTGTACCTGAGGTCACTGCATGCATGTGGGACACCAAAAAGCAGGTCAAGGTTGCTGCTACGGCTGCCATGAAGAGTGCCTTGGACGTTATTGGTAACAAGGATATTGAGCACATGACTGGCCAAATTTTGACTGCCATTACCAAGCCAAAGGAAGATGGCCGGAGTCACCTTCGTGCAGAGTGTCCAGTGTGCCGCTCTTGCTATGGTGGTCCCTCTGTTGCTTCGTGGTCTTCGAGAGAAACAAATTGCCACCAAGCGTCAGTCCGCTGTGATTATCGACAATATGAGTAAGCTGGTGGACGACCCACTTGATGCTGCTCCTTTCTTGCCTCTCCTTCTGCCCGCTCTTGAGTCAAACGCCGAGAGTATCGCTGATCCCGAGGCCCGCGCGGTGACAGAAAAGGCTGTGGCCCAATTGAACCGCTTGAAGGGATTGGCAGACAAGGCTATTTCCATCCGTGGAGATACCTCCAAAATTGAAACCGAGTTCCAAAAGGCTTTGGGCGCGGGTGATGATGCCGCTGTCACCAAGGTGATCCAGCATGCTTGCGCCGTTGCCACGACCCTGATGGATCTCAGATTCATGGAAGATTTGCAATGGACCAAGAACGTTTCCCCAACCCTGTGCACTTTCTTCGACAAGGCCAAGGCGGATGAAGCCATTGAGAAAGTTCGAGTTGAGGCCGAGAAAATGATGGAAATCCCCGAAGAAGACGACGAGGAGGACGATGCTGAGGAACTGTGCAACTGTACGTTTACTCTTGCTTACGGTACCAAGATTCTTCTTCACAACACCAAGATGAAGCTTATTCGCGGAAAGCGTTATGGCCTTCTTGGACCCAATGATTGTGGCAAAACGACTCTCATGAGGTCCATTGCTAATAACCAAGTCGAGGGATTCCCTGACACAGACGACGTCCGAACCGTCTTCGTTGAGGCAGACATTCAAGGAGAACAATCGCATCTTTCTTGCGTTGAATATGTTATGGCTGATCCCAAGCTTCAAAAAATGGGAATCAATATTGATGAGGTCCGAAAGGTGCTTTCCACCGTCGGTTTCACAGCCGATGGTAAGGCCAAGCCTGAAAACGCCGTGTCCACATTGAGTGGTGGATGGCGCATGAAGCTTGCTCTCGCCCGTGCCATGCTTCAAAAGGCTGATATCCTTCTTCTCGATGAGCCTACAAACCATCTTGATGTCATCAACGTGGCATGGGTGAAGACCTACTTGAACTCTCTCGCAACTGTGACTTCCATCATTGTCAGTCACGACTCTGGTCTTCTCAACGATTGTTGCACACACATTTTGTCGTTCGACAACTTGAAGCTCAACACTTTCAAGGGTAACTTGGACGAGTACGTGAAGTCCCACCCAGCTGCCCGCGCCTACTTTTCCTTTTCGGAATCCAAGATGAAGTTCAAGTTCCCACAACCTGGACCCATCGAGGGTGTGCGTTCCAAGGGTAAGGCCTTGATGAAGATGAGCAAATGTACCTTCACTTACCCCGGAAACGAGTTACCGACGCTGTATGACATCTCCATTCAAGTGTCACTCAGTTCTCGTGTGGCTTGCATTGGCGAAAATGGTGCCGGAAAGTCCACCATGATCAAGCTTTTGGTTGCAGAAATTGAACCTCAAGAGGGAGATGTGTGGAAGCACCCCAATGCTCGTATTGCTTACGTCGCCCAGCACGCCTTCCACCACATCGAAAACCACTTGAACAAGACCCCCAATGAATACATTCGTTGGCGATTCGCCAACGGTGGTGAAGATAAGGAATCCCTTGTCAAGGTTACCTTGCAATTCAGCGACGAGGAAATTGCTTTGCAAAAGAAGCCTTACGAGATCCAAATCATCGACGAGGATTCCGGCAAGATCTCCAAGGTCAAGAAGGTGGTGGCCGAACTTGTTGGAGGGCGTAAGATGAACAAGAGTAAGGAGTACGAATATGAAGTCAAGTATGCTGGATCCACCGTTGACTCTGGCGAATACCTTCCTGCCAAGACATTGAAGAAGATGGGTTGGGACAAGGCCATGAAGGCTGTCGATCTCAAGCTTGCTCAGTTGCAGGGTGTGTTTATTCGTCCTCTTTCTACAAAGAACGTTGAAGAGCATTTGGAGCACTGTGGTTTGGCCCGTGAATTCGGAACCCATTACCGTATGTCTGCTCTTTCCGGAGGACAGAAGGTGAAGGTTGTCTTGGCCGCTGCCATGTGGATGCAACCGCACATTGTAAGTCTTTTTTACTTTTTGGTGGCCTTTCAACATTTGACCTTTTTTATTTCTTGGCTAACATTTTTTTGTTTTACTATGCTATTCAGGTTATCCTTGACGAGCCCACCAACTACCTCGATCGTGAGAGTTTGGGTGCTTTGGCTGGCGCCATTGAAACCTTTGACGGAGGTGTCGTCATTATTTCGCACAACAATGAATTCGTATCCAAACTGTGTCCCGAGACATGGGTCATGGACGCCGGGCACTTGGAGACCAAGGGTGATGCCGAATGGATGTTGAAGCAAGACGAAAAGATTGATGATCAACAACAACTGCAAGAAATGACAGATGCTGCTGGCAACAAGGTTGAAATCAAGGCACAGAAGAAGAAGCTCTCCAAGAAGGAAGAGAAGGTAATGATCAAGAAGATTAAGGCCAAGATCAAGAACGGAGAGCCCCTTGATAGTGACGAGGAAGATTTGGCTTTCGAAAAGGAACTCATGTAAAACTTACGCTATTATTATCCATTGTAGACGGATACGATCGAGCGTTTTTACAACGGGGTTTTATTGCATATTGTTTCAAAAAAAATAGTGAGAGTAAATGATAAACTACTAACCAAATATTTTGTGTGGAAATATTATTCGTCGATTTTAGTATATTGATTCTTCTTGGATAGTAGTAGCATTTTACTTGCGGCGGAATACGTCGTTCATGCATCTTTTGGCGCAGCAGCGACGTCGTTTTCGGTATCGTTTTCTTCCGTCGTAACATTGTGCGCAGCAACATAGAACTGCGTTTGCTTGCAACGATGAATACTAGAAAATTATGGCAGTTTGATTGCGAGGCAAAAAAAAATAGTTGGAAAACTTAATTTAGAGCCAAGAATTGTGGTAGTAGGATATCAAAACAATCCTATTGCAGTTGCGTCTCTTAGGCTGTTTTGTGTGTTACCATTGCAGTTAATTCACGGTGAAGGCCGATGTCTCAGGGGGCTGGGTGGGACTGCAGTGAGTGGGATTTGGTGTCAGGAACTTGCGCTGAGTCTCGGTCCTTGCTAGCTACTAGACTACTAGTTGAGACTGCGATACTAGAGCAGTCTGCCCACAGCAATTTATTGTAACAAGTTGAGTACCAGCTTCCTTGTACTATTGCAGCAGTACTGAACTAGTGCATGCAGCTGCATGCATTAATTGTTATGCTGAACAAGGCGACTGCGGGCAGGACTGGAAGAAGCTGTGGAAGACAAGCAGTTATGCATCTATTGCATCGATAACTAAATAAATAGCAATAGGAGGATTCGTACCCGAAGCCCTAACCCTTTAGTTACTATCCCCATGATTCGCAAGTTACCTCGTTCACCAACACGTCGAGCGGACAAGCGGTGGATGGATGGCAGCTGCGTCGCCACGCCTTTTTGACGGTCAATACCAGCGTCTTGCAACAGCTGTTCATCCAACGAGAACAAGGACATGAAATGGGAGCCAACACTACTGTAGTACCTGGAATTCGTTTATACATAAATCTATTGCACTTGAGCTACAACTAGCTTTATAGAGGGCTATACCATAGGATTGAACCAAGTTACTCTTTACCCAGAAATTGGGAGCGAAAACTTAGTCTTACGAACCAATAGGTTCAAATTGGTTGCCATTTACTTCTCGTCCCTCTAAACAACAACTGCCTTTCGAAGTTGTCATTGAACTTGGATCACACCGAAAGGCCGCATACCCGTTCGCGACCAATGAATGGATGGATCAAAAAGGAAACTTCGTGGAGGGTCTTCGAGGAGGCGCCACGGTGAACTTGACTTGAAGCAGAATAATAAAGAGAGAAAGCAAGACGATCGAGACGGCGACCGTACTACTACAAGTACCTGACTTGACCCACCAACCAAACGTACCGTACCACAACATACTAGTACTAGTACACGAGACTTGACTTGTTTATTAAAGTAATTGTCGATCGATCACCAGAACAGAGCAGTACTGAACAGAGCAGTAAAGTCATGCAGCAGTCCAACAGCGAGAGCCATGGGGGCGGAGGAAGCGGCGGTAATAATAATAACGGAGGATGCCATGAATCACAACATCATAGCGCCACCAGACCGAGAACAGGTCCCTTACGATCCGTAGAAGGCTGGGTACTCTTTGTCACTGGAGTCCATGAAGAGGCGCAAGAAGACGATCTCATGGATGCCTTTAGCGAACATGGCACAGTCAACAAAGTCCAAATAAACGTCGACCGGCAAACTGGGTTGGCCAAAGGGTACGCCATGGTGGAGTATGCTACGCAATCGGAAGCTCAAGATGCCATCAATACGCTACATGGTACCGAGCTTTTGGGTAAAAATATCGGTGTGCATTGGTGCTTTGTCAAGCCAACCGGAGGGGGTGGTCATGATTCCAGGGGGGGTCCGTCATAGCAGTAATCAACAATTAATAATTTACTATAGACAATACAGATGGAAAGAATGAATCCTGTTATCTCTTGATAAGATTGTACCTAGACGACAAAAAAGGGGGGTTGTAGAAGGACCTAGCAAAATGAAACAGTATGATGCACTTTCTTTTGCTAATGTATTGGCAGTCGCAAGCTCATCGTCGCCCCGGCCATCTTGCTCGTCCCCAATCTTAGAGTAATCAAACTCCGCTTCCATAACATTATTTGCACGACCACCAACCCACCCTTTCTTAACGAGGACAGGACTCAGAGAGTTTCTCCCACTCAATCGTGAGTCAACAACCCGAGACTTCCTTTGTTCCCCCTCCCTTCTTGACGATATTTCCCGACATTTCAGCATAATCACTTTCAGCATTGCCACTCCCGGGTAGCTACGGGAGTTGCAACTTCACTTGGACCTGTCTGCGTGTGAGCGTCTAAAGAGCCTGCCGGGCTGAAGTGCCTGGTTTAGCGTGAAGTAAAATAGATATTTAGTTTTGTTTTTTTATGAGTAGCAACAGACACTTCCACGACTTGAGGTAGTGAGGGCCAGGCTGGATAAGATGACTGATCACCATGCAGATCCTAATGTGGTGAAACCTTCAACAAATGCTCTGATGACAAAACGGGGAGCCAAGCTAGAGATTAGCAACCTGCAGTTCACACAATTCCATGACAAGCATGTGCAGCACTGCATTCTCTTTGGTGGGCTTTTTTGCCTCCAACCACTGATTTGATGTCTAGGCCACATGCAATGTCATCCACAGCATGACTGCATCTTGGGAAAATGCGCATCAGTGTTGGTGTGCACAAGATAACAATTTTGGAGCATTGCTTGCCGTGGAGCATGTCATTGTTGATGACAGCATTGGTGCAGATTGCTGGAAGAAAGAAGAAGACATGGATAAAATGAGACTAGCAGCTGCTCCTGATGCCGCCAGAGCCTGTCATTTGCCTTTCTAGTCTATTGTGCATTGTGACATGTGAACTGCTAGTGCTCAGCATTGTCAACACACTTCTGCAAGCGAATGTGTGTCCATGTTCAGTTGGACCTATCTCAGACCTAATGTGCTATCCATTGATGTGTGCACAATCGGTGCGTGACAAATTTGCAGTGCACCAGTGGAGAGGTGTGGTTTGCGCGATCTCAGCGGAATCGAAATTCAAATGTCGCTTAGACAATGTGGTGGTGTGTGCACTCTAAAGAGAGGATCAAAGGAGGGGCGGGTTCCAAGCATGTGTGTCCTAGATGATGGATTTCACTGCACAGTTTGGCAAAACTTGTGCATCATCATTGATGCCTTCTTTGGCATGCATTGTGTCTCACTTCTGTGGTTCAAACCTGCAGTCCACTGCAAGTGTTTCTTTTTGTTTCTATTGCCACTGCTATGTCTACAGAGGAAGTGATGTCTCATCCCACCATGTTGGAAGAAAGAAGAAGATGTTACTAAAATGAGACAAACAGGTGCTGCCCTTGCTGTTGCTAAAGCCTATCATTTGCCTCTCTAGTCTATGGTGCATTGTGGCATGTGCTGCAAAGTGCTTGCACTTGGTGCTGTCAGCACAGACCCCAGTCCTGAGATCAATCTTCTATTTGATGCAGAGCTGTCTCAGGTAGCTCAGACACCCCAGTCAGCTGGAAAGGTCACTCCAGGAGGCCTCCTGCTTAGAAGGAGTTTGGCAAACAAAGCTTAACCAATTCCAACCAAAACACAATTGTTGATTTCCTTTGAGACAGACACAAGCAACTTACAACAACCCTTGCACCTGCTAGTCCACACAACATTTTGAAAAAGACCATGGCACAAGCCCAAATGTAACCCCTCAGTGAGTCTGGTGGGGATGAACAGTCCAATTCTGATGACACTGAACCTGTCAGATCCAGAGCATCCAGCAGATCCACTGTTACCTCTACAGGGAGGAGTGTAACACCTGCAAGGACAACAAGAAGCACGCGAAGAACCCAATGCAGACGCAAGTGGAGTGCTTTCTAGCAGGAGTGCAAGCGGGAATGGATAGATGAAACTAAAATAAACCACAAACAGACAAGCGAATTATTGCCCGATCTCCACAAAGTGATTGTCCTAGACACACGATCAACAATCGAAGAGATCTTTATGAACCCAAGCCTGGTTCATGATGGCAGACCAAGTGAAAGACTCATTGGAAAAGCTGGCACCATGTGATTGAACACCACAGCACAGTTGCCTGGATTTGGAGCTTGCTGTCTGGTGTAATCCTACAAACATGGCAAATGTACAAGGTGAAGTGCATCCAATGCAATTGCTGATCTGGAGGATTCCTTCATTGTGTACGTAGTCTGATTAGATTAGTCTTTATTACATCACATGTCGTCTATTACTCGACCATGACCAGCCTAGATTTGTAGTCTGACAAGGGTCAAGGGCAGAACTGTCCTTAGGCTTCTTCTCGATTGCTGTCATCCTTCCTGATTTGTTGCCCATTTGTACAAGGTCCGAATCCCTCTTTGTGTTCCTGGTTTGTGCTTTTGTTGTCGACTTTGATGCCTTCTTGGTCGATTGCTTGTTGACAGATCCACTCGCATTTGCTCTTTGCTTCTTGCCGGCCTTAGCTGCAAGGTCCGGTAAATGGTGTTGACAATTAATTTCCAGTCGTGTTTGAGTTTCAAGTGTTTCAAGAGTATCAAGAGTTTCAAGAGTTTCAGGCGCATTTCAAGAGCATTTCAAGAGATAGCAAGAGTTATCAAGCGTTTCAAGAGGGTGTCAAGAGTTTCAAGAGTTTCAAGAGCTCTCATGCCGGCGCACAAAATTTTAAAATTAAGATGAAATTTTTCATGTGAAACGCGGGGCGTTCCACACCACTTAAGTGACAGCACGCAAGGCGTTTCAAGAGTTTCAAGAGCATCAAGCCCATTTCAAGAGTTTCAAGAGTTTCAGGCCCATTTCAAGAGCATTTCAAGAGACAGCAAGAGTCATCAAGCGTTTCAAGAGTTTCAAGAGCACGTTTCAAGGGTGACTGAAACACCACGACTGACCAAAATTTACCGCACCTTGCGGAGCGTTCTTTCATCATCCAACGTGTCAGAATAACCCTATCATCTACTCTAGTACAGTAGCTAGATAGAATGACTGTTTTTTTCGACCGAGGACATAGCACAACTTTTTAAATAATACTTTAGCACTATAGCATTTTTTAAAGCTGTAAACATTAGTACCTCATGTTTATTGCGAGATTTACCAAAGCGGAACAAAAGGAACCATCGGCCTCGGGCCTCGGAGGCTGACGTATGCCAATTCGTGCCAGTAAGTTGTAGATCTGCCGGTACTGTATTGCCTTATACATGTAGCTTCAACACCGAAGATGTGGGTTCTTTTATTTATTATTCTTTCTCATTTCTTGGAAGCAACCCATTCTAACAGCTGATCTTCATCCACCAGCACGCTTTCAGTTTACAGCACACTTTTTAAAAAGCAAGAGCAAGATACCAAAAAATATGCAGAGAATTAGTTCTTTTGAATCCTTCTCCAAGATGAGTGTCCTGACGCCTCTGGTGGATATTATTGAGACGGAGGAGGAAGATACACATGATGACAGTCCTCGGACGGTGATGGATCAGCAACGATGGCAGCCCTATGTGGCAGACAACAACAAGTGCAAGCGAGAAGGACAGAATTATGACAAGCTTCCACTCATTCCTCGACGCCCTAATAAGGGTAGCAGTACTTGTACCAGTAGTGACTCTGTTACCACTGAAGATGACGATGCCCCCGCTGTGCCGTACGAATTTCCTCTCAAGCGCAGGCACTCCATCGAATCCCTCGATTCCGATGCCAAGGCTTATTTGAGGCGTAGGCTTAGAGAAGCCTTGCTTCGAGCACAAACAACGACAAAAACCGATGAAACCCCGGTACTTCCCCGCAGAAGCGACCACAACAAGGCAGATTCGACTCCCAGCAAACCACGACGCTCTTGTTCTTCTGTTGTGGTCGGGTTAGAATTAGAAGATGATATGCCATCTATGCATGAGGATGAGGATGACATTCCACGGCTTCCGCGTCGTCGCCACTCCATTGGTAGCCTTTTGCCTTCGGCAGCAGAAGAATCCATTACGCTAACGACATCCTTTTACCACAATCATCGTCACCGCATTAACTATGACGAACGAACGAACCACAGTACTGGAACCACGAGTACATGTGATACCAAACCTACCGATAATCATACGGCACGATTTGAAACGCTGTGGCATGAAATTGTCACAGAAGATGAGCTTATCCTCCACAGAGAACCTCCAGAAGAAGACAACAACATTGTCTTGCCCCCGGATTCGGAATGGATGCTTCAAAATTACGATGTTCCGACCTCTGTCAATACTGTTCATGACCACCAAGCCGAAATAAAGAGATTAAAAGCGGTACATTCCTATCATGCTGCCAATGGGGATCCGGATCCCATTTTGGATGGGATTGCTTGTTCGGCACAAGCATTGTTGCAAGTACCCGTGGTTTGCATTATTGTTTTGGATGAAAAGTGGATATGGTTCAAGTCGTGTCAAGGCTTGGGGGAGAGTGATATTGTGACGGTACCCCGTAGAGCATCCTTTACAGCTCATGCCGTGTATCGAAGACCCGAATTGGGTCCCATGGTCATTCCTGATTGTACCCAAGACTTTCGAACCAAAGAAAGTCCCTTTGTGACCGGACCCTATGGTCTTCGCTTTTTTGCGTCTCTTGCCTTCCAATGTCCCGACACGGGAGCTTCCATTGGATGTATCAGTTGCTTGGATACCAAGATTCGACCCGAGGGGTTTTCAGAGGAAGAAAAGGAAACCATGCAAACGTTGGCAGACCGCTCCATTGCTAGACTCTACGAATTGAAACAAGAATACATAAAAAGGTAGTAGCCAATATTACTAATTATCTAGGGACTACTAGAAGGCTTCTCTTGATAATTCATCATCCCGGTGGAAGTCTGATTGTATTCTACTAGCTATAGCTTGTTTGTAGATCTTAGCACGTTATGTTTGTAGATCTTAGCACGTTATGTTTGACTATCAAAGTTAAATGTCAGTCTTCCTTCCTTTCAGAACATTACGAGCATTTCCAATTTATCAATCTGGTGCCCCGGAGCGCAGTCCTTCTCCTACTCATCATCTTCACTACTAGAAGCAGAAGACGAACTGTTTATCCTGAACTTCACAAAGCAAACTATTCTTCTGATAGATCGTAATTAATTACAATGTCCAGTGATATTTATTCTAAAAATCTCAGACAATGGGAATTTATCTTCCCGGATGCGACGGGAGCTGACGTCATTCGCATTGTGTCCATTCCGGGACTCGTTCGGGCTGATATGGCTCGGGCTAATGTTGGCGGGTGCAAGATGCTTGTTGGTGTTATCACACTCAAGGAACCCGTGACTCGTGAAGTAGCTCTCGACTTGGTCGGTCACGAAGCCCAGATGAATCACGTGAATGGCGCCCTCAATGCTTTCAAGGAGAGGGTTACCGGTTGTCGCAACATCGAGTTCGTTAATCTAGCTAATTGAACCAGAACCTCATTCTTTAACCTTAACTGATTTTGCTGATGACCTACGTCACTCGGTCATGAGCCCAGCGGTCATGAGCCCAGCGGTCATAAGCCACACGACCACCTAGTCTTGGCTTGTCTTGGCGTCTGAATTTGACGAACGTGCTTATCCACGATTAGCATTTTCCTGCTTCCTCACATGATTAGTGTTTTCCTACTTCTCACAATGTTCAAAGACAAGAAACATGAAGTGTGACAACTGGCATTTTGTTCTCCCGCACGCTGGACCGGGCAAGTTCAGCATGTGATTGGGTCACCTGGTGTGTCCTTCTCGGTCATGGAACTGATGGATTTGCAGATCATGTCGACCCACCATGGGGTCCTATCCTTTCGTTGCGCGAAGAATTTCAGCGAAACCTTTGCCTTGATGAGCTTTGCCTATGTTGACTTTTGCCCAATCGAAAATCATCCAGATTCAGATGACAAGATCCGTGGTGTTTTGAGAGGAAATGGCAAGATTATCGAAGTGGGAGCTCAATTGCAACATGGGTTCACCCGTTCCGGTCGCCGCTTCAGTTGTGACACTCACCCAGTCGATGGTGATGACCCTAACCCCAGACCCTTTTAGCGCTGCAGGCCTAATTCCTGCGACACCAGTTGCGGTGCCCGCCCCGATGACCCTAATCCCAGACCTTTCAGCACCGCAGGCCGAACCCGCGCGACACCAGTTGCGGCACACCAGTTGCGGCACCCGCCCCGCCGACGGAGATGACCCCAACCCCAGACCCTTTCAGCCTGTCTCTTATACACATCTGACGCTGCCGACGAATAGAGAGGTGTAGA
>ENA-ORBV01013383-ORBV01013383.1-microbial-mat-metagenome-genome-assembly--contig:-NODE-13383-length-12489-cov-4.492024_pt1 | contig 12489 bp, 6 predicted proteins | sample MGYA00237777_ERZ505514 | MGnify/ENA primary metagenome ERZ505514 (study PRJEB26160, sample SAMN06269048) | microbial mat metagenome | isolation source: Oligotrophic lake microbial mat | place... | reverse complement strand
CAGTAACGCAAAGCCGCGGCAATCACCGTGCCGGTGGAACTGCCACCCAAAATGCCTTCGACGCGCAGTAACTCGCGTGCCACTTCGAAACTCTCTCGATCGCTGATCGCATAGGCCTTTTTGACCTGCTCGAATTCGCTGATCGCGGTCAAATAATCACCGCCGATCCCTTCGACTGTCCAACTGCCACCGGTGCTATCCAGTTGTTTTTCATTGACGTATTTACTGAGCACCGAGCCGACCGGATCGGCCAGAATGAGCTCGACATGCGGCGCGGCGCGGGTGAAAAATCGCGATAAACCGGTCAGCGTGCCACCGGAGCCGACGCCAAACACCATGGCATCCATGTCGTGGCCCATTTGCTGCCAGATTTCTGGGCCGGTGCCAAACTCGTGCGCATAGGGATTGGACTGATTGCCAAACTGATTGATGTACAAAGAACCCGGCGTTTCGCCAGCGATGCGCCGCGCCAAATCCTGGTAATACTCTGGGTGGCCTTTGGTGACATCGGAACGGGTCAACACCACTTCGGCACCCATCGCCTTGAGATTGAAAATCTTCTCTCGGCTCATTTTGTCGGGCACCACCAGAATCAGCCGATAGCCCTTTTGCTGCGCGACCAGGGCCAGCGCTAAACCGGTATTGCCAGCGGTACCCTCGACAATCGTGGCGCCTGGCTGCAATAAACCACGGCGTTCCGCGTCTTCAATCATCGACAAACCAATCCGATCTTTGATCGAGCCACCCGGATTCATCGATTCCAACTTGAAAAACAGCTCGCAAACGCCGCTATCCATGCGCTGACAACGCACGATTGGGGTATTGCCGATCAGCTCAAGTACGTTGTTGTAGATGGCCATTATTGTCTCCTGCGACGGCAAACGCCCGTCATGGGTGAGGAAGCGAAGACTGCACCAGGATGGGGCGAAGGACCAGAGGCGCAAAGCAGTGTTAGTGGTTGCTGTCGGTGCTGGGCGAAAGCGCGCTCATGCGGCCAATAAGAGAGGCGCGCATGTCTTTCCCATTTCTCCGCCACCGCCAGTGCAATAATGGGCGCCCCATGTAAATCGCGATTGCCATGAATCGCCATTTGATTATTCCGTTGCTGCTGTTGGACACCCTTGGCTGCATCTTGCTGGCGTTTGGTCTGGGCGCCAAATTCTCGCCGGAAATGCCGTTGTTCAAGCCGCTCGCCGAGCTGGAACTGGCCTTGCCGATGATCATTGCCGGCGCTCTGTTGATACTGCTGTGCATGCCACTGATCGCACGTTGGGTGCTGGCATCCATGCGCGAACGCGGGCGTTGAGTAAGGAGCCAAATCTTACTTCGCCTGATGCGGGAACAGCTTGCGTTCCACGTACATCAGGCCGTGGTCGATCGCCCAGGCGATCAGACCGATGATCGCTAGAATCAGGAAGATGTGCTCGGTGAGGCCGCGGCGTTGGCTGATATTGAGCATGGCGCCCAAACCATGTGGCGCGTTGATCAACTCGGCCAGCATGATGTAGCCAAACGACAATCCGAACAGACCGCGCAATCCGCGGTACATCTCTGGCATCGCAGTGGGCAACAGCACTTTCAGCACGATCTGCCGGTCACTGGCACCGAGGGTGCGCGCGGTGTCCACATAACGATCCGGTACCGCAAGGATCGATGCTGCCGTCGTAGAAAATACAAACGGCAAGGCGGCGACGAAGATGAACATCACTTTCTGCGATTCGCCAATACCAAACCACAAAATAGTCAGCGGGATTAGCGCCGCGACTGGCACATTGCTCATCGGTATGACGATCGGCTTCAGGAAAGCATCCAACACGCGCCACGAGCCGGCGAGCACGCCAAGCGGAATACCGATCAGCAGCGCCAGCGAAAAACCCATCAGCACCCGCGTCATCGTCGCAGCGATGCTCTGGCCCAGATCGCGCTCAAATAACAAATTGGGAATCGCCGTAATCACTTCGCCGGGGCTCGGCAAAATGGCCGGTGAGATGAAACGCTCCTCGGCCGGGCCAAGCGTCAGCGCAAACCAGAAGAAACCCACCAGTACCAAGCAAGTAGCCGCCAGAAGCTTGCCCATCGCCGCCGCCGGTTCCTGACGCAGCTCTAGTGTCAACCCAGCTTTAGCCATGTTCGTGATCCGTGCACCTGATTGCTGCACAGGCTAGCAAGAATGCTGGGCGCATGAATACGTTTGCACCCCCGACGCGTTAACGGCGCTCGCGATTAAGCTCCTGCGGCATCGTTATTGGCGGCGACCACGCTGCGCAAGTGCGATAACCCATTTTGATGGTGAGTGCAGCATGAGCGAGAGTCTGCTAACCCAATCCGCGCCCACGTTTAGTTTGGCCGATGCGGTGCGTGCGCAGTTGGCGCTGCAGGCTTTGGCTAAAGGCGCGAGTGTAGACGAGCGTCGCAGCGCTTTGCTGCACGCTTTGGCGGTGGTCTGTCGCGGCCGTTTGCAGCAGCGCTGGGCACGCACGCAGGCCGCGGATGCGCGAGCGGTGAGTGAAGGGCGTGCGCGCCGTGTGCACTATTTGTCGATGGAATTCCTGATTGGCCGAGCGCTCAGCAACGCGTTGGCGGCGCTCGGTGGTAGCGGTTTGCAAAGCTTGCTCGACGAGTGCGCGCTGGATTTGCCCAGCGTGCTGGATCGCGAACCCGATGCTGCATTGGGCAACGGCGGATTGGGTCGTCTGGCGGCGTGTTTTTTGGATGCCTTTGCCGAGAACGGTTTGCCGGCTTTTGGCTACGGTTTGCGCTATGAATTTGGCATGTTTGCGCAGTGCATTCAGGATGGTCGGCAGGTCGAAATTCCCGACGATTGGCTGCGTAACGGCAATGCGTGGGAAGTACCGCGGCCGGAATTGCGCTTTGCGGTGGGCTTTGGTGGGCGCGTGCATAGCGACGGTCATGGTCGACAATGGTTGCCCAGCCTGGAAATCAACGCCTGCGCTTTTGATTTGATCATACCGGCGCATCACAGCGAACATGTCGTGACGCTGCGCCAGTGGCACGCGCAGGCCAGCGATAGCATCGACTTTCAAGCCTTCTGCCGCGGTGATTACGCGGGCGCATCGCAACAACGCATTGCCGCCGATACGCTGAACTGGGTGCTCTATCCAGACGACAGCACCGATGCCGGACGCGAGCTGCGCCTGAAACAAGAGTACTTTTTGGTATCCGCCGCGCTGCAAGATTTGCTTGCGCGGCATCTGCAAGAAGGCGGTTTGATTGAGGATTTGGGTCGCCGCAATGCCATCCATTTGAACGATACGCATCCGGCCTTGGCGCCCGCCGAATTGTTGCGTTTGTTGATGGACGAACATGGGCTGGAGCTCGGCAACGCGTGGCGTATTACCCGCCAAGCGCTGTCCTACACCAATCACACCCTGCTGCCCGAAGCGCTGGAAACCTGGCCGGTGGCGTTGATCGAACGTTTGTTGCCGCGTCATCTGGAATTGATCTACGGCATCAATGATCGTTTTCTGGCCGGTGTGCGCGCGCGTTTTCCGGGCGATGAAGCCTTCGTGCAAGGTGTCTCGTTAATTGATGAATCACACGGTCGATTCGTGCGCATGGCGGGTTTGGCCATCGTTGCGTCGCACAAAATCAATGGCGTGGCGGCGCTGCATTCGCGTCTGATGGTCGAAACGATTTTTGCCGACTACGCGCGTTTGTATCCCACGCGCTTTTTCAATGTGACCAATGGCGTGACACCGCGGCGTTGGATACAGCAAGCCAATCCGAAGCTAACTACACTGTTGGACCGCCGCATCGGCACGGCTTGGCGCAAGGATCTGGAACAATTGTCGCTGCTGCGCGAGCAGGCCCAAGACAGCACGCTGCAGCACGAGGCTATGGCGGTCAAACTGGCCAATAAGGTGCGCCTGGCGACGCTGATTCGGCGCGAATTGGGTCTTAGTGTGGATCCGAGCAGTCTGTTTGATGTGCAAATCAAGCGCATTCACGAGTACAAACGGCAGTTGCTGAATTTGCTGCACGTGGTTGGCCGTTATCACGCGATGTTGGCCAATCCAGACGGACCCGATGGGCAAGGCTGGATACCACGTACGGTTATTTTGGCCGGTAAAGCGGCCTCGGCGTACAAGGTGGCCAAACAAATCGTACATTTGGCGCACGATGTAGCGCGGATGATCAACAGCGATTCACGCGTGTGCGACCGCCTGAAGTTGGTGTTCATACCCAACTATGGCGTGAGTTTGGCGGAAGTGATCATTCCAGCTGCGGATTTGTCCGAACAAATTTCCACCGCGGGTACCGAAGCATCGGGTACCGGAAATATGAAGTTCGCGATGAACGGCGCGCTTACTATTGGCACCTGGGATGGCGCCAATATTGAGATGGCAGAAATGATCGGAACAGACGATGTATTTGTGTTTGGTCGCCGCGTGGAAGACATCGCCGGCATGCGCGCAGCAGGCTACGATCCGCGCCTCTATGCGGAGCAAGATTTGGGCTTGCGTCAGGTGTTGGAAGCGATTTCCAGCGGCGCGTTTTCGCCTGGCGAGCCGGCGCGTTATCGCGATTTGATCGATAGCTTATTGCACCGCGATCGCTACTTCCTGTTGGCCGATTACAGTGATTACGTCGCCGCGCAGGCGCGCGTTGATCAACTGTACAAACAACCACAGGCATGGGCGGCGTGTGCGCTGCGCAATATCGCCGGCATGGGGCATTTTTCGGTGGATCGCAGCGTGCGCGAATACTGGGATAAAGTCTGGTCACCGCAGGCGCTGGCGGCTAGCCACCTAGGCGGCGGCCGTCATGCTTGACACTGGCGTGGTGCAATCACTATTGGAAGCCCGTCACGCAGATCCCTTTGCGGTGCTGGGTATGCACGCCGATGACAGCGGTCAGCTGTGCGTGCGCGCGCTGCTACCCGGCGCTGAGCGGGTAACCGTGTTGGACGCCGGCTCAGGTCAGCAACTGGTTGAGCTAAGCCGTAGGCATCCCGACGGTTTTTTTGAGGGACCGATCGCGCGCCGCCGCAAACGCTTCGATTACCGTTTGCGCGTGCGTTGGCAAAACGGTTCGGAGGAAACCTACGCCGATGCGTTTGCGTACGGGGCGCTGATCAGCGACGCAGAATTGCTGGCCTTCCACGAAGGTCGGCACGGCCGGCCCTATGAAATGCTGGGGGCGCATCCGCAGGTTTTGGGCGGCAATCTGGGTACACCGGCGGTCAGCGGCGTGCGCTTTGCAGTGTGGGCGCCAAACGCCGGTCGGGTCAGCGTGGTTGGCAACTTCAACCATTGGGACGGGCGTCGGCATCCGCTGCGTTTGCGTCACCCAAGCGGCGTGTGGGAGACCTTCGTGCCACACGTGGCGCTCGGCGATCTCTACAAGTTTGAGATTGCGGCGAGCAACGGCGTGGTGTTGCCGCTGAAAGCTGATCCCTACGCTTTTGCTGCGCAAATGCGCCCCGACGAAGCCAGTCGCGTGGCGGGTTTAACCGCACTACGCGCGCTGCCGGCGGATCGTGGGTTGGCCAACCAGCGCCATGCGCCGATCAGCATTTATGAAGTGCATGTGGGCTCTTGGCGGCATTGCCGCGCGACTGGTTTCCCCAACTGGCGAGAGCTGGCTGAACAGCTACCCGCCTATGCAGCGGGTCTGGGATTTACCCACGTCGAACTGTTGCCGATTACCGAGCACCCCTTCGATGGTTCCTGGGGCTACCAGCCTTTAGGCCTATATGCACCGACCGCGCGTTTTGGCTCGGCGGACGAATTTGCCTACTTCGTGGAGCGTTGTCACGCGCATGGCGTGGGCGTGTTACTTGATTGGGTTCCCGCTCATTTTCCGTCTGACGCACACGGCTTGGCGCAATTTGATGGCACCCCGTTGTACGAATACGGCGATCCGCGCGAGGGTTTTCACCGCGATTGGAGCACGTTGATCTACAACTATCGGCGCACCGAAGTGCGCAGCTTTTTATGTGGCAGCGCGCGCTATTGGCTAGAGCGCTTTGCCGTTGATGGTTTGCGCGTCGACGCGGTTGCTTCAATGTTGTATCGCGACTATTCGCGCAATGCGGGCGAGTGGCTGCCCAATGCGCTGGGTGGTCGCGAAAACTTAGAAGCGATTTCGCTATTTCGCCATTTGCACGAGCAGATCGGCATGGAATTGCCCGGCACCATTACCATCGCCGAGGAATCGACCACCTTTGCACGCGTTTCCGCGCCTACCTACGCGGGCGGCTTAGGCTTCCATTACAAATGGAATATGGGTTGGATGAACGACACGCTGCGTTACATGGCGCAGCTGCCCATTCATCGGCGCTGGCATCATGATTTGATGAGTTTTGGCTTGGTTTACGCGTTCAGCGAAAACTATGTGCTGCCAATCTCCCACGATGAAGTGGTGCACGGCAAGGGCTCCATGCTGGGCAAAATGCCCGGTGACGAATGGCAGCGTTTCGCCAATTTGCGCGCCTATTACGGCTTCATGTGGGGCCATCCGGGCAAAAAGCTGTTGTTCATGGGCCAGGAGTTTGGCCAAAGTACCGAATGGAACGATGAAGAAAGCTTGCCCTGGCAGCAACTCGACGACTCCCGTCACCTGGGTGTACAACGGCTGATTAGCGATCTCAACCAGTTGTATCGCAAACACACCGCCCTGCACCGGCTGGATTGGGACAGCGACGGGTTCAAGTGGTTGATTGGCGATGACCGCGAGAACTCGGTGTTTGCCTGGGTGCGGTATGACGGCAGCGGCGGCGCAGTGATTGTTGTCAGTAATTTCGCCACGCAGATACGCGAGCGCTTCCGCTTGCCGTTGCCGGCTGGCTTGCGCACCTGGCGCGAAGCGCTCAACACCGATTCCGAGCACTATGGCGGTGGCAACGTCGGCAATGCCGGTCGAGTGCTGCGCGCCGAACGTGGCAGTAAAACGGGCCGAGCACCGGCGCTGTACCTGACCCTGCCGCCGCTGGCGACGGTGTTCTTGGAGCCGGCATGAGCGTGCGCCTGCCTTTGACGCTACTGCCCGGTGAGGCGGCGCCGTTTGGCGCGCATGTGGTGGAAGGCGGGGTGAACTTTGCCGTTTGGTCGGACCACGCCACACGCGTTGAACTGTGTATTTTTGACCTGGACGGCGCCCGCGAGCTGCGCCGCTACGACCTGCACGGGCCCGAACATGGTGTTTGGTGTGGTTTGTTGCCCGGCCTTGATGCGGGCTTGGTCTACGGCTACCGAGCGCACGGTCCGTATCAGCCGGAACGCGGCCATCGTTTTAACGCGCACAAATTACTGCTTGATCCGTACGCCCGAGAAATTGTCGGCCGCTTTCATTGGGAAGATGCGCACCACGGATACGCGCTCGGCCACCCCGACGGCGCGCGTTCTTTTGATCTGCGCGATAACGCGCTTGGCGCGTTGAAGGCGCGCGTGGCGCAGCCGCTGTCGCCATTGCCAGCAGGTCGACGTTTGCCGGTCAGTGAAGTGGTGCTGTACGAGGTGCACGTCAAAGGTTTTTCGATGCAGATGCCGGGCATCCCTGATGCCCTGCGCGGCAGCTACAGCGCCATGGCCCACCCGGCCGCGATCGCTCACTTCAAAGCCTTGGGCATCACCACCTTGGCGCTGATGCCGGTCCAATACGCGCTCAGCGAAGCGCCGCTGGCACGCGCTGGTTTGAGCAACTACTGGGGCTACAACACCATCGGTTTTTTTAGTCCCGATCCACGTTTTGGAGCCAAGCGCCACGACAGCAGCGCATTGCTCGCTGAGTTTCGGCAAATGGTCTGCGATTTACACGCTGCCGGGCTGGAAGTGGTACTCGATGTGGTTTACAACCACAGCGCCGAGGGCAATGAGTTAGGGCCCACTTTGAGCTTTCGCGGCCTGGACAATGCCGGATGGTATCGGCTAATGCCCGATGATCGCAGCCGCTTCGAGAACTTCAGCGGCTGCGGCAACAGCCTCAACGTGGCCCATCCGCGGGTTTGCCAGTTTGTGATGGACAGCTTGCGCTATTGGGTTGAGTACCTCGGCGTTGATGGCTTTCGCTTTGATCTAGCCAGCGTACTTGGTCGCACTTTGCTGGGTTTTGATCCGAACGCCGCATTTTTTGTCGCGCTGCGGCAAGACCCGCTGCTCGCCAACGTCCATCTGATCGCCGAGCCTTGGGATTGCGCTGCGCACGGCTACCAAGTCGGTCGCTTTCCAGGTCGATTTATCGAATGGAACGACCGCTTTCGCGATGCGGTGCGCGGTTATTGGCTGCGCCGCGGCGTCACCCGTGGCGAATTCGCCCGCCGCTTTTTTGCGTCAAGCGATTTATTTCATCATGGGCAACGCCTACCCAATGCCAGTGTCAACTTCATCACCGCGCACGATGGTTTTTCACTGGCTGACTTGGTGAGTTATTCGCGCAAGCACAACGAGCCCAACGGCGAACACAACCGCGACGGACGCGATAACGAACCTTCCGACAATTTCGGCGTGGAAGGCGCAAGTGCAGACCCGGAAGTCTATGAAACCCGTCGGCGCGTACGCCATGCGCTGTTATCCACGTTATTGCTGGCGCAAGGCACGCCGATGTTGTTGGCCGGCGACGAAACCGGCAACAGTCAGCAGGGCAATAACAATGCCTATTGCCAAGATAATTCGATCGGCTGGTTGGATTGGGCTGCCGACCACCGCGCTACCCAAGATTTGATTGGCGCTGCGCTGCGCTTGCGCGCCAATCAACCGCTATTGCGCCATGCGAGCTGGTTTACCGATGCGGCCGGCCACGGCGGCTCTGCCCGAGTGCTGTGGCGCACTCCCAATGGCACGCCGATGCAGATCCACGACTGGCACGATCACGAACGCAGCGCTTTCGCCTGCGAACTGATTGCCGCTGGCGCCACGCAGCCGCAAGTGCGTCTGCTATTTAACCCGGAAGCTTCGCCCTGTTCATTTGTGCTCGGCGAAACCGATTGGGCACTGAGTTTAGACAGCAGTGCCGAGTACCTCGCCTTTGGCGCTGCAGCAATCCCGATTCTGGTCGATTCCAGACCCGTCACCCACCTTTCCGTTCCCGCACGATCCTTGCTCGTGCTCGTCAGACCGCACACCCCGAGACATCCACATGATCCTAGAAACCTCAGTTGACCGCTTCTCGATGTGCATAGCACCATGATTCTGTTGGCTTTTCAGCAATTTCGCTCGTTCACCCATTGGGTGAGTACGCTACCGGGCAGATTGCACGGTTGTGGCGTGCCTGCGTTGCAACTCGTTGGAATGGAACAACCATTCCCCCGGTCTGGCGGCGTAGCCGCCCGCCGTTCAAGCCGGCGCGCGGCATGCCGCGCAAGCTTGCCGGCTTGCACCCTCATTGCGCTTATGCCCTGCACACCCACAACGGCACACTCTACCCCGTCCAACTGAGGTTTCTAGGTTGAAGCACCGCATGATTGACAAGACCGCGCCGGCCCCGGCAACAGCAGCGCCGCTGAACCTGGACAGTTGCGCGCAAGAACCCATCCATCTGCCCGGCGCCATACAGCCACAGGGCGCCTTGCTAGCATGCGAACAACGCGGCTTGACCGTGCTGTCGGTCAGCGCCAATGCGCAAGACATTTTGGGCTGCACACCTGAGCAGCTGTGTGGTCAGCGCTTGGGCGTGCTGCTTGATCCCCTCAGCGTCGCCAGCATCCGCAGCGCACTGGACGACGCCGTGGTGCGGCCCCACATGCCGAGTCTGGTTGCCTTGCAGCTGCGCGATGGCCGTGAACTGCAGAGCAAGGTACACGCCCATAAAGGCGTGGTTTACGTCGAGCTTGGCCCTGCCCCGCTCGCCCAAGTGCAGGCCATGTACACCGCGATGCAGGACACCTACCCGGTACTGGGCAGCATGACCGAAGCCGAATCGCTGGAGTCGATGCTCAGCATCGCCGCTGGCTACGTCAAACGCGTCACCGGCCTCGACCGTGTGATGATCTACCGCTTTGACGAGCAGTGGCATGGGGAGGTGATCGAAGAACAGTGCAGCCGCGCCGATGTGCCGCTGTACTTTGGACTGCGCTTTCCTGCCAGCGACATTCCCGCGCAGGCACGCGCGCTCTACCGAACGGGGCTCATCCGCTACATCGCCGACGTCAGCTACACCCCAGTGCCGCTGGTGCCGCAGTTGAACCCACAGGGCAATCTGCCCTTTGACCTAAGCTACTGCATCTTTCGCAGCGTCTCACCCGTGCATCTGCAGTATCTGAAGAACATGGGGGTGAGCTCCACGCTGGTGATGTCCATTGTCGTCGACGGCGAGCTGTGGGGCCTGATCTCTTGCCACCACTACGCGCCAACCGCGCTGGCATTAGTGCAGCGCCAAGTCTGCGGCATGGTGGCGCTGGTGGCCGGTGCCATGGTCAAGTCGCTGCAGGACAAACAGCAAAGCCAACAACGCATGCGCCGCGCCGCGCTGCAGCTGGCCATTCTGCAGGCCTTCGGCGTGCCAGGTCGCTCGGTGCAGGCCGCGCTGAAGTCAGCCGCGCTGGACTTCACCAAGCTGATGAACGCCACCGGCGGCGTGTTATGGCTGGGCGACGTGATTTTGCCCTTCGGCCACACGCCGCAGCCCGAGGTACTGGCCGCTGTGGTCAGCCAGGCCCGCGCGACCCTGGCCAGCCTGCCCGAGCGCCCGTGGCAGAGCACCGACCTGGGCCAGCGCGGCAGCGGTACGCCGGTACTGGGCGGCGGACTGGCGATTGCGCTGGACCCGCGGGCCAGCAAAGGCCTGCTCTGGCTGCGGCCGGAGTTGCGCCAGATGGTGCTGTGGGGGGGCAACCCCGACGAGCCCGCCACCCAGACCCTGAACCGCGACGGCAGCAGCACCATCAGCCCACGTCAGTCTTTCGAGAGTTGGAAGCAGATTGTGCAAAGCCAATGTGCGCCCTGGACCGCGGCTGATCTTGAAGCCGCTGGGTCGTTGCGCGCACTGGAGCTGGCGCTGGACACCCATCAAACCAACGAGTTGCTGTACGCCAGCGAAGAAAAGTTCAGAGGCCTAGCCGGGCTGTCATCCGATGCGTACTGGGAAACCGACGCGCAGCATCACTTCACGCAGTTCGAAACCGGCCGTCTGGGCGCCATGGGCCTGCATCTTGCACCCCTAGGCCGGCCCTTGGCCGAGTCGTTCCAGCCGGATGCCGCCGATGCCGAACCCTTGCTCGTGTCGATGGCGCAGCAACGTGTGATCCGCGATCTGGACTGCCATGCCCTACTAGCTGATGACCGCCGCCTGCCGCTGACGCTCAATGCCGAGCCGCTGTTTAGCCCCATGGGTGCCTTTGTCGGCTACCGCGGCACCTTGTCAGACACATCGGTGCGGCGCGCGGCTGACGCCGTACGCGTGGAACGTGACACCGCCGTGCGCGCCAACGTGGCCAAGTCGCTGTTCGTCTCGCACATGAGCCATGAGCTGCGCACGCCGCTGACGGCGGTGCTGGGGTACGCGCAGATGCTGGACATGTCGGAAACGCGGCCGCTGGACCCTAAACAGCGCGCCTGGGTCAAAGACCTGCTGAAGGCCGGCAACCACCTGTTGCACATGGTGGAAGATTTGCTCGATCTCTCGCTGGTGGAAGCCGGGCAGCTGAAACTGAGCATGGAGCCGGTGGACTTCAAGTCGATGGTGGACGAGTTGCTGCGCATGTTCGATGCCCCCGTATTTGCGCGTGCGCTGCAGGTGAACGTCGATGTCGACCGCGCATTGCTCGACCGCCCCTGGCTGGCCGACGCCAAACGGCTGCGACAGGTGCTGTTGAACCTGCTCAGCAACGCTGTGAAGTACAACGTCAATGGCGGCAGCATCACGGTCACCGCGCGCAGCTTAGATGGCGCCAGGGTGCATGTGGCGGTGGCCGACAGCGGCGTCGGCATCTCGCCGGCGGACTTGCCACACCTCTTCGAGCCGTTCAACCGCTTTGGCCATGACCGCGGCGTGCTCGCTGGCACCGGCATAGGCCTGGTCATCTCGCGAAGGCTAGTGCAGGCCATGGGTGGGCAACTCGTGGCCACCAGCACACTACAGGTGGGCACCACTTTTTCTTTCAGCCTGCCGGCATAGGGTTAAACCTAGAAACCTCGGTTGACCGCTTCCCATCACCCCTAACCCGATGCTTTTTTTTGACTTTTCAGCACTTTGATCAGTTCACCTATAGGGTGAGTCCGCTACGCGGCAGATTGCGCGGTTCTGGCGGGTGAGAACCGGCGGCTGGCGCCGCATGCGGCGCGCCGGTTCGAACGCCCGCAAGCACAGCTTGCGGGCCGGGACATGGCTGCATTGCAACTCGTTGGAATAGAATAACTATTCCCCCGGTCTGGCGGCGCAGCCGCCAGCCGTTCAAGCCGGCGCGCGGCATGCCGCGCAAGCTTGCCTGTTCCGGCCTGCAAGCAAAGCTTGCATGCGTTCAAGCCGGCGCGCGGCATGCCGCGCAAGCTTGCCTGTTCCGGCCTGCAAGCAAAGCTTGCATGCGTTCAAGCC
>ENA-ORBV01013381-ORBV01013381.1-microbial-mat-metagenome-genome-assembly--contig:-NODE-13381-length-12489-cov-5.614325_pt1 | contig 12489 bp, 8 predicted proteins | sample MGYA00237777_ERZ505514 | MGnify/ENA primary metagenome ERZ505514 (study PRJEB26160, sample SAMN06269048) | microbial mat metagenome | isolation source: Oligotrophic lake microbial mat | place... | reverse complement strand
CGCCAAAGGTGTAGATCAGTTGACTGGGTCGGAGGTCGCCAAGCTTGTTCATCTCGCTGTTCCTCTCACGCGTCTACCCTGAGACCGGTCGGATTCGTGTCCAATACCAAGTCGACGGTACCCTCCACGTCGCGCAGGCTATTGAGGCAGGTGAAGAGTTCCCAATCCAGCGGCCCTGGCTGCTGAACCAGCGGGAACGGCAGCATGTAGCGAAACACCGCGAAGTAGGCGAATCGTCGTGCGAGGCGAGTGCGCTCGTGGGCGCGGCGTGAACCCGCCTCTTCGCTGGTGAGTGCATCGAGCAGATCGCGGTACTCCGCCGGATCGCGCACGTCCTCGGTGAATCCATGCCCTGTGAGTGTGGAGGTCGCAGCGGTCACGGCGGCGCCACCGAAGCAGGCATGTTCCAGCGCGACCGTACTGACGTAGGAGATACTGACTGGTGCCATATCCATCAGAGAATAGCTGCTCGTTTCGTCGTCGGGCCAGACAAATCGGACCGTCGTCGGGGCACGCGCAGCGAGGTCGCGCAACGCCGCAAACTGCGTCGCATTGCTGCCGGTCGCGCGACTGCCCGTGGTGTTGGGGTGCACGCGAACCACAACATCAACCTCAGGCCGTACCGAAGCCCACGCCACGGTCTCCTCCAGCCATCGCTCCTGTGTGCCGAATGGCGAGGAATAGTCGGCACACGCGACGTACTCGTCTTCTGAGGAAGTGAACACCACCATCAGTGGAGCACCGACCCGCAGTCCCAGCGTCTCTCGCACCGCGGTGTGGGCTTCCGGGGGCCCAGTCAGGGCAAGCCAGTTCAGCCTCCGGCCGTGCGCCCGATCGGCAAGCCACTGATCAGTTGCCTGTGACTCGCTGCCGGTCAACGGAACGTCGCTCCACGCACGCCACGCATCGCGAATCGGCGAGATCGAGAGGCAGTCCGCATTCTCCGCGAGGTACAGTGTCTCCTGAAGCCAGCCCCGTTCGTGTGTCACGACACGCACGCCGGCGGCGCGCGCCAGTTCGAAGGCGACTCGCAGGCTCCCCAATCGTCCGTTGAAGAGCAGCATCACGTCAGGTCGCCATGTCGTCAGCAGGCGGTCCATCGCGAATGCCACGAGCAACCCGGCCTCGAGATAGGCACGCAATACGCTCTCGACCGCGGGTTGGGTCGGATCGATCCGATTGACCCGAAAGTGACTGTGCACCGACGAGACGATCCACTCGCCGATCGCCCAATCCTTCCATCGCGCTTCGAGCAGTACATCGCGCGACATCTCCGCCGCCCACTGTGTCGCGAGGTCTCGCTCCCCATTCGTCAGGTGGTCGCCAAGCCATTCGTGCGGCATGCGCAACCCATCCGCCTGCGTGTGCTGGGCGCGCAGACAAGTCGCGCAAGATGCTGCCTGCCGCGGCGCGGTCGACACCCAATGCATGTCACATTCGCGGAAGGCCCCATCACAGAGTACGTAGCGCACCTCGGCGCCACGCCAACGCGCGCCGTGGAGAATCGTCATCTCCTGAAGCGCATGCAGCATCCACTGACCGTATGGCATCCATGTGAGTACGCGCGGTGTGGAGATACCCGGTTCCAGCGGCGCGGCAATGACGGCGCTGCGCGTCGCGACTTCAGCTGCCTTGCCAACCGCGGAAACTGCGACTACGTCGATACCCGGTGCTGATGTGCTGCCTTCTGCGCCGACACTCGGCGCCGCGGGTGCGTCCGCGCCGCGACCGCCGGATGCGGTAGACCACGCCAGGACCAGCAGGGAGAGCCCCGTTTCAGTATCGCCGGTCGCGAGAAATAACGCGCCAAGGCGCGTCGTGCCCTCCGCGTCAAGCGTCCCATCGACGCCGAGCTCCGCCAGCGCTTCCCGCTCCCGGAAGGAATTGCCTGCCGCGACACATTGCCGGGCCCACTGCACCGCCTCCCGTGCCCACGACGTCGCCATCTGCGCGAGGCCGGTGCCCAGGATTTCATCCGCTGCGCCCAACGCCGCAACGGCATCAAAAGCCTTCCCGCCAAGAATCGCATCGGCCAGAGCGTGCGAGGCCGTGCAGTACTGTGACGGATTGTTCGAAACGATCGTGGCGCGCAGCCTGAGATCGTCTGGCGCAGTCGAGGCGTCGACTCCCGACCCGAGGTCACGCTGGTAGAAATGCGGAAACGGGATCCGAGCACCACGCGCCCCTGCTGCCGCGCAGGCGACCCAGAAATCCCAGTCCTCGTAGCCTCGCATGTTGGTGCGGTAGCCGCCGATGCGCTCCCACAAGGAGCGTCGGAACGCGGTGATACCGGGCAGGAGATTGACCTGCGCCTGACGTGTGGCGTCCCACGACTGACCCGGACACTGGCGCTGCTCCGCCCTGTCGAAGGCGATCACGTCCGGCCAGACCAGGCCGAGTCCGGGATCGCCGGAATACATGACTGCGACGGCGTGGAGATACAGCGGCGAGATGACATCGGCGGCGTCGAGACAGATGATGATCTCCGACGACACTGTGAAAATGCCAGCATTCCGCGCCTGCGCCGGATGGCCGCTGTTCGTCACGCGGATCACACGGATCGCGAGTTCCGGCCAGCGAGCAGCGAAATCTTCCGCGATCGCGACTGAGTTGTCGGTGCTGCCGACGTCCACCACCACGATCTCCGTCGGGCGGAGGATCTGGGCTGCGACCGACGCCAGAGCGGACCCGATCCACTGGCCCTGGTTGAACGCAGTAACGACGACAGCGATCGACTGATGCATGCTCAGCAGGGAGGAGGATGGCGAGACTGATGCTCCACCTCCCACTCAAAAATCGTGCCTCGTATAAAGCGAGGTAAATCAACGACTTGAGAGTCTCGCATCGGCCAGATGGCGCATTGTCTGGCACGAAATGCCGAGTGACGGAACGAATTGCCGCGTTCGCCGACGCGTGCTGGTAACAGAGTCGCGCGCTGGCGCTTCCATGGTGGAGAGGCCGCGGTTCAGCGCTGACCGGTCGCTCGCCGACGCCAAGCCTGGGTCGCCCGCCGCTCGCCCGCCGGTCCTCGCGCGGCCCTGGAGCACGCCATATACTCGATCGACCCCGATCGAAATTCCTCTCCCGAAGGTCAACTCGCGTCGAGCTTAGATGAAAAATCCTTTCAAATCCGCTCGACCGACCCCGACCGAAATTCCGGTCCCGCCATTGCCAGCCGCAGCACCAGCAGCCCCCGAAGCAGTCGTGGGAGTTGAAGCCGTCCTCGGCCTGGCCCTGAAGGACAAGTTCTCACAGGTGTATGAGAAGAATATCTTTGGCGGCAGCGTGTCGCGCTCGGGCGAAGGCTCCGATCTAGTACAAACCGCCGTCATTCGTCGTGAGATACCCGCACTGATGGCCGACCTGAGCATTCAGACCTTTCTCGACGCGCCCTGCGGCGATTGGTACTGGATGCAGCATGTGGCCTTACCCGTGAAGCACTATATCGGCGTGGATATTGTCGAGGCACTGATTGTCAAGAATCAGGCCCGGTTCGGCTCTGACAAAACTTCGTTCCAGTGCGTCAACCTCGTCCAGGATCACATTCCGAGAGCCGACCTGATTTTTTCGCGGGATTGCCTGGTGCACTTGTCCTTCACCGATGCACTGAAGATGATTGCCAACTTCAAGAAATCGGGAGCGACCTATTTGCTGACCACGACCTTTACTGATCGTGTATCGAATAGTGACCTGGGCGATGGTTTCTGGCAGCCGTTGAATATGCAACACCCGCCCTTCAGCTTCCCCGAGCCATTGCGCCTTATCAATGAAGGCTGCACAGAAGGCAACAACCTGTTCACTGATAAGTGTCTTGGTCTCTGGCGATTAAAGGATGTTCTGCCGTGGAGGCCGCGAACATAGTGCGCAGGGTGATCATGCCGTAAGCGTCCCTGCCAAGCAGGCCATGCGTTGCAAGGCAGATCGGTGCATTGCTCGTGCCGGCGACGTGATCACTGCGCAACTGCATCCCGTCGCCCGGGTCAGAATCCGACGTTCAGGCTGAACCTGATTCGCGGAGACGCGCCAGGTCGCCCTCGAAGTCGAACGGTCAACCATGTCGGTTCAGGGGAAGCTGACGATCTCTTCATAACAAGGCTTGCTCTGAATGAATTCACCCGTGGAAAACTGCTTCTGCTCTGCGACCTTCATTTCGTTGAGCGCATTCAGATCATTGTATTCATACAGCACTTCACTGATAAAGTGATGATGTTTCATGCCACACATTTCCAGCATGGGATATAAAAGGGCTGCATCGCCAGCAACGTTGAAATACCTGCCACCGGTGTCTCGCAAATCATCGTCCCGGATCTTGTTCCAAAGCTTGCTCTTGAATGTCCGTAAGTGAGACGCATACCAATTCCTGCTTTTCCTGTAAAGTCTGGTGTTCTCTATTTTTTTACAATATGGACCATAGTTGCCACTCCTGGGAACGAAATTTCCATAAGTCAACCATATACTCGGGTCGGAATAAACTTCATTCAGTTTTTCCAGAACACCATCATGATAGAACCTGTCATCGCCATCCAGATTCACAATGATGTCTTCCCCGTCTCTGGACATCATGGAGATCCCCTTCACGATATTTGCCAATGGAGATCCCGCTCGTGTCGTGTTGTAAACACGTGTCAATTTCGGGGAAACGGGATCATCCTGAAAGGCTTTCACGATACTCGCGGTCTGGTCGGTAGAACGATCATCAATGATGACGCAGGTGAAATTTTCATAGGTTTGACACATCACTGATGCTAAACAATCACTGATGTATTCATCTGCGTTGTAGACCGGGACCACAACAATGAATTTGTTCATTTTGCAGAGCACTGTCTGTCGTGAATGGAAGGATGACGTACAAGCTCCGACGTCTTGCGCGGGAACAGGCTGATCCCGACCGATGTGCTGCAGGAGCACACCCTGTGCCAGACGGTAAACCGTTGCCTGGCAACCATTTGAACAATTCAACCGGCGTTCGCTCAAACGCGTCATCGGCACGTTCGTCCCTGGCGACAGGGCAGTTCTTGCCGCAACCACCTCCCGGCGGTACGCCGCCAGTGCGCCCGGCGCCGTGGTGCCAGCCGCTTTGGGGGGTCGGCTCCGGACACAGCCGTTCTCGCCGAGGACACGGACAGTTCTGCCGTCCTGCCCCGGGCAGTTCTTGCCGTCTGCCATGCTGCTGCGCCGCGCCCGGCCCGCCATGCCCAGCAGCCAGACAGCGTCGATATTCCCATATGGCATAAGGGGTTTCGCGGATCGCGCGGACGCGAATAACCGCGGCGACATGACACCGGTGGCCCATGGCCCAGTTGCTGCAAACGCACGGTGCGAGCACTCCACTGCGTCACCCGTCCACGCTGTCTGTCGGTGGACGAGTGCCGCGGTGCCATCGCTCTCACTCTTTGCACGCTGCCGTCGCACGCCACAACCGGATACCTCCCCCCCATGCCTACTCCCGCTGCTGAACACCACCCGCTGGCAACCGACCTGCCCACGCCCGACGCACTGATGCAGATCGCCGACGCCTGTTTCGCGGCGGGCCTCGTCCAGAGCGCGGGTCACCTCTTCGGGCTCGCCGCTGCTGCCGGAGCCGACGCCGAGACGGCGAGCAATGCACAGCGCCGCTCGGTTGACGCGCAGGTCACGGATGCCGCGATCGCACGGCACGGATTCGGGCCACGGGAGTTCCTCATTCCGTCGGCGGAGCGGCGCGACGACGGCACGCCGTTGTTCATGCTTCCGCTCCCGGTCGACGCGGCCGGGCAAGCCGAGGTGCTGCAGGTCATCGAGAGTGAGCTGTCCGGTGACGGTGTCGATGCCGAACTGCGAAACTTCCTCGCGGTCATGATCGAACCAGGTGACGCTTTCGTCGACTGCGACCCGGGCTTCGGATTCGCCAGCCTCGCCGCCGCATCACGGTATCCGGGACAGGTGAGCGTCGTCACGCGCGCCGCTGATGAGGATCACGCGGCGTTCATCCGCCACGCACTGGCATCCAACACCGTGCGATCCGCCAGCGTGGAGGCGCCGGTCAATGGGACCGTTCAATCACTCGCCGCACTGTTCCGTCACACCACCGTGCAGCGCGCACCGCGCGTCGTGATCTACGCTGGTCAGGCCGAGGATATCGACGGCCTCCTCCCGGACATCGGTGCCCTGGTCAACGATCGGCGTGTCGGGGCCATCGCGTGGTCGGTCGGCGTCGATGCGGTCACGGATGCGGTGGCTGATCGACTCGAAGCGATGGGGGTGTCACACTTCGTCATTGCATCCGACAGTGACGGCGCAGTGCTCGTGCCGCAGTCCGGACTCAGTGGCGCGAGGCTCATCATCTCCGTGCCGGCACACGTGCTGGCGGACCGACAGGCCGCATGAGCGCGCGTACAAAGTCGCGCCCTCGAGCGCCTCGCACCACCAGCTCCATCGTCGCCTCCGACAAGGCCGTCACCGTATCGGCTGACTCGGATTTCAGTCGCAGTCTCACCGCACTGATCGACGCGCACGGCATTCGTCGTGTCATCGAAACGGGCACGTACTTCGGCACCGGCACCACGCGTACCATTGCGCGCGCGTTGCAGGCCGGTGGCGTCGGCGGCGTCTGCTACTCGATCGAAGTCAATCCGGTGCATCATCTGGTCGCATTGCAGAACCTGCGACACGATGGACTGCTCGGTATCGTACGACCGCTCCTCGGCCTGTCGGTGCCACGCGCCATGCTTCCGACACCTGACGCGGTGCGGCAAGCCACCATCGACGACGTTGCCGGCAGCGATGTGATCGTCGACCACGATGAAGCAGACCGCGTGGTACGGTATCTCGCCGAGACGAACAATCCTGGCGTACCCGACAACCTGCTCGCGTTCGCGCTGCAGAGTGTGGACTATGCGCCAGACCTGGTGCTGCTCGACAGCGGCGGGCACATGGGGTTCATCGAGTTTCAGTATCTGCTTCAGCGACTCACCGCCCCCACCCTCCTCGCGCTCGACGACATCAACCACGTCAAGCATCAGAAAAGCTGGGCCTTCATCAAAGCCGATCCCCGCTTTGAGGTGCTCGTCGAGTCAGACGAAAAGTTCGGCTTCGGCATCGCGACGTACTCACCAGCCCCCCTGGACCCACGGCGCCTGCTCTGGATTCGTACCGATGCCGTGGGCGACAACGTGTGGGCCAGCGGCATGCTCAGCGCCGTTCGTGCGCACTGGCCACGGGCGCAGATCACCGTCTTGTGCAACGCACACACACATCCACTGCTGGAAACGCATCCGGCCGTGGACCAATGTATGGTCGTCGACAAGCAGAGAGCCTGTACCGAGTCCGGATACCGCCAAAGCTTCTGTGAAGCAATTCGTCGTGGACAGTTCGATCTGGTGATGGTCAGCCACTTCTCGCGTGAAAGTCTGATCGATGTGCTCGCGCAGTCGGCCGGTGCACCGATCATCGGGTACGACGGTAACGAGAATTTGTACCACACCGGCGAGAAGCAGCTGCGCGACCTGCTCTATACGCGACTCGTCCCACCCCCCGCGGATGCGCGCCACGAGGTGGGTCGCCACCGCCATTTTCTGACGTCGCTCGGGATTGCGGCCAGCGATTTACATCCGGTCATGCACGTCACTGAGGCCGATGTCGCAGCCGCTGCATCGCTGTACGCACAGCATGGGCTCGACCCCCGGAAAACCGTCGTGCTCGTCGCAGGCGTCGGTCGCGCTCACCGCGTCTATTCGGGTTACGGCGAGGCAATCGGAAAGATCTGCCGCGCCAACGGACTCCGGATTGCAGCCGTCGGCATCGACGCCGATGCACAGCTGATCGCAGCCAACACCCGCGGCTTCAGTGACATCACGGTCAACCTCTGCGGCAAGACATCACTCCGCGAATTGGTGGCCTTCGTCCGTGCGTCGCGAATCGTGGTCGGGGCCGAAACCGGCACGACCAACATGGCCAGCGCGCTTGGCGTGCCGACGGTCGTGCTCATGGGCGGCGGTGACTTCGGCCGATTTCTCCCCGCCTCACCGCGCGACACCATCGCCTGCCTCCCGCTCGCCTGTTACGGCTGCGGATGGAAGTGCTCCTTCTCGCGTGAACACTGCATCCGTGATGCGATGCCGGATGTCATGCAGGCGGCCTTCGCTGCCGCCCTCGCCGGACCCTCCGATAAGCCGCGTGTCTTTGTGCCCTCGGCGCGTCGGCTGGCCAGCCGGTCGGACCTGCCGCCCATCGGCGATGTGCGACGATGGCTGCCGAACGACATCGCGGAGATCATCGAGGTGGACGAACCCCGATGAGGTCGGGCCCGGGGATTCGGCGCCTGGCGCGGCCGCTGGCTGATGAGCCGACAGCCGTGGCCGCGGCCGCGGCCGCGAACAAACCGGTCGCAGACGATCGGTTTGGCGCATGGAGCGAGACGGCGGCAAATCTCCGAACTATCCGGCGCGGTGCCCTCTGCGCCCCCGCCGCCGCCGATGCGCGGTTCGTCGAACTGCTGCCGGCGGCTGACCTCGTCTCCTTCGATGTCTTCGACACGCTCGTCACCCGCGCCTGTGCGGCACCGGCTGAGGTCTTTCGGTTCCTCGCGCTCGAGCCGCCACTTTGTATAGCCGGCATGTCGCCATCCGAACTGGCCGCGCATCGCCGGGCCGCCGAAACCGAGGCACGACGCCTGCGCGCCGCGAAAACGCGCACGGATGCCGAAGTCTCGCTGGCCGAGATTCACGATCAGCTCGCACTGCGGCTCGGGGTCGATACGTCGGCGGCGTTCGCGGCGGCCGAACTCGCCGCCGAACACCGCCTCGTGCGCGCCAACCCCCGCGTGGTTGCCTGGCTCGATGCCGCCCGCAACGCCGGCAAGCGCGTACTCGCCATCTCCGACACCTGGTATTCAGCACAGCAGGTGCAGGCGATGCTCGCCGCCGTCGGTATCGACATCCACCTCGCCGCGATCTACACATCGTCCGACGCCCGCGCCACCAAGCAGGATGGCCGCCTCTTCGCCGTCGTGCAGTCGCGCGAGGGAGTGGTGCCGGCCCGGTGGCTGCACGTCGGTGACCACGGCGTCAGCGACCATCAGACACCACGCCGGCTCGGGCTGCAAACCCTCCTTCAGCCGTTTGATGGGGCCCGCGAGGTACCATCGCCCGCCCTGACGCTCGCCGGATCGATCCGCACCGGGCTCACCGCCGCTGCACGCCATCGTCGGGAAAATGCCGCATGGCGAATCGGGTATCGCGCGCTTGGACCGCTGCTCACGGCGTTTGCACAGTGGCTCGGTGCCCAGGCCCGGGCGTCCGGCGCACGGCGCATCGTCTTCCTGCTTCGTGATGGCCTCCTCTTCGAGCGCATCTGCCGCAGCTGCCACGCGTTGCCTGACGGCGTCGGTGTCAGCAGCATGCCGGCCTCGCGCCGCGCGGCGCTGCTGCCCGCCGTCCTCGCCGACGCCAAGTGGGCACTGCCAGGGTTGCTCGCTGGTGTGGGGCCGCGACCGATCGGCGAGTACCTCACCCGACTCGGCATTGCACCGCAGAAACATGCCGCCGCACTGGCGCGGGCTGGCGTTCCCGACCTTCATATCGCGGTTGATGCGCGAGTCGCCGAGTACCGTGATCTCATCGTCCGTGTGCTCGCGATTCCCGAGATCCTGAAGGAGCTTGGAACGCATGCCGCACGCGAGCGCGATGCGCTGCTGCACGCCCTCGCCATTGCGGGACTCCGCGACGGCGCACCCTCGATGCTCGTGGATCTTGGCTGGAATGGGTCCATCCAGAAAGCGCTGCACCGTGTGGTCGTGGCCGCGGATCGGCGCGATCCGCGGTGGCTCGGTTGTTATCTGGCCACCTGGCCCGGCATCGCCGATGGGGCGCCAGCCGCTATGCAAGCCCGCGGATTTCTCAGCGATGCCGGCGCGCCGGATTCGGTTAGGCACACCCTCGCGACGGGCCGCGAACTGCTCGAGGTGCTCTGCTCGTCGTTCGAGGGGTCGCTGCTTCACTTCACCGGCACGGATGGCACACCGGTGCTGGCCCCCTACGAATTTGACGATGCACACGCCGCGGCCATCCGAAGCATCCATGACGGCGCCGACGCCTATGCCAGCGCGCACGCCGCAGTTCTCGACAGCGCCGACGCCCTGCTCACGATCGACGAGGCAATTCACGAATGGGCGCGGCTCACACACAATCCGACGCACGAGGAAGCCTCCGTCCTCGGTCGCCTCTCGCACAGCGACAATGTCGGCTCGCAGAGCAGTCGCCGGATCGCCTCGTTCTCGGCACCGCCTACCGACGGAAACGGCCTGCTCCAGGACTGGGCGCTCGCCTACTGGAAACAGGGCCTCACCGGGCAGCGGACGCCCGAGGGCGCCGCGCTCCGCTCAATTCTCTGGCTCGCCGACGATCCGGCCGCGTAGCCCGGCGCCGCATGCCCCCGCTGACAAGGGTCCGCGCGGACACGTCGAAGGCCCGGCCCGGGCGGAACGCGATGCCGGAACGGCGAACGTCGCTACTGGTCGGCCTCACCCAGATGACAGCGCCCCGACTCGCTGACCCGTACCACCATGTCCGCCGACCACATGGCGCGCGGCTGAGCGCCGCTGCGCCGCTCCGGTTGCCCCCGCCACCACTCCGTCCGGATGAAGAACGCGACCACGCCAGCCGAGATCCACTCGGCAATCGCCGCCGCCGTGGCGTTCTCGGGCGCCGGCAGGTGAAACAGCACGATGGCATCATGATCACCCGACGAGAGTCGCGCGAATTGCGACATGACGGCCGCCGAGAGCGCCCTCGGTCCATCCGCGATCGCCATCCACGCCGCTCCACTGCTGGCGCCAAGTGCCGCCGCCTCCACCAGCAGCGCATCACCGTTGACGACGTCGCCCCAGCCGGCATCGATCACCGCCAGCGGCTGGGAGAGCGGCTGGGAGAGCGGCTGCGAGAGCGACGGCAGGGGCACGGGCGAGAGCGAAAATCCGGCCGTCCCCGATCCAGCGACGGCATCCGCCGCAAACCACCCGCGGAGGCTGGCGGCCGTCTGGTCGAGATTCCAGTGGGCGCGCTGTGCGGCGCGTCCTGCGTCGCCCAGCGCGCGTCGACTGGCCGGTGAACGAAGCAGCTCGTCAATCGTCAGGCGCAGTTCGCTCAGCGACGTGACAACGCCACCGTCGAGTTCCGGCGCGAGGTCCACCGCCGGCGTGCAGACCCATGGCAGCCCCACGGCCATCGCTTCCAGCAGCACCAGCCCGGCGCCCTCGGACTGCGAGGGAAAGAGCAGGAGATCGCTTTCACCCATGGCCTCGAGCACTTCATGACGCGGCCGCCCGTCGAGCCAGAGACAGTCCGTGCGCGCCAGAACGGCGTCGCCGAAGGCGATGCCGTAGTCTGGCGTGCCGGTGTAGAGGTCACCGATGAAGACGATGCGCCGCCCGGGCACCGGCGGGAGGAGCTGGAGCATCTCGACCTGAAACTTGAGCGGTGCGATCAGGCCGACGCAGAGCAGCACCTCCTCCGACGGTGCGATGCCGTGCCGGCGTCGAAAGTCCTGCGTCGCGGTCGAGTCCAGTGGCGGAATGCCGATCCTGGACAGCCCGTACGGCACCTGCCATTCGCGCAGCAGCCTGGCCGCCGGCGACGACTCGAAGAAGACGCCGATGCGGTCGTACCGGATCACGACTGACCGAACCAGGTCCGCCAGCCGCGGGTCACTCCGCACCACCGCCATGTCAGCATTGTTCACGTTCACGAGCAGCGTCGTCCGAAAGCGTCCGGTATATGACCCCACCGGCTCCAGCAGGCCGCTGCGCAGGTCCAGCAGGACCACCAGTTCCTCGACCCCCCACGTGTTCAACGCATCGAGGGCGCTGCGCCACATCGTGATCGGCAGCACGGTACCAGGCATGCCGGGCCGCTCGACCGAGGTACGGTTGGCGACGTCGAGGAAGAGGAGTTCGACGTCGTCTCCAGCACGCTGCAAGGCAGCGGCAAGATGACGTGCCAGGACCTCAGTACCGCCTCTATCATACCAGAATTGAGACAGTAAGCCAACACGGCGACGCTTCTTGACGATTTTTGGCGCAATCATGCAGTATCGTCCAGTGCCCCTCGACGCAGCATGCTTGTGATTGCCATTCCGCTCGTGCGACGCTGCGATGCGAAGTGGTGCCTCAGCGGCGCATCCACGGAAAGGTCGCCGTTGCAAAGAGCCCCGGTGAGGAAGGTCCGGCGTTCTGCATCCACAGCGTCTGGGCCATGCTCGCCAACGAGTGCCGCGACAACCGGTGCCGCATCAGACACCGGAGACCCGTCGATCCGGTCGGTGAGCGACGCGCGAGTCGTCGCAGCCGCGGGCAGCAACCAGGGATGCACGATGTTGAGAATAGACATTGGAAGTCGTCTGGGCCGCGGGCAATCAGGTGTCTCACTGCCCAAAGCACTCCCTATGCCCTGTCTCTTATACACATCTCCGAGCCCACGAGACTAAGGCGAATCTCGTATGCCGTCTTCTGCTTGA
>ENA-ORBV01013380-ORBV01013380.1-microbial-mat-metagenome-genome-assembly--contig:-NODE-13380-length-12489-cov-6.855704_pt1 | contig 12489 bp, 11 predicted proteins | sample MGYA00237777_ERZ505514 | MGnify/ENA primary metagenome ERZ505514 (study PRJEB26160, sample SAMN06269048) | microbial mat metagenome | isolation source: Oligotrophic lake microbial mat | place... | reverse complement strand
AATGATACGGCGACCACCGAGATCTACACCTCTCTATTCGTCGGCAGCGTCAGATGTGTATAAGAGACAGTTTTTCTACTCCACTTCGACTTCTTATTTAATTCACTTGGACAACATGAAATTTCTTGTGAATGCTTCTTCTTTGGCTTGGCTATTCTCAGCACTTCTGCTGGCGCCTAATGCATCGGCATTTGTTAGCCATGACGCAACAACGGCTTCCATCTCCTCTTCAAGCCTTTCCATGTCTTCCACTGCCGGGGATGAAAAATCTCGCAATCCCAACCCTGCCATTAAAGTGGCGGCCCAAGGCATGACGTTGTTGAAACCCATCTTCCAACTAGAAGCACAATTGCAAGCGGCTGCTCTAGGAGCCATTGCCAAAGTCGACAAAGATGAAGTCGCGCAACAACTCGCCGACACCATTAAAAGCAACAAGGTCTTGATTTATACCTATGGTTTGAGCCCTTTCAGTGCCGAAGCCGTGGCACAATTGGAAGCGTCGGGTTATGACTTTACCAAGATTGAATTGGGTGCCGAATGGTTCCTTTTGGGTGGCACAGAATCAGAAACGCGTGTGGCGTTGTCCAAATATCTTGACAGTGGTGCCACGAGCTTGCCTAAGATTTTTATTGGCGGCAACTGCATTGGCGGGTGTGCCGACTTGGCCGCTCTTGTGGAGAGTGGAGAGCTGGACGCCACCATGAAGAAAGCCGGTGTATCCAAAAAGGGAGCGCTCAAGGAGAAGAAGGGTGCATTCGCAGGATTTTCTCTCTTCAAATAAAAAGGCAGTTCAAGAAAGATCGTCGCCCGAGTGCTTTGGCACATACATAGATCATTATTTTAATAGGTATAATTATAAAAATCGATGTATTACTATTTCCACGAAATTGGCACGCCATTGTTTGTGCTCAATTTTTCGGGGCGGCAATGGTGTAGGCATTCTCCAATCTGTTGCCGGCCCAAGCGGTGAGAACAAATGTCTCTCTGTAATCAACTTCCACGTCGTCCCCGTCCAATAAACTGACACCGACGCACAGATCCATCGTTCCATACTTGACATCGTCGTTTCCGTAGAGAGCCGTCAGGCTGGGTCGGCTCTTGTAAATGGACGACTCCGTGGTTTTTTCGTCATATTCCCACGAAAGATAGAACCCATGCTGAGGTGATTGGCCTAAGAAGCCAGAGCTGATCGATCTGGTGATATCATTGGCTCCTCCGTTAAAGGCGCGACAGTTTAGGCCATCATAAATCTGGTACTGTAGGTGGCCGCCCTCTGGAACTTCCAAATTGTTTACAAAGATGATGTGCTTGCTGCCTCTTGCAATTGGGTTAGCCTCAAGTGGTGGCAGTGGTTGGAACCCAATAAGAGATACGGGGTTCTGTTGCAAATAAGAGGACGATCCATTGTCAGTATGATTAACGTCGAAGCTAAAGAAAGACGGAGATAGAAACATCTCAGCTGCACTTACCACTACAGGCGGCACCACATCTTTGATCTCTTTGATGTCCTTGTTGACACCGGCAATTGCAATAATCAGCCCCACGATCAGAAGAAATAGGCCAATGGCTACGAAATAGACTAGGGCGCTAAAGCAAAAGCTCTTCTTGTTCATGTTTGCTTCTTCTCGTTCCCTCTTGATCTTTTCAAAGGCGTCGTAGTTGACTGGATACCTTGGATCTCCCAATTCCACATCTTCTAGGTCCTCGTAGTCCCAGCCGCGAAAGGGGACAGTATTCTCCTCTTTCTTTGGTTCGCTCTTTTTCTCAACTTCTCGTTGTGCGTCCACTTTTTCGGTATCGGTGTCAACAGTCTTGCCGGATGGTTCTTCGTCGACAATTTTGACATCTGTAACACTGTCATCTAGTTCGATGTCATCTTCGAGGCTTCTGGCTGATATTGTATCTGTGCTGTGGTTTGAAGTATGAATGGACGATTCAATCTTGGTCCTGGCTGCCCGTCTCCAGTCGCCCGAGTCATTCGCTGCTGCTACCATAGATCGATACTTGGAGTTTTTGTCGGATTTGGTTGACGATGATGAGGAAGCATCACTGGCACTGTTGGTGTTGTTATTGTTACTGATGTTATTGTCTGGTTGCATCATCTTTGCTTTTATTTTGTTGGTGCGTATTATTACTACTGGTGATTTGCTGGTTGTGGTTTTGTTTTGGTCGAATTTGTGAGCCCTTCATTCACCTCATTGATCCTCTTCCTCCATGCATGTTACGAGAGTTCAGTCACATGTTCATTTGAAACGATTCGATTGAAACATGCGAAAGAACCAAGCAAGTTTAGTGGGTCACGTTCGTGACTAGAATCGAAGTCCCGTCGGAAGCATGATCATGAGCCGCCCCGGGCGCTACATACCCGAACTGGAAAGCTAGCACGAGGAAGGGAAGCTATCATCTCCAGTATTTTTTCCAGCTACCGGGCTAGCTAGCCGGCAGTTCCAGGACCTACTAATACTAGCTAGTAGTAGTACCTGTCTCGAAGCTTGTAGATAGCTGCTTGTATAGGACACGAGATTCGGTTGTCGTTTTAGGAATTACTCAGCCTTCTGCTGGATAGAGGTGCTACTACAGTGCTAGTCTGTTAGTGCGTATAGTAACCAGCAACCAGTGGGAGCATGGCTGTATGTGCTCGCTCGAAAAGGATACCAACCAATCACCACGTAGCGCGGCATGGCATGCTGCACTCATCGTTTCCTGCGATGTCAAAAATGCTTCCTCTCAACTGAACTGTATCATCTCGCCTTATCGTTTTACCAGATAAGATCTGTCTTGCTATAGACATCTCGGAAATGAATAGTACATAGGGGGCAGTTTAACCGTAACTCCAAGCAAGGTATATGATTCTCAAACAATCCTTATTAAATTTACTGTGAGCCGCTGTTGCTTGTAGAGAGCAGACTCCCTAGCTAGCAAACCAACACAAATTATATGCATAATCAACATGTAGTAGTTTTCGGTCCACCATAACACTCGCAGCAACATGCACAAGTCCTTATTTTCCATGTCTGCAATAATGTTGGGGTTGTATGTAGGTTGGTTGGGTGGGTGTCATTCCATCTCCTGGCACACACCGAAACCCATTTAATTTCGGAACCCACCGCCCAAAACCTTCCAAAACCAGCTACTATCTTCCATGCATTTCCACCTTTGCCCATTTTGTTGTTGCAATTGCAAAGAACGACCGGGACTAATGCACATGCGTTTGGGCTGAAAGGAATACCAATCATAAATCCACACTCCGAGCTGGCCGGCAACACCCCCCTGGGGATTGGGACAAACCTCGCCACAAGTATTGGGACAATTGCCATTGCAACAACCACATCGATCGGAATCACGACCCCAGGTTTTGGCAATGCACAGTGTCTGGTAATCAACACGGGGTCTCACGCCAACACCATTTTGCCAACGACGACGACAAATGAATTGCCCCGTGGCGTTCACGGAATCCGCGGGACGCATACATTCTTCAAATCCACCGAGGGCCTCACAGTTAATGGCTGCCTCGACGGAAGGAATGGCATACATGGCGACAGCGCCGGCAAGAAGGAAGGTACAAAGTTTGGCGAGAAAATTCATGTTGGACACACAAGAGCTGCTGATCTTTCTATAGACAAAACCCCAGAGCAAAGAAAGGCGAAAGAACAGAAGTTATGAGAAAGTAAACACAATTGCGGCTACTTTTGTTGTGGCGTAACTGGATACGAAAAAAAAGGACCTTGGTTCTGCCCAGGTATTAAGCAAGCGAAGACATGTTTCTTTCCACAAGCTATAATCCAGTCGCAATCAGGATTCTCTGTGCTTTGAGGTGGGCAATAAAAGCTGGATTTTATGGCCTTTATCGGTTCGACCTTGTCCGAAATTGCTTTGTCCCAAATATTATCCTCGTGCTCGTCCATGGCTGCTACGCCGTCTGATTGCTCTCGCAAATCAGCAAGCTTCGAGTTCTCTTTCACACCCTCCCAATACGAACGGTAACAATACTGAACTGTACTTGTTCCTAGACTTGGATGATCTGGGTGATCTATGCAGGAAGTTCTAGCACATCCTTGTTGTCTCTTACCTTTAGGACTTCTTTTGGAACAATTATAAGCTACTAATGGCCAAAAATAGGAAAGATTCTTGTTTTAAATCAAAGGGAGAGTTGTTTCTTTTTTGGCCAGGTTTCTACTGCAATAGGTGCGAAGAGCTACAGTTAGGTAATCTTTCAGTTCGGTTGCGAGAAAGATGGAGTGAGAAAAAAGATCAAATAGGAAATCGGATTCATGTGAAAGATCAACACGTATGTACGAGATTTGAGAGTCACGGGTCGTGGCCGAAAAAATGAGGTGTGCAGGCTCGCAACGAACCGTTCTGAAATGGGTGCATCTAATTACGCACGGGTCATCTTTCAGTGTGACCTTGTCACAACGTCGGTGTTTAGACAAGCTTGAAGTATCAACGAGCATGCCGTCCCTCCCGGGTTTGCTGTTCCTAACAAAACACATTATATTTCGAGGGAAAAAGGGTCTCGTTGGAGGCAAATCTTCACTGTGTCAGGTGCTGTAGCTCATGCTAGCTAGTAGATGAAGCACATGCCCCACACACAAAATTGCACCTTTTGTCAATTCATTGGCCAAACTCCAGGACTGTGGAGCACTGAACAATCTGCAGTTGTTTTTCTTCAGTGAAACTGAAATGGCAGAACAACAATCTGAGGGTTCCCAATTGACAAATGCAACCTGATTTGGTCCGTTAACAAGTTGGAGCACACGAGCTGCCCTTCATTTGGGACTCACCCTGATGGGACTCGTTCCATTTCTTGCAGGATTGACCATGCACAAATCCTTGCATTGCTCCTAAGTTCAGCAAGTTGGCTTGTTGTCTCTTCTCATCTCAAAGATCGCTTGATCTTCATTGCGACGGAACGCTGTCATCAGAGAATGTTGCACAACCGGTTGCATGCAAGTCTTGTCAACTCTGCCGGTGCTGCCAAGCATCATTCTGTCATTTCAACAACAACAAAATGTCTTCTCCTTAGAAAGCTGACCAAAGGGTCAATCCCATGCAGAAGCAAACAGAATGTCACCAAGTCATTGCACAACGAGACAATTTGTCAAACATGTTCATTTGGCCTCTCTCTTTTCCAATTTCATTTTTTGTTTCATTCTGATGCTCTTCATGTTTCATTGAACAACCTTGTTGACACATTGCAGCCACAATGAATCATTCAAAAGAGTTGCAGCGAAACCGAAAGGGAAAGGATGTCAGGGAGAAGTCCAAGAAGAAACATGCTACCTTCATCAAGAAAATGGAAAACAGATAAGTCAAAGAACTCAAATTTTCTAAAAAGAAGCACAAGAGGAGACAAGACATGGATCTTGAAGACAATCACCTGAAGGAGTGCAACTGCAACAACACTGACAACATGTGCATCCAATGTGTCAATGATTTGGAAGTGGAGAGCAAAGAGATTGATGATTTCTACATCTCCAATGAAATGCTACCTGAAGATCAGGCAGCAATGAGAGTCATGGACACCTTGGTGTCATGGCAGAGGAAGACAATCTGGATTCAAATTTGTCACTGCCACTCATCATGGCAAAAGACATGTTCTTGCTAAATGACTGTTCAGCGTCAGACAGAAGATCTGATTCTTCCATCTCGCCATCATCTTCAATTGAAGACTGTCAGTGATGATCTGCATGAGTGTGTCAATCAGCTAGTGCAGCCTTACCTGCTTCCTTTGGCTGCAGCTTACCCAGAGATGGGAAGGCGTTGCAGATGGCTCTACCCACTGCATTTTCTCTGTGTTCGAAATTGTGTAACCTTAACCTTATCTTTCTTAAGGTACGCTGTAGAAACGACCGTGGAGAATCTACCACCAAGGAGAACAATCGAATTTCTGTTTCATTCGTATCAGTCCCATGTATCCCTGCCGGTTACTGTTGGATGTTGTTCAGATCCAACAACTTTCTACTAGCGACAAAGCGCAGTGGTAGAACACAAAAGACAACCATCGAACATCTGCGTCTCATTCGTGCAGAGAGATGAACCAAGGGTTCCCATCCATCCCATCAAAGAAAAACGAACTTGCTGCCAAAAAAGGCTCATTTTTCAATTTCCACATCAATAAACATCGCATCCTTCGAAAATCGTCTACAATTGTAGCTACTAGCTAGAAATACCAACAAGAACCATGAGCTTTCTCGGTAGTGTCAAGAATGCCCCCAGGAGGGTCCTCGGAAAATTGCGAGGTAAGAGAACCATTCCTGTAAAGTACTCGGTGATGCCCGCTCAAAACCACCGAGCTCTTTCCACTACAGCAGGAAACAAGCTTGCCAACATCAGCAACAAGCCCATCCATCATCCTAGCCCCGCCGCAGCTCTCTTTGCTGGATTTGATGATTTCTTTGCCCCCTCTCCACTCTTTAAGAACGATCCTTTTTTCCAGGACTGGATGCCCGTGCTACGAAACTTGGATCGAAGCGGCGTGGCGGATGACATGGTGCTTCGTCGATCCTCGCCCGGGTGGGAAATCAATGAAAGTGAGACCGAGTATCAGATTGCCATTGACGTTCCTGGTGTCAAGGCAAGTGACATGACGATTCAGTTGGAAGATGATGGCCGTGTCCTTCACTTGACAGGTGGTCGCAAGGTCACACGGGGAGGACAGACGACCGAGACCAAATTCGAGAAGCGTTTTACGATTGGTGAGAATGTCGATGCAGCCAGTATGACGGCAAATCTTTCTGATGGTGTCCTCGTGGTCAAGGCTCCGAAGCTTCAAAAAGTGGAACCGGAACCTATGAAGATTACAATCACCGAGGGTGGCAACAACAGCACTGTGCTCATGGAAGAAGAGACGGAAAAGGCTGCTTGAAAGTGAGAGATTGCGTGTTCAAGTGAGTATCACAATTCAAAATAAGTGGAGAACTTGACGGGTTTTAGGTCGTAGAGATAGCAACATAATAAGAAAAATATAAAAGAACTAGATAGAATTTAATTCAAAATTTTTGAGGTTATAAAAAACAGGCATTATTCGTCCTCCTCAAGTAGCAGGCCTCGGCTGGCGACGCTAGTACCCAAAAGCGCTCTGCGTCGCCTAGTAGCAAAACCGGGCAGCAGCCTACAGCTTCGTAATCATCTCGCCGCGGCTGTCTGCGGTAAGCTGTTGCTGCGAAGCAGTCAGTGTAAAACTGAAGTTGTTGTTTTCTCTAATCGTATCTTCCTCCTCCTCCTCGTTCGGTAAGTGTTCGACTGCCATGGAAAGTGTTTCGTACGCGGATGCAAGATTCTTCGTATCCATCAACAAGGAAAGGAAAGAGCCAGCTACGGCTGCTACGCCCATGAAAATGAAAGCAGATTTGTAGTGCACCATTATAAAAAAGACTGAAAAAAGAGCCGAACCAAAACTTCCTCCGCTTCCCACAATACCGACAACAGAACCTGTATCGTGGAGAAGGAACGAGGAAACAGGCGTGATATTGTTAGCGTTGTCCCCGAAGATGGAAGGAGGATACAGCGAAAATCGAGCTCATGTGAATCTTACCTGTACATCGACGGTCCACATAGGGGACAATTCCAAATGTGGATCCTTCTGCACTTTGCACACAACAGGAAAGGAAGACGAGCGCAAGAATGGCTCCGGCAAGAGACTCGGCATAGGAAAAGACTGCAATACCGACACCCTCCAACATGAGAGTTGCCATTTGCCACGCAAGTCTGCCCTTCAATCCATAGGCACTCTGTAGTCGATCCGATGCAAATCCTCCAAGCCCTCGGGCAAACAAATTCATTAAACCAAAGATGGACGCAATCGCCGCAGCGGACACTGTCGATTGTCCAAATTCGTCATGAAAATACAAGGCTGTTGCATTTGTCATGGTAACTTCCACACCGAAGCAGCAGGCGTACTGAAGCGCCAAGATCCACGAATTTCGATTCCTTGCGGCTTTATAGAGAGATTCGGTTGGGCTTGACACCACCAACGCTTCAATCCGGATACGTTCGCGGTAGCTACCAGTAGGTGAATCATCGCAGTAGAACACAATCAGTAACGCCGTGCCGATCGAAAGGACCGCTGGAACAATGAACACGGTACGCCACGCCAGCTCCGAGCTAGTATTGTCCTCCGCCGGGGCGGCATCATCATTCTCATACACAAATCCGTGTCCTCCATACATCAATCGAAGGAGTGGAAATAAAAACGATCCCATGACCAATTGGGCAATGCCTCCTCCCAAATTGCCCCACCCTGCCACAAGGGCATTGGCGGTTCCGGCCACTTCTCGGGTAAACATGTCACTGGTCCAATATTGACATGCCACAAAGGAAGAACCACCTAGGCCAGTAAACAGTCGGACCATGGAAAGTCCCACCGACGATTGAATCAATCCCGTCATCGCTGTAGGAATGGCGGCGAGGATCAATACAAAAGCCATGCAGAGTCGAGCACCAAAGGCGTCGCACAAGGGTCCCATGAGGATGCGCATCATACCGGATCCAGCGGTACCAAACAAACTCGAAATCCAAATATCTCGATTGTCCAGATCCAACGTTTCTTTAACTTCCGACAGCAGGGGCGTAATGGCAAACCAATTGAAAAAGGCAACACAGAAGGAAAACCATGCGGCATGAAAGGCTCGCATATGGGGCCGTTTGAGACTGCAAAGAATAATTTCGGTCGCCTTGTCGTGTTGTTTTCGGTCGACTTCAATGCCATAACTGGTATCGTCACTCGAGCGATCCGTTGCATCATCGTCATCGTCGCTATCAATACTTCTGTTACTTCCCTCATTGCCATCATCATCGTGGTCGATATTGTTGTTGTAGTCATTGTCGTTTGGAACAATATTTAGGTTATCATCATCGTTCGAGCTATTCAGGCTCATTACGGATAATGATCGCTTGGAGCGTTTGGATTTGTTGGATTTCGATTTGTTGGAAGCATTGTTATGGCGAGACGAGGACTGTTTGGATTTGGACTTGTTGGAGGACGACAGGTCCGAAAAGGAGTGCCTCATCCTTTTTTCTTCTTCGGCTTGAAGGATTCCTTCCATGCCTTCAATAATGACGACCGACTGTTGCTGTTCTGGCTGTTCTTCGGCAGGGACTTGTGGTGATTGTGGTGGTTGTACTGGCTGCTGTTCTAGATCCACCTTAACGTCATTAGCTTGTTGCCGCGGGATGATTTCCGAATTGGCTGCTTGGCTGGGGGGACCAGCCATAGCATCCATTGCTCCACCTTGGTGGTTGTTTTTATTGGTGTTGAACCCGCCGTCTTCCTCGTCCACCTCAAACATGGCAGACGACATGCCAACGGACTGTTGCGACAATTGTGACATGGATTGGGATTGTTGTGAATGTTCATCCAAGACTCGTCGTTCCGCTCGTCGTAGGGCTTGTTGCCATTGTTTCTCTTGCTGGGCTGCCGATGGTTGAAGGAGGGGTTCCACTTGGAAGAACCAGAATTCTTGCAATTTATAATAAGAACCGGACCATAATAGTGCGGTAGTGGATGTGCCTTGCCGATGATAGGCTTTAATGTCTTCCATGGCCTGTTTCATTTGTTCCATAGTATATCCTGCTTGAAACAAACGTGCACATCGTTCGGTAGCATTCAAAGTCATCATCATCAAATTGTTTCGGCTGTAGGTATTTTTGCGACGACGTTGTCTCCGACCATTGCTATTGCTGCTGCCACTGAGATGTCCCATGAGTTGTGTATTGGATTCGGAGTGATTTTGATGTTGCGTCTGTTGTAGCTGCTGGTATTGACGTTCGGCATGATCTTTGGGTGCTTCAAAGACATGTACAGGCAAAATCATTTGCTCTTGAGCATCATAATCCCAACCGAGGGACACGGGAGGACCATACCGACAGGACGGATGATCCCCAATGGTACTCTTGTAATTGCGAATGGTGACCGTGGAAAAACGCACCCTCTTTGCGGTCCTCTTGTCTTCGTAATTGTTGGCGGTGGTAGTGCTGGAGGTAAGATGTGGGCAACAACAAGGACACGGCTTTTGTGGCTGATTGGCTTCTTCCGGCGAAGTAGGCGTAGGGATGCTGACGATATCACTGCTGATGCTTTTGGTGGCACTAGTGGTAGTTTTGGTGTGGTTGTCCGTCTGTGAATGATCCGGAGGAGGAAAGGGAACTACTGCTGCTATTGCGTCAGCCATCTTCGAGTCCAAGGATTCAACAAATGCCGTGGGAGAGGGAGGTGACGTAGGTCTTTCAAGAGAGTCTCCCGCCATTGGGGTGTTTTCAGGGACGACATTGTCCTGTATTGTTGAGAATGCTGCTGCTCCTCCCCCTCCTAAATCTTGCAAATGGTGATGATGCTCTATGGCTGAGCCTCCTGCTAATCCTCCTGCTGATTCTACTTCTTGTTGCTGTAAAGAATGATGATGATGATGATGATTGGGTATGACTGCCTCTTCTTGTTGTGGTACAAACTGATCCGTAGTGAGAGGAGGGGTCGAGCAAGTGAGAGACTGGCTCTGTTGCATCACCTTCTCTGTTGCTGTGTTTTCTGGTGCATCTTCCGCCTTGTGGTGGCATTCTGGTTGTGGCTGCCGTGAAGCCTCCTCCGGCCTCTGGGTCTTGTGTTGGATCGTTTCACTCTGGCCAGCGGGGCCATCGCCGCTACTATTCCTCGTAGTCGTCGTCGCCGACTCGTGGCTCATCTTGTAGTGGTGGTTCTTGCGGTGGTCGGATGCCCGGCACAAGGCACCAGCAACAGGCGAAGAAAAAGAAGACCCGGAAGGCGACGGGCAAGCGTTAGGGGGGAACTCCATACAAGGAGAATCAAACCCCGCTCCGACGGTGCTGCGGGTGCTATTGGTACTGGCACAACTGCTGCGAGTATAGTGCCGCAGGACTTGCTACTGCAATGGCTACCTGGAGTAGTACATGTAGTGTTCTTGATGCCCGACCTTTGTGTCATCGAACAACCTGTGGTTGATCTATACTCTACACTAGCTAGCTAGTAGCAGCAGAGTAACTATGGATAGCTTTTACAGACAACGATGGAGACAAATCAAAGAGATACTCTACTAGCTAGTAGTAGCAATACGTACCGGTAACTAACTGTAGATGACAGCAGTTACCGTAAAATAAATAGATAGATGATAGGAGCAGTGTGTTTGAATTGCATTACATTGCGGGTACGTCTAGCTACTGGGTCTAGCTAGTAGCTTGTACGTACAGTACGTACAGATTCGGCACAAACCCAGCTACCTGCACTCCACCAGCAGAAATACTGATACTGCTATTTAATTAGCTACCACTACTAGCTAGAGTGCTAGCTAGAAGTAGAACACGTAGAACCAGTACAAAATTAATGTTAGTTAGTTTCCATTGGATACTCAAGCACCTATTCTACCTACTACAGCGTACTCGGAGTAGCCAGTTGCATTGCTAACCAGTAGTAGTACCAGTCGCTTGTGCGTGGCCAGCTACTACTCGGAGAAGCACACTACGGGGCAGTACGTACTTTCTGGTATGGCCCTACAGGACCACGGCGATGTCGAGGGAAGAAGCCAATCAGCGCTGATGGGCTTGTTGTCCTTAATTGAACAGAAAGAGAGGTGTCAAGACTGTCAGGCCACACTTCTTTTTATTGGTGATCAAAAACCAGAAACCTGTTCCATCTGTCGCTTTGCCCCTACCGTAGAACACACCAGTAAAATTCACAGGGAGCAGAGATGAACCCATATGACATTGTTCGTTCGTGCGTTTGCTTTCTGTTTGTTCTTTCGCTGCTCGAGAAAGTTTAACAATACTCTTTTATGCCAGCTACTATCAGAAATACTGTAATTTTTGCGTTGTTTGGTGCCACTTCAGGTATCTGGCATCAATACGACGTACACTATTCCTCAGTACTTCCCCATTCATGAATACTGGAGTACTTCGGAGTTTTTAATTTAACTTTGAGGCAACGAAGCGTAAAAAAGAAGTAGAAAAGAAGTCTTTGATCTTCTGCTTCTGGATATCAGCCAACCATAAATCTTAGAAATTGCGTCAAAATGGGTGGCGGCGGGGCGGTGTAACCAGAATAGTGCGTAGTAGTTGGCACCGAACCTTCCTGGCCTGGGAGGAAGACGCGAAAATCTTGTTCACCAGCTGGCAGACTGACAGACTCTGGCACTGCAGAGGGGTCCACTTTGCTCTGTCTCTGGTAAATTTCAAACTGACAGACAAATGTGAGAACAGCTAGCAGACAAGGGACATCAAGCTGAACAGCCAACAATTGCAACGACAGAATTGACACAGCAGATGCTGAAGGGCAAAGCATCATGCACTGGATTGGATCTGAGATTCTGATTTGGTCAATGATGAGCTCATGACAATGGTGCGATTTCACCCGTGATTCAAACCACGAATGGAAGTCGTGTCCCGAGTTCTAGACCAAGAACTAATGTGCGCCCTAGAGGAAAAGATACAATGTCGAATGCGGAACACAAAGTGGAACAGAAACGATGAGTTCCCACGCCG
>ENA-ORBV01013377-ORBV01013377.1-microbial-mat-metagenome-genome-assembly--contig:-NODE-13377-length-12493-cov-5.081588_pt1 | contig 12493 bp, 6 predicted proteins | sample MGYA00237777_ERZ505514 | MGnify/ENA primary metagenome ERZ505514 (study PRJEB26160, sample SAMN06269048) | microbial mat metagenome | isolation source: Oligotrophic lake microbial mat | place... | reverse complement strand
TATATATACTAACCTGAGTGGGTTCACGGGAACTGCTCCATGCGGTAAATCCACTGATATCGGCAAACATGACTGTGGCTTCTGGAAACAGATCCGCAATGGGTTTGGTCTTGTAGATACTTCGGCTGATACTTTTGGGAGCGGCATTCGTGTCGCCATCTTCATCCTTCTTGTTATTGTTGGTGAATTCTTTGGATTTGCTGTCACGATGCGATTGGCGCTTTTGCTTCTTGTCCTCTTTGGAAGACAAGGCACCATCCAAGATACGATCCCGTACCGTGGCGGGAAAGAGCGACGCCACGACAGTGGTGGCTTTGTAGGCAATGCTTTTGATTTTGTTTTGTCGTTTTTGAATCATGGCCACATAGGAATAGAATACCAAACCAAACGCAACAAAGACACACGATAGCAAAATGCAATAGACTTTGGGACCATCTGTTGTTACCGCATTGTGAAGGTACGAGGATGGATAAAAGTGAAACGAGTAATAGCACGACGGCTGGCTTCCGATGCCATCTTCTTCTTGTACGACACGGAAATGATGCTCTTGGGACTGGTGTCTTCCAAATGATGCCGTGACTCCCATGGACGAGTACTTGGGATCGTGATGATCTCCGGGTCCGACGAACTGGAGTGCTCCTACATCTTTGTCGTCGTCGCCTTTTGTGGCTTGAAAGGTCATGCTGGATCCACACGTATTTTCAACCACGCACACCATGCCAGCACCGATAGTGGAGCTTGGTTGGGATTCTTCGTCTTGTAACATTATGGTTTGCAAGAGGCCTTGCCAAGAAAGCATTCCGTACAGGACGCCGACCAGCTGCCGACCGGTGGTGTCAAAGGTGTCGTAGACTGGTTCCAGTAGGAGGGTTTGCGGGTGGCTGGTAGTCGTTTCGTTCTCGGTGCTAGAAAGGGGATGCAGGAGGCTGGAGGAATGCACGAGAACGTCCGACAGGGCCATTTCACTTTCCACGGATAGTGCCGCAAACAAATCATTAAAGGTTGCCTCTGAAAGCAAGTCATAATTGATACTGCTGTAAAAGTCAGAGGAGGAGGATGGAGGAGGAGAGACTTGCCACTGAGGAGCAAACGGACCGGAACCATCGACTGGTAGAGCAGTTTCATTGTCTTGAGAAAGATGCCACACGTGTTTAGGAATCGACGACGTCGCCGTAGCAGCAGTGGAATTATCATCATCGGCCACTAAATGTCGACGGCCATTGCAAGCTTTTGCTACCTCTAGTTGTGCTTCTTCGGGATCGTTCACGACGACAGTGTCACGACTCTCTTCGATCCAATTGGGTCCGCTATACGTGGCAAACCGTTCCCATGTGGTTTGTGCTTCAGGAATCACGAGTGGGGCAAAACCCACTTGTTGGGTATGCGTCGCCTGCCGTAAATGTGAAGACCGTCGCTCGTAAAAGGGCATGACCAAATATGGCCATTGGATTCGATTGGTCAAGGCCAAGGCCGTGAAATCTTCACTCTCACTGGCAAAGGCGTCCAATATGGATTGCGATTGCAGCAATGCCGTGTGGGACATGAAAGCAGCAGCTTGATAAAACTATCCAAGAGCGGAACGGTACGGGAGAAGGCAACAAGTGTTAGCCATATTTACTAGTGTATCTGCCATAGTAAGTCGAAGAACAAAAAGCATACGCACCGTGGTTTCAAATTCCTCCTGTTCCAAATGTGCCAAATACATATACGTGGCGACCGACAAAAGGATGGAACAAAGGGCCCAACCAATAAGAATACAGAAGCGTAACTTGAAAATATTCTTGACACCATGACCCATAAGGGACTTGGCATATTGGGTATGATCGGGAAGAAAGGAACCCATAGCCCCCACGCCCGCACCCAAGCTAGCAGGAAGACTTGACCTTTTATTCTTCTTCTTGACATCAGTTGAAGTTGCACCTGTTACAGAACTACTTGTTGTGCGTCCGGTGATACTGCTAGTGCCAGTCTTGGCAAAGCGGAAGCTCTTGGCTTTAGCAAAGCCATGACCACTCTCCTTGGCCAGAGGGTGGTGGTTGCTGTCGCCGCCAAGATCCAAGTCAATGTTGCTTTCCAATTCGCAATTTCTGACAGATTCATTATCGCTTTGTGGAATGGTTCCCAGCGACCCCATGGAGAGATTCAACGAGGATCGATAGGACATGTCCATGGTGGTGCTGCTTTGCTTGAGTTTTTGACTCTTGATTTGTCTTGTTTATAAAGTTTGTGTGTGTATTTTGTGATCCTACTTTTTTATCTTGGAGATTTTTGGGCACGAACAGTTTTATGATCTGGACAAGTTGATGAGTGGCTAACGCTCCGCTACTGTACCAGGCACATCAAGGATGTCAAGGATGGTTGATTTTCATTTCAGTCTATTGTAGGAAGTAGTTGGAAGGGGCATCGCTAGTTTATTTCCCTAAGATGTACTGGGTCATATGAGAATGTACTGGGTCATTTGCATTTTGACCATTCCAACACTTTTCCCAATACTAAAAATTCAAAAGAACTCCATCAAGGTCAAAAAAGAACGCTAGATTTCCCCAGGAAGCACAAATAACGGAAGGGGCAATACACTCTCTTCGAAGGCGGGTAGAATAACGAACACCACGTCAGTGAAGTAACAGTCACAAAAGAACAGATTGAGAGACCGTAGCACTTATAAGACGCGGGAAGCGTCTCATTCGATTTGAATTCGTTGACCATCTCGAAGTGAGAAAAAGACTTTTATACCAGTAGATTGGGCCTCCTGCTCTCGTACTAGTAGTAGTATGCCATTAGATACACTCATTAGTCTGCTTCTTTGAATAATACGAAGGCAGTTGGAAGCTTATCTTGCTCTTCTGGTCTCTACACACTTCCAAAAACGAAAAAGAATGGCAGAAGAGATAAGGCATTCTATCAATTCGAAGGGCAATTCGTGAATTAGCTATTCGAAAAGAATGGCCATTCGGAGCAGACCAACTTTGAGGACGTGCCGAGGTGACTATTTGGACTTTTTATTTGGTACAGCTGCTATTACCGGCAACAGCTGAAACCAGTAGCATGGAGAATTGAAGACGGCAATACATAGCTGCTATTATGCCTTCCAAGGTACTACGTTAAGTCATTATACTTGCCACGGAAAAGAGTCGGTCCCATCATGTCGCCGGGATGCAGCGGCTCCAATAGGCTATCAGTTATAGCTAAACTGTTATGTCGAATGTGGGCCCAGAAGGGGCAATAGAAATTCCCCTGGAAGAGCCAAGAGAAAGTTCCAACCGGGTCTTAGTGATCAAAAGCCCCCGGCAATCTCCGGTAAGATCAAGCGATAGTTATCCCAGGGAGTGACTTTTATTCATTTATGAAGCGTCATCTAGCTAGCTAGTGGATGACTGCAGCGATACCCACTAGCCACCCAAAGCAACCCTCACGGGATGAGTGCGGATGGCGCAAGCGTCCCGGAGATTGCTGTAGCGATAGTTGCTAGCTAGGTACTGACTAGATAGTTAGCGGTGATCCAGTCGAGGCAGTAGACTTGGTGACTTCCAACCTTACGGTTCCAAAGAATTGCACAGTGAGTCCAAAGAACAAATCCAACCTTGAGGAAAGCCGCAAACAACCTGCTTTCCTAAGCAAGACTAAATGAAGTCATCGCATGACGCTTCTTTTTGTTCTTCGGAAGTAAGATCGCTGAAAAAGATTCGGAGCAAAATGTGGAGGATTGAATATCCGAATAGTCCAGTTCTAATCCCGAAGGTGGGCAGGATGTTCCTGTGTCAATGCTGGAGTAGGCTCTGATAGTCAGACAGCTTCGAGGCAACGCTCCAACAAAGGAGGGGTCAACTGCTGGTCGAGACCGAAGAAAAACTTTTACAGAAGCTAGCTAGCTACTAGAAGGCAAGATGCCGCAAGATAGATATGAAATCCCCTACATAGGTTTTTAGCACCAAGGACAATTTTAGTTTTGAAGTCGTAATGGACTATTTTGTTTGCATCTTTCACCCATCGTCACACCAGCCCTCGTTGCCGCGGTCGCTCCTCGTCTTGTAGACATTGATTCGGGAAAAGTGATTAGAATGCATCACCTTATTCAGTTTGTTGCTGCTCTGAGCTGGTTGTCGCCTTTGCTGCTGGCGTTCCGCTCGTCAACCATGTTTCACAATAATCCCCGAAGGTATAATTCCCTTGGAGAACATACCACGGCAAAATCAAATTCAATCCTGGAATGGACGAAGCACAAACTTGTCGGTCGTGTACCACCGCACAGGCATCCAATCCCAATTTGACCTTGAGCATGTCCGGGTTGCCTTCCATGAGTACCACCAAATCCAATCCGACATGTCCTAGCGTGGGGACAACAATGCTCATTCCTGGAATGGGAAAAATCTGTTCCTCGCCGACATCAATGCCGGCAATGGTATATTCGATATTATGATTGACTTCAATAATTTCCACATCCATTTTGGAGCCTTCCGCATTGCAGGGATCAAAATTAATGAGTAGACCAATCGTGTCATTGAAAAAGATACTATCAAAGGGTTTGAGACAATCAATCTTGACTTGATGATGTCCCGGTTCTTTGCAATGACATTCTTCGGGAAGATCTTTAAATTTCGCACATGCCGTTGCGTTGCTGGTCTTGTTTTTATGATTGTAGTGAGAGAGAGCAGCAGCTGCGGCGGGAGTGATGGCTTTGATGGTCGTCATGGTTGGATCCTGCTTTTGCTCTAGCTTTGCTGCAGTGGCGCGGACAGCTGCAGCTGGGGCAAGGATCAGCATCCACAACGCACATAGAAATACACACTGCATCATCATCGTTGCAGTTGTCGTCATGGAGAGCTTCTTGGAGGACTTTATCTTTCGGACGCGACGTTTCTTGTTCTTGCCGCCATTGCTCAACGGTTCATCGTCTTTTTCAGTAGCAAGGCTCTTTCTATTGCTACTAGGATGGATCGTTGTAGTTGTCGTGTTGTCCTTGTTGTCGTTGGTGGTGGCTGTGTTGAAGAGGGGAGTCTCTCCAAAGTTCAAGTGTTCCTTGAACCATGGTCGGGCATACATCAAATACAAGATACGTCGGACACGTCCTCCTCCTTCTTTCGCGGCGAGTTGGTGTGTCAGATTGGTAGTACCCCGATGACAAATGCGATAATCATAAAGGAGTGCATCGCCTTGCTTGAGAATGGGACTGATAATGACAGGAGGAATAGCGTCGTCATTGGAAGTTTCCGAGGACACACTGCCACGGCTATTGTTGTCCTTTTCGCCCTCGTCATCTCCCTTTTCATCCTCCTCTGTGTGGCCCATAATTTGATATTCTACAACTCGTTCCATGACATCATGGACGGGTAGGATATGACTGCCGGGTACAAATTCCGTGGGCCCCGCCTCGAGTGCTCCGTCCTCGTCTGAAAGGGGTATAAAGACATTGAGAGCATAGGGTGGCATCGAAGCCATTAATTCCGCGGCATGGTTGTCGTCAAGCAATTCCGGAAACAGGGGTTCTCCATCTTGATGCCAGGGCTGATCCTCCGAGCCGGGAAAACTATAGATGAGACCGGAATAGACGAGTGTGGCTGTGGGCCCCAACAATTGCTGGACCAAGGGCCAAATGGTGTCGTTTTCAACGACACTCGACTCGGAAAATGGCCCTTGGTTGGTCTTGTAACGAGTATCCATGCGTCCGGGACATCGGGTAGCGACTTCCTGATATCGCTCTATCGTAGTTCCAATAGTTGGCAATTTTTCTTGAATTTCTTTCAAGATAGTATCGGCGGCTTGACTCATTTCGTCAGTCACTTTGGCACTTACAACCTTGGGCAAAACTGAGACGCCGTGTTCCAGGAAAGCATCGGCCATTTCTTGGATTTGCACCTCACGAGGTAAAGCTTCTTCTTCTCCGTTTTCGTCTTGGGGCTGCGACAAAACAATGTGACGTTGAATAAAATCCAAATTGGCGTGTGTCTTCCGTTTCTGGAGAATTAGTTTTGCCGACACTTTAGGCTCCTTTTTGCTTTTCTTGTCCTCGGTCTTTGTGTTGGGAAGAAGGGAAGAATTCGTCTTTGCTTTCTTGTTGGCAGCCTTTATCTCTTTGCTTGCAGCACTATGGCTTGTAGGAGGAGTCTTGTCAAAAAGACCTCCACTGGTTGGGTTGCGCTTCCTGCTCTTGCTTGTAGTAGTGGTAGTCGCTTCACCGCCAAAAATGGCGCTGCTCAGAGAACCACCACCATCACCAAATAAACTGCTGCTCATTTTCATTTCTCTGTCGTTTGTATAGTAACTTATCTAGCTAGCTAGTTCTTTTTCATAGCATATACTGTAGCTTCGAGAAGGTTATGAACTGCTGGATGGGCAGTGAGATGGAGATGAAAGACAGAGATCTCTCTGCTTCGTTGGTGGATAATGATGCACGACGCCATATCTTTTGGATCGATCGTGGCTATGCCCAATAAGAATAATGGATCGAGCCGTTGAATGGCTGTGGTTTAGGATGTGTGTGCGGCTTTAAATATTTGTTGGTTTGTCTGTGCAATCAACAACATGTTCTCTAAGATACCGCATTTCCCTGAAATATGATGAGTCGTGCTTTTGACGGGTTGTCACAATTCTAACAAATCTTTTCGTCTTGTTACGTTTCTTCGTCCTTCATTTGCATTCAAGGTCCTCCTCCTGGTCAAGTAAAGGCACGTCTCATTCAAGCACCTGCTGGAATGGACTCGACATTTCACGGACTTGACCGGTCGTGCATATCAAAAACTGGACTACAAAGTTAGTTAGAGCTAGCTAGATATATCCACAGATTTCGCAACTTCAAAAAGTACATCCTCCTATTTCTTGGAATCTCATCACCATGACGATCAGCTCGGATTACTGTCTACTCTCACTGGGATCTTCGGGGTCGTCGGAATCTTCAGTTGCTCGGAGAAAAATAACGACAACAACAGCCAGTGCCGCTGCCAAGTTTATCAAGCTGAAAATCCACCACCATGTTGTGGACAACGGGATGGAGGACGACAAGGAGAAAAAAGGTACGTAAAACGGATGCAACCTTTTTTGGCTGCGTTATGTTCAGTAGCGTTGCTGTTGAATGATTGATGGCATGCATGTATCTCAATCCTAATAATTCTGCCTTCGTGATGCCTCCACATGCACCTTGCCCGTCAGACGTGCATTCCTACTGTCGAATGATCCAATGCAGTCAAATCATCAGCGACGGCAAAACCGCCATGACCGTTCCCGCCAAAGAGATTCTTTCGTTTCAAAAGCTGGTGGGCTTGGTGGGTGCGACTTCCACCAAAACTACGGACGCCACGCTTATAGGAGGTGCCACAACATTGGAATGTACAGGAGCTACCATTAGCACCTCCACCACGAGCAACAGCAACAGCAGCCGGGATGGGAGCAACAAACCCCAAAGCGACAAGAATGCCCCAAGTCCAAGTCCTACTGTCTCTACTGCTACGACTGCTACGATGGAGATTTCGTATATTGATGATGATGGCGATCGTGTGTTGATTGGGTCCAGTGCCGAATTGGAATATGCCTTGGAGGTGTATGCCGACCAGGATCAGGTCTTGACCCTGGACGTACAGCTGCAAGTTCAAGGACAAAAGCCAGCTCGGGGCCAAACTTTCAAAACGACAACGCCGGAGGAGCAGTCCATGATGATGGCGGCGCTCGAAGAACGTCTAACCGCCAAACTGACCCAGGTGGTGACCGCTTCAGAACAGCGTTTGAAGGAAATGATAAAGGCCACCATGGAGCAGGCTACGATGACATTCTTGTCCTCGCAGCGTGAACACAACGGCACAAAAGCCTCTGACGAGGAGGGGGTCGAGTATGTGGAGGAAGTCATTGATGACGAGGATGATGCCGAGGAGGAGGAGGAAGAGGAGGTGGTGGAAGAAAGAGAAGTAACCGAGACTGTGAGCAATCAAGCTGACAAAATATCTGCCCCAGCTATGATGGCTTCCAACAACGGCGAGAATGTATCGAGAATCCTATTCTCGGATGCCTATACGAAGCTTATGGTGGATATTAGAAAAGACAAACAGAACAAAACGACCGGCATCGATGAAACAATAGCCAATCCAGAGGTGGACCCAGACAATCTATCCGCAAAGGACATTCTCCGCCAGTCTGTACTGCCCCTCCTTGCCACCTTGGTGGGACAGCAGAAGGATTCGTCTCGGAAAATGCAGCAAAACTTGTCCACGATCCAAACCAATTTAGACAACCATGAATCTCAAGTCGGAACTTGGAATCGGACCGTCTTGGATAATATTTCGTTGCAAACCAAGGCCATGAAATCACGTCTGGCATATCATATGGACGGTATTTCATCACGCACCAAGAACATGAAAACGCAAAATGATCAAGCATGGGAACGCATCCAGAAGTCCTTACAGAAGGTGCAGGAGGCGACGACCTGTGGTAGGGAGGAGCTGGAATCAATTCGAAGCAGCATTCAGCGGTTGGAGCATTTGATGACATCGTCTTCACCAGCGGCTTCTTCCGCAGAGACAAAGGAAGTAACGGAGAAGAAGATTCGATTCAGTGACCGCATGAAAGATATCCACGAACAGAAACAGGACACCAAACTCTTGTACAAATTGGACGACGAACTGTTGCAATTGCGTATCGATATTGGCAAGCTGTTGAAGGCGTTGGTCAAGAAAATCGATGGCGAGGATGCCTTGGATGCTGCCATCGAGGATGTCAAGAAGAAGAAGGAAAACGAAGCAAAGAAAATGGAAAATAAAGTAAAGAAAGAGAACGAACAGGATGAACCGGAGGATGACTTTGGAAGCGAGGGCTCTGTTTATAATGACATTAGCTTTCAGGAGAAGACGCTCACGAAAATAAAGAACGACGCAAAGAAAGAGAAAGATGCTATTATCAGCGAACTTGAGGAAGATGGTTCTGGAAGCGAGGGCTCTGTTAGTGGTGATGACTGTTATGGGTTTAAGGGCTTGCATGCTGCTCTGGAGAATGCCAAGAACAAGAAGGATGCAAAGAAAAAGAAGGATGCTGCCGTGAGTGAAGACGAGGAAGATGATTCTGGAAGCGAGGGTACTACTTTCGGTGATGACAGTAGCTATCAGGAGAACCATGATGAGACGATTGAGTATGATTGTTCGACCAGAAGCAATACCGACGAAGCAGCCCACTACGACGTGCTGCCTTGTGATTCGTTGATTCTGTACGGCTTAAGTAAGGAGAAGGGCTTTGGGCCCGTTGCAGGCTCTTGAGCCCATTTGTTTTGATTTATTATTTTCTATTTCCAACTTGAGTGGGTTCCACAGCCCGTTCAGTAGCTCAGAGGAGAAGTTGCTGTGGAGCTTCTGGCTCTGAACTTTTTCAATGGAATACAGGTGCAGCATTGGGTTGCTGCTGTAGCTGATGTAAATGTATAGGAATTTGAGTTTCTTTTAGGTGGAGAACAGGCAATGGCTGCATGTGTGTGTTGATTTTAGCTGTATGTGTGCGCTCACTTGCTCAGGATCCAAAGTTTCAACGCGAATTCATGTCACAGTGAGAATACAGCCTGCCCGAAGGAAAACGTCAATACGTATGATACCGATCCTAGCTATTAGCTACCTACTAGCTAGAAGCACCAGTATGCCATTATGACCGGTCTCACCGGTCTGTCAATTTTCTGTCCCAATGGCTAACAACGATGGATGAAGCAAAGCGGAGCATATTATTTCAATCTATCTGAGAGCTAAGGCCATAGAACAGCTCTGTCTGCAATCTATTTGTAACGTGTATCTCTGTGGCTTGCCAGAGAAGCTACAAACAAGCTATTTCTACTCTAGATTTTTAGAGATAAAACTTCCCTCGAAAAACTGCGAACCCTTGCCTTTGCTCTTCCATTGCGCTGCCTCCATTTTTCCCAACAACAACCTTTATTTAATCATGAATGGGATGAATATTATGCTCAGGCGCCAGTCCTCTCGGTCGGAAGAGATTGATGCCGACAAAATGGTGAAGGTGTTATTGCAAATGGCCCTGGCTAGATCCACACAAAACCTGGCTACTACTACGAATGGGGGTACCACTACTCCTACGACAGAGCCAAGCAGCACCAAGGGCCAAAATGGGCACCAAAACGGCCTCGCAGAGCCCGAAAAGCACCAACATCCGGAATTGGATCAAGCCCAAAAAGAATTACGTCATTTGGAACAACTTTCTGCCGCCTTGAACAGGGCCATGGAAGCCAAACAAAATGAAGTCAAGGAACTTATGGTCAAAATATCCCCATTCTTGTCTCTCGATGAAAAAATATTGCTGCATTTGACATCCTTTTTTGATGAAAGCTCTCTCTACGCATTGGAACATTGTGCTCCCTTTTTGGAAACCCATCCCATTTTTCTACATCATTGGGAGGCCTTGGATGAGGCCCAAAAATTACCTTCCATTTTGGCCGTGGATTGTACTCCCCGAGAACGTGGACATCGATTTGTGATTGCTTCCAAAATGGCGGAATCTTTGGAACAAGCCGCCAAGTACCATTACAATCAACGTCAATATCCCTCGGGTACAAAGACTTATAACTGGCCGGACCGATTGTATTGCCGAGAAGATTTTCGTCACGATTTTGAAGCCTTTAACAATGATGAGGCCGAAGATGACGCGGATGTTTATCCCAATGTGGAATTTTTCCTTCGCGTTTCCTATCGCTTGACCGAGGACGATGAGGAAGATGCTCCTACCATATTGTTACACGAAGGGTTTTGGGGCGAATATGCCGACTTGGAACCTTGGGACAAAGAAAATTATGCTCGACTCGAGTTGGAAAAAGATCGAAACAACGTCCATATGGTCTGTCAAAATATACATCAATTGGTGGATGATCCTGAGAGGGACATGGGATTGGAATTCGGCACAAATTGGATGGGGAAACGAACCGTGGAATGGACCGAAGCGGCACAAAAATCATTCATGAAACGCTTGTCCTTGACAGCATTGGCCTGTCGTACGGTGGAAGACAAACGGCCTTCTACAATTCATGAAGACAAGCCTCACAAGGTTCGACCTCACTATTCTCCGAAAACCTTGTTTATGCCTCATTTACTCGTGGCGACACGAGGATATCATTCGTCGCAAGGATCCTTGGCCGTGATGCCACCACGAAGCTACATTGCCATGGCCCGAAGTGCCAATATAATGGATTGTGTGAACGTGGCACTGCAACCTACCATTGAAATACAAAATGGCAAATCCGTGGTTGGCTTTCGCATCCTAATCGATTGGGGGTCTCAAGATACCTTTCGAAGGCGCAAGTCCAGTATTTTGGAAATTTTTGTGGCACGTCCCAAAAATAACAGTTGGAAGGGGTGGAAATAAATAAAAAGGCACAACCCGTTGGGTCGCAAAGAATTTATGTGCAGTATGAAATGGATGGTAGTGATTTTCTTATGGGAAATATATAAACATAATAGTGTTTCAATATTTGAATACCGTATGTTGCCGCAAAAGTGCTGAAGAAGAAGAAAACGGACATTGAGTGCGCGGGATGTATGTATGGCACGGAGTCCATCACCATATATAGAATTATGCAGCTCATTATTTGACATACAATGGTACTTGTTCCTGTGCCTCCACTACGCCCCCCCCTCCTATTGCTGTTCATCCACGTCACCATTGCTCCCGTGTGGCGCGTCAATGCTTTCTACCTCTGTCAAACGAGGACACGACCCTCCATCCATTCAGGAATTTTCACGACACGGCGGGCAACATGATGGTATAATCATCTCGACCCAAAGGAGTGTACAGGGCGGGTCGATAGGTTACCGATTGTGTTTTGCGACAATAGGAATTTTGGTACTGAGACACGATGGATGTTGTCACCATACAACCATCCCCAAACAAGGACGACGACCGCTTCATCGAGTCCGCGGTGGTGGTTGTAGATCCAGCATTTGAGCTTGTTGCAGCAGTAGCAGTGCTAGCAGGATTCGTAGTAGTGGATAAATGAACGATGGATGGTCTACTTGTCGTAGTTGGTTGGTTGGTTGTTGTGGACGTAGAGCTTGCACTACTAGTAGTACTTTTAGCACTGTTCCGTAGCCGTCGCGTTCCAAAGGGCATTCTCATTATCGTGGCCGCCAATAATCACACCAACTGCGAAGGAATGGTTTCGGCAGACCGAATGCCAAATCTTTTTCCGGAAAACCAGCGCTCTTTCATATGATAGCTATTGACTTACTAGGGAGCAATGCATCAGTTTGGACTCTGCTGAAGAAGCTATTCGTTGAACTGCACAAGCTAATGGCTACTGCTGCAACTAGATTAGTAGGGGGCGGGCAGATAGCTATTAGCTAACAATCAAAGCTTAAAATTAAGAGAGAAGACACAGCCCAGGATCCATTCGGCCAAAGCGCTGCGAGGAAGAAATGAGGGTCGATCAATGCTTTCTCGCGAATCAACATGTTGATGTGTCTGTCTCTTATACACATCTCCGAGCCCACGAGACTAAGGCGAATCTCGTATGCCGTCTTCTGCTTGAAAA
>ENA-ORBV01013376-ORBV01013376.1-microbial-mat-metagenome-genome-assembly--contig:-NODE-13376-length-12493-cov-6.090528_pt1 | contig 12493 bp, 10 predicted proteins | sample MGYA00237777_ERZ505514 | MGnify/ENA primary metagenome ERZ505514 (study PRJEB26160, sample SAMN06269048) | microbial mat metagenome | isolation source: Oligotrophic lake microbial mat | place... | reverse complement strand
TATCAACTACAAGAGAGACACCAAGCGAAGCGACTATGTCATCCGATGTGCCCACAGCTGTCGGCAACAAGTGTAAGTGTGTTGTTCTGCAACGTTTTATTTTGTTTTACAAGCTCTCACTTGATTTTTTGTTTCATAGCTTTTCATCCTGTAGACGTTGATCACCCAGAACGAAATGGGGAGATCAAAGTGTTCCAGCTTGACAACATCCAAGGATTAGTGGCGAAGGATTACTACAAGGGATATTTTTTGCTCACGCCGATGGATCTGAAAATGGTTGAAAAGTTTGACCACCTTGACTTGTACGAAGCCAAAATTGTGTCTGAAAGGCAGGTCGAGGTGACACTTTGTGCTTGGACGTATCCAGAGCTCTTTGGTCGCAAAGGTTTCCAAACGCAGGCGAAAGACAACGTCATCATTGCCATGGATGGTGCCCGTCACGATATCAACACTTTGCGAAAGGAAGCCAAAGGAAGCGAGAAATCGCGCCTTACGAAGCGCGTCAACCTTATCTTTCCAGAAGGACAGTCGTTGTCGAACGAGAAGGTTTCAGCCGAGGAGAAGGATGGCCTCATAAGTTTGGAAATGATTGAAGTCGACGACGTTATGTATGCTGGCTGGAGTGTCGCGCGCACTGATCTTAAGCCAAGCCAGAAAGGGGAAGTGGACGATCTAAATGAAGAGCCGAAGAGTGCTGCTGCAAAATTGATTGCCAAACGCAGAAAGGCGGGCACGAAAAAAGAAGGTAGTTAGTGAAGCGTCTTCTAGGGCAATCTTTGTTTAGCTGTAGCTCTCTAACAAATAGATATTTTATCGTCATCTTCACTTGTGCATCAGAGTGTGTATCGGAAGACGAAATGGACCTAGACCAACCAAATCGCCCTAAACAAGGAAACAAGCTGTCTCCCGTAAAGGAGCCAAATGACGACGATAGCATGGGGGACGACAATTCGACGACCAGCTCAAATCTGTCAAAAAAACTGGAAGAGACGATCAAAGAAGCTCCTGACGATGTCAAGGAGGGCAAGAAAATAGTTGGGGAGGCGGGCAAGAACAAGAGAAGCATTGCAGATGCATCCAAGCCTTCAACAATCGAGGGTTGGCTGAACTATGCACCCGAAGATGATCCCATTCACATCCTGCCGTTCTTTCCGGTTCTTACTAGGGACAGCATTTCGAGACGACCGGTAGAAGGAAGGCGCGCAGACTTGGCTGCTTATCTCAATTGCCAGATTGGTTTGTTGCCGACGTTGCATCAACAGATTGTGTTTTCGCAACCAACAAACATGAAGAAGTTTGAAAAATTGATGGCTCTGTTCAAAACCCATAAATTGGAGCTTCAAGAATTAGTTGCTCCTGACGACGAGGAATACTAATAACAAAACCACACAGCAACTATAGCATTGCGGGTGGGCTCCTAAATTAAGCAAAATTTAATTATTCATTTAGCCTTGTTTGTTTTCGTGCAACGATTTTTGTATGTTGACGTTGTTTGTTCTGGTGCTAGGGTAAATAGAGAATAGAAAGACATTGCACGATCATTGTCAAAGTGTATTCTAATAATAAATTAATTGCTATCTGCTAAAGTTCGTCAATGTCGCCAACTAGAATTTCGAACAAGGGCTGGCCAAACTCAAGCTGATACTGACAAATTACACAAACGGCTTCAAAACACACCTTGAATTTTCGCTCACCATGCCGAAATCGGCTGTCAAGACATTTGAATGTCTTTGTCATGGCATTGAAGCGTTCATGCCTCCTCAATGCTCGCCTTTTGAACTTGGCAACACTCGGATGGTCATGGGCATTCGGTGTGCTGAGTCGCTTTGGGTCGCCAGTATAACCTCCGTCGGCAATCCCTTTTTTGTTTGTTGCACGGAGTTGGGCGCGAAGGCCATTCACCTTGCGAAAAATCCTCCTATCCAAATTTCTGCCACATGGATAAGGACCCTTCATCCACACAAGATTGCTTGAGCGAAGAGAGATAGCTAGCTCATATCTCAATCCAGCTTTGTTGTGTTTGTGCGACCAATGCCTTGAATCCTGTGAGAAATCGGGGTGTTTGGGTTCGTTGATCCAACAATCAGTTCCGTCTACCGAAACAACCCATATAGCATCTCCAAAGTTGTCGGCTGGCCATACAATCTTTTGCGATTGCAGAAGCTGGATCTTTTTCATGTAGTGCCAACCCCAATTGCGCAACGTCTTTCTGGAGCGATTGTGTTTTACCTCCCTTTCCATTTCGGTTGGATACCTCTTCAAAAAATGCATACCCACAAAAAAATATTCAACCTTGAGTTTCTTTGGTGGAACTCTTGCTTCCATAACAGGGGAAATTTGCAAGTCTTCCCATATCTGCGCGAGCACCGTTGGAGTTGCCCCGTAGTGTGATACAAACCAATCAAGCTGCGTTTCTCCACAGTTTTGTTCTAGTCGTTCTATCGTCACACCGATGAGTGAAAGACCGGTTTGGAGCATTTGGTCTGCACTGATAACGACTGTCACGCCGTGATCCTCGTCGCTATCGTCAAGGCTGTCTTCTGCGGCTGACATCTTCTACAAATGTGGTTAGTTGTTGTTGACTTGTCGCAACAGAGCTGCTGACTAGCTACTCTACTAGCTAGATGAACGGCTTCCGAAGTCATAATTATGCGTCGACACACACTGCTATCAGCTGTTCTTGGTTCTATTCTTCGGTTTCTGACCAATTGCAACGTCAGTTGATGCCGAGACCACAACATGTTGATGACGTCTCCGCTTGCGCAAAATCGTCTCTTATTTTTTTCTGTGTGTTAAATCGTCTCCTATTTACGTAGACATCTCGTCGATTCTTCTACGATCGAAAAAAATGCGCTTGCGCGAAAAAAGCGCTGCAGGCGCGTGCATTTGTTATGCATGCGTGCGCCGCATGAAAACGCTCAGTCGTGAGCAATTTTTTAGTCACGATACGGAAATTACCCAGACGTCCAGGCACTCAAACCAATAAATGACACTGTGCTAGCAACTAGCTACTAGACTAGTAGGAGACCTAACTAGCTAGTAGTAGCTAGCAGCTAGAACAACCCATCCTCCAGACTGATTCACGTGCTAGCTAGAGTAGTAGAACAAAAGACACATTTTGAGATTGGTGAACATGTGCACCAGAAGCACAGACCTAAGGAGCGCAAAGATGCAATTTTCTTGCGCAAAATTTAGAGCAGATTCTGCAACATGATTCACAATTTTCAGAAGCTGACATGAACATGCTTTCAAGGACTATGATTCTTCCTTGGTGCAATAAACAGCAACAGACAAAGTTTGGAAAGCGTTGTCAGTTATTAGTGAAAACTTTGGGAATGATTGATTCACGACCTCATGTGAAATTGCTTTGAATTTTGAGCAATTGGAGACAGTGACTTGTTTTAAAAGTTAGTTTCAGTTTTGACAAAACACTCACATGCCATGATCCTCCCGGGCTACTAAAAAATTAGAGGCAACAGTGAGGATGACATCATCATGGAAATGAATTCGCTTTATCTGTCCACATCTCAAGGCTGGACTCATCCTTTCAGTTGCATGCATCTGAATGTTACACAAATGTGCAACAAAAATAGCACATGCATTTTAAAAACTAAACCATGTGATTGTGATGCTCAGATTTGAACACGTGGTTGACCGCAGTCTGTCATTGAACTGCAGCCCAACTGCACACATTGCATCTTCCGTGCATGCTGCTAACACAACAGATACAATAGGCTACTAGGCTACTGCAACTATTCATGCTATCAGCAATAGTCTACTTCTACTACTCCACTTTGTGTTGCTTTTGGCTCAAATGCAAAAGCTTTTCCCTTCCAATGAAACGAAAGTTAGGGATAGGGAACACCTGACCGTTGGTTTCAAACTGCCGATCATGATCAGCTTCCCCAGAAGTTCCCCAATGAATGCAAATGTGATGGATGGACGATAACGTACAAACACAAACACAAAAACAAGGTACGAGTACACCACAGAAAAGCTAACAAGTTCATCGCGCCCTTCTATCACCAACGCCCCAGGCCCCATCCACAATAGAAACCCCATCACAATCTGAATCACTTCGACCGACGTGGGTAAAGATCGCATTATCCAAGGCGCCTTCTTTTGGTACTTGATGATGTCTCTAAGTTGTGGCTTGCCAAGACTTGTAGTTACGCTGCTATTCTCCTTTCTCTGGACGACACCTGAAGCTCTCATTGCAACCTTTGCCATTCCAGACAACAATCGCCATAGCAGAGCTAACACTGATACTATGCGTCCTTCGAGCTCCAATGGAAGTCTACGCATGACGAGTGAAGCCTCCGAGCGCGAAATGGCTCGACGAATAATGTATCACCAGCACCGAAAGAACCGAGAAAGTATGAAATACCAAGTGATTGCTGCACCCGGTTGCGAATCTCTAGCCATGAGAATCGAAGATGTATGTAGGTTGATGTAAACAACTTGCGTTCTTGCACGTGGCTCTTTTTGTTCATGAAGTTCTTGTCGCCTAACCGTGCCCCCTGCTCCTTCTCTTTATATTCTTTCTTCCTGTAGAAATACCCCGATCGCTTCACCTATCACGAAACAAAGTGGACGAAGTTCCCTGATGGTACAGATAACATTGAGATTGGAGGTTTTACACCGCGCAATTTGTAAGTCTACATTAATTAAGGATGGCTCTTGCCCTTTCTTCTTCCATGTCTAATCCACTCGATTGATAACAGGATATCGGGAGAGCATGTTCTTTTTCTAGCAAGCTTTCATAACAATGATGTCACCTTGAGCCAATTTCAAGTCATGATTTGCCTCCTTCAAAGTTTTATAGAAAGCTTGACAGTTGTCTTGGCTTATTCACCGGTGGGAACAATGGAGAGAGTCGTAAACGAAGGCCAAGTGGCGACAGCTGCAACCTACGCTCACATGTTCTCATCATTGCCAAATTGTGGCAAGCCCACCCGACTCATGGTGTATGACCTGCACACACTGCAAAACCGGTTCTATTTGGTAAGTGGTGTAATTATATATTAGTAGGTTCAGCAAACCTTACTGGTCACTGAAACAGGGGTGTCGGGTCTAACTGTCGCATTGCGTGATGGCATTGCTAACTCTTGTGACTGCTGGTCTTTCTCTTTATGCTGTACAGAGCGGGGCCGCCGTGGCTTCCCTCCAGACGGCAATACCTCTGTTAAAGGAACGAATGAAATCATCAGGCATTGATTGTATTGCATTTCCAGATGATGGTGCCGCCAAGCGCTTCTCCGCAATGTTTGAAGACATGGATTTGGAACTCATAGTATGTGGCAAGACCCGTGGGGAGGGCGACACACGCAACGTAGTTATTCAGGATGGAGATGCATCCGGACGTCACATTGCTATCGTGGATGATTTGGTGCAAACAGGAGGTACTTTGTACGAGACAGGCAAGCTTCTGAAAGAAGCCGGGGCTGCAACAGTGAACGCTTTTGTGACACACGGTGTATTTCCCAACGACAGCTGGAAGCCTTTCAACAAGGGTGGAGATAGAGCTTGCTTTGACAAGTTTTGGGTAACCAATTCTATTCCTACGGTAACCGACAAATTGCCGGTGGAAGATGGAGTATTCGAAGTTTTGGATTTGACTGATCTAATCATCAATGACTTGGATCACTATTCCAGTGTGTGCAAGATGTAATATACGTAAAATGCATGCCTATCGCTACAACAGTCACTTTGTTGACCTTACTACTCCTAGTGAACAAAAGATACAAGAGATTATCTCTTTTCCTTCTTGGATTTTTTCGATTTCTTCTTGTCTTTTCGGTCCTGCTTTTTCACCTCCTTTTCGGCAGCATTTTTGTCGTTTGATTTCTTGGATTTCTTACGCGGGGGCTCTTCTACTTTTTCCTGGCTACTAGAGGCCTTTTCCTCTTCCAGCTTTCGTTTCAAAGCTTCCTTGGCTTCCTTCTTGAGGCGCTTCTTTTCCTCCAATTTGGCTTGTCGTTTGGCTTCCAACTTGGCCGCTTTCAGGGCGGCTTTCTTTTCGGCCCTGCGCTTCTCCTTGAGAGCCTTCTTCTCTCGTCGTCGCTTCTCTTTCGAGGACTTTCCCTCGTCCTCGCTGTCACTACTACTGTCGTCGCTGGATGACGATGGAGCCGAAACAACGTGCGCCGCATCCTTCTCATCGTCACTGTTGCAGTCGGTGAAATCACGCTTGATGGCTCGACCGTCCCCATCCGCACCCTTCTGGGTCGGATCGTAGGCACCTTCCTTTACAAAGTTATTGTAAAGAGTATTAACAGGCAAACCATCCTTCCGGGCAGTCTTACCATCTGATGTGGTATGAAACACAGAAGAACCCTCGTTCGGATTTTTGATGTTGTTGGCAGAAGCCGTTCGTTGCCAGGAGTACTGCGTGGCTTGTCCCAATCCAGCGGTTTTGCGTAACTTGGAAAGAGTTTCGTGAAGTGCAATTAGCTTGGACTCCTCCATGATGACTAGAAGATAGCTATGGAGATCAAGTGAAAGGCAACGTGGTGTGTACTGTTCACTCTAACTTCTTTGTTAGCACAAAGAAGCCGAAAAGTGAGACCACGGAGATGGCAACAACAGCTTCTACTAGTAGCTAGCTAGCTAGCTACTATTACCAGTCTACAAGCTAGCTCGCTCTAGCTAGGACCCGTACAGTAGTACCTTGTACTGGTACGTAGTAGGCCGTCTACGGGAACGTGCTGCGTGTTCAATTTAGTACGACGGTATTACACGTGATAACTGCGGGTTGTTTCATTTTCCTGAAAAATTCCAATCCATGTGATCGATGGTGTGTGTGGTTTGGAAAATGCAAGGGTAGCGGACGGACGAACGCAAAGGTTCTGAGCCCACAGGGGAACAATGTGCGTCTCCCAAGCAATAACGAGGAAATTATTTTGATACTTCGAGGTATTTTTTTTTGGTACTGTAATACTGCTGTATTAATCACCCCTCACAATAGAGCTAATAATTATTACCACTTGAAAAGCTAGCTATAAACAAATTAGCTCTTTTTCCGAGACTAGGGATCTCTTCCAATGTTCCAAAAGACCAAACCAAACCACGCGAGTAAATTTCAAGCAATGTAATGGCCCTGTGATGGATCGCCTTTTGAGCGCATGATTGTTTCATGTCAAATCCCGGATCCTAATGTGAAGGTCCTTCACAACTCCTTTCTGATTTCATCATTAGCTTGTAAGCCGTGCTGTGCATAAAATAAGAGAGATGCATTGACATTGCATTTAGCAAAACTGCACTCATTGTCATCTAGTTGTCTCTGCAGACCCCAGCGGCAGAGGTCTGCTTGGATGGACTGATTCTCAGGAAAATCTTAAATCTAGAAAGCTTGAATCATTGGACTTTGCTTTCCAAACTATACGCAGTGCTGGCTTGCGCCAAGCAGCCGTGTTTGTTGACAGGGCCAGATGTGTCAGCAACTTTCTCTCTTATGAGCTATTTCAGTCCCATCATTTTTTCATACGCAGATGGTTCCAATTCATCTTCAGAGTTCACTAGGAACAACCTATGGTTCATAAACGAAACTATCATCCTCTAACGTAGTACATTAAGCTAAAATTATTTCAGATTTTCATCAGCGCAGCCTTTGATACATCTTTGACCATTCCAATCTTATACTATTATAGCAGCAACACACAAAAAAACGTGTGCAGTATTACTGCAGTAGAAAAACAACATACAGGTTATCAAGTCTACCTTCCGCCCGTCATACTATTGGTGGAGTCGTCTTGGCTGCCGGCAGAGTCGCTCGTGTTTGTTTCCGACTTGATCGTTTCGGAGTCTCTCCCTGTCAGGCGTAGCTTCAGTGTTTGGAAACTAGGAATATGCTTTCGCAATCGCACTCCAGCCATCTGGAACATTAAGCGGCTGGCTCTACAGGGATCCGTGTCGTGATACTGGTCGCTCATGAATACCACCTCTTGTATACCGGCCTGTATGATCACTTTCGCACATTCGTTGCAAGGAAATAGTGCTACGTAGAGGGTTGCACCCTTCACATCGGCACTTCCTTTGTTCAACACGGCATTCACTTCTGCATGGCAGACATAGACATACTTTTTGTGCAATTCTGATTCGCCTTGTCTTGCCCAAGGCAAGGCATCGTCACAACAACCTCGAGGAAAGCCATTGTACCCTAATGCCAAGATTCTCTTGGTTTCGGAATGTACAATGACGGCACCAACCTGAGTGTTGGGATCTTTGCTGCGTTTGGCTGTCAAAAATGCCATCGCTAGAAAATAGTCATCCCAGCTTATGCAGTCCGTCCGATGAGAACTTGGAGATGTCAAAGGATCATATCCAGCTTCCTGTATCATCAAGTCGCGGAATCGTTCCTTGTTACTCGTGATCGTCATTGGTTGTCGTTTCGTGCAGCCACAAGAGTTTGGAGATGAAACGTTACTGTTCCTGATGCTGCTATCAACGGCATCCGTTTCAGCATTTGTTTCCAATTCTTTTGTAGCCGGTGCTAGAGCACTGACAAATTGGAGATCAATAAAAGGCACAGTGGGCATGTACTGCGTTGTCTTTACACCGGCCATGGAAAGCATAATGCGACTTGCCCTGTAGGTATCTTTATCTGGGTCCTCATCTTCCAAATACACAACTTCTTTGATGCGTGATTGAATGATGACCTTGGCACATTCATTGCCTGAGGAAAGTTGGTAGATGAAATGGTCGTTGAGAAACTTTTGCATCGGTTATTGCTGGGTCGCACAAAGGCCCACCAAAGAAAGATATCACGAACAATACTCACATGGAAATCGTTCTACATACATCCTGCAGCCTGCAACATCAGCACTGCATTTGTTCAAAATGGCATTTACTTCCGCATGGCAGATGAAGGGAACTTGAGTGTGCAGGAATGAAAGTTTTTCTGTGTTCTTGCCGCTGTCATCTTTCGTTGCAAAGGGGAAGCATTCGTCTGGACAATCTCGAGGCAGACCATCGTATCCAATACCGATCACTCGATTTTCAGCATCCACGATGCAAGCCCCGTACGGAAAGCTTGGATTTTTGGACCGCTTTGAGGAAAGAACAGCTACGCCAAAAAAGAAATCATCCCAATTTACGTAGTCTGATCTTTTCTTGGATTCCGCCGACCGTTCCAATTCTGGATCAAAACCAGCTTCCATTATAAGCAATGAACGCATTTCGTCTCTGGACAATCCAGAATTTGAGTTGGTGGGCCTTTTCTCTGAGAATTCGTCATTGGAAGAATTTTGGCTGCTCTGAGGTGTCACAAAATGGGAATGATCATGGTTATCGTTGCCCGTCCCCTCGGATGACGTGGAGGTCGAAATTCGTGCTCGTTTGGAAATTGGAGTGTCTGTTGGTACACCTTTATCAAATCCACCTGGGAATTCCATCGGAGAAGATCTAGCATCGGACTGCATCTTGTTCGGTTTTAGAAGTACCCCCCAAACCACTTGAAGGCAGATCAGCAGCGATACAATCGACACCCTACGCGATGGTTGGAAAACAAACTCAATTATTTTGACTTGTTGGCGACGAGAAAATCCTGCAAGTTGAAGGCCAGGGAAGAGATATCAAAGATAAAGATTAGAATCAATCAATCAGCAACAACAGAAATTGAATTGGGCAGCGCATTTATTGTGCTCGCAAACATCACATTCAATGAATGGTATAGTACTAGTACGTCGTAGTTAACTTACTAGCTAGTAGCTAGTAAGTACTACATAGTACCAGGTACCATACTTACACTTCTTGTAACAGATCTTCATGCACACGCACCATTTCGGTTGCTCGAGACGAGAAACCATGAAAAAGCCAATGACACACGTTTGAACCCGTAAGAGCCAGTGTGCGATCTTGTTTTCTCACCTTCGTCGAGGGTAAATTGCTTTTTGATTAGCCATGCAGTACAGTACCATATCAGATGAGTGAACCTGTCAGGGTGCTTGGTGTCAAATCACTTTATTTGAGTGCTATAGCTATTGATATATCCAGTGGAGACTGCTGAGCGAGTCCTACTGGGCCTTTGCTATTTCAGATGTTGGTGAAGGCCCTTGACCTTTGAGCCGCCACAACACTGGGGCGAAAGGGACTCCGCCAACGGCTCCACCTCACCTCACAACTGTGCATCAATTTTTAGGCCCCAACATTCACTTGGTAGCATGCATGAAAACTAATTTTGAAGACGAAAACGAAAGGCTGAGAATTGAAAGCACTATGGAAGTGTATTTCAGTACTGATTCAGTCCAACTCCGGCCAATCGAACCGTCGTAGTCTGTGTTCAGAGCTCCCCCCATTTTGCACAAAAGCTCTGAAATAAAACAAACTTCAAGGAAGAAGATGCTAAATATATGATTAAGTCGCTACTGTGCAAAATTAATTAAAATATCAGGAGTCAGTCAAGCGGAGCCGTCTGGTTGGAGGTTGCGGCGGATTGCTACTGCTCAGTTTTCATTCAAATGATACATTTCTGTATTATTTCAATCCTAGTAAACTAAAATGGTCGTCGCTCGGCTGCTTAATGGGAGCGGCATCGGCGAAAATCGAGTCCTCCACAGAGGGTCGCGGTGAGAATAAAGACAAGGAATACAAGACCCATTCCCAGTCCAATGTAACAGCGCATCTGTTTCCAATACATGGTTCGACGTAGGCTACGGCTAGATGATTCAAAACGGAAGGCCTGCTGGTTGAGACGATCCGTGCGCTCTACAAGCAATTCCAACTTCTCCCCACGCTCCAGAACGCGTTCAATGTTTTGCACCATGACACCCTTGACGTCGTCAATCTGGCTCTTGACAGCACCAATATTATCGATACCCCGGTCCGCCTCTTCTGAGTTGAAGTAATCCATTCTCTCTTGGATCGCTGGAGAGAATTCTTCATTGTAGGCAAAGGCAATGGCATGCATCGGTTCCTCGCGCCCATACTTTCCGAAAAATCGTTCTTTCATGTCGTTCAAAAAGGCAAATGGAATTCGGTGTTTGTTGGTTTGATCGGACATGCAGAGGAAACAAATTCCGTTCTCTACAACGTAGTGAAAAAGATATTGATCATATACATATGTCTGGCGTCCATCTTCAGTAGGAATCTTCGACAATAGGACTCGTGTCACAGTGGGAAAGTTGCCCGTAGCTGTTATTGGCATAATAAAGAAGTAGATAAATCAGTCGTGAGTATACTGTACAGTAGGGTAGTACGACGCTAAGCAAACCATGAAAACAGCGTGTAGATCAATCGTCAACGACTGCATATCACATCAAATGATCAGGATGGGGAGAGATTCAACTTCAGCTCATCCCAATGGCTCGTGTATGTGCCTTTCCGAATACAGCCTCTACACAGAAACTCCTCTCGTCAAAGTCCAAAACGAAGATAGTCAAATTTACAGTGAAACAAAGCACCAGATGCGTCTTGCTACTATCTCTATCATATGCCCACATTAGCGACTATTCACTCTAGCAAAACGGACTAGACAATACATGACGACCATGTCACCACACTGTAGCACTCTGGCAGAACAATTCCATGTCACACGACGCCAGATCACCGCCGTTTCTAGAGGGTTCTTCTTACCTGTGGTTGCCGAGTATTCTGACAATACTGTCTTTTCTCTGGAAACTAGCGCGTATACAATGGCCATCTTGTCTGTCTTTAAAGTCTATGTAGGTCGATTGTTGTGGTAATAAGTTGTTCAGAGTAGCTTGCAAGTAGCGTGTTTATACTGTATTATGCGAAACGGAAAAGAACCTTGCTTCTCTTGCGTTTGCTGCAATTTTTCCGGCGTAAGACCGAGCATCTGTTGTTTTCGGTTTGCTTCGTGCCTGCATGCATCGATCATGGCCTTCATGGGAGCGTGCATGGTGGACGGGTCTTGTGAGGGGCTTCCGGTGAATTCTGCGTCGTTAAGGACGGGGCTATTTATCTTGTATCCGCATCCTTATCCTTCCTATGGCTATGACCAAAGCAATCCTTGACGTATCTATTAGTAGTACAGACAGACATAGTCAATTGTCAGTGTGTGCATGTGGGATCAATCCGCTGACATCGAAAAGAACACGCATGACAACTAACCCATCAAATCCAAGATCGCTCTGTAGAAATTGTACCAAGGCTTCACCACGATCGGAACTTTGCAAGGTCTTCTCTACCGGTCACAATTGAATTCTCGTTGCGTGAAAAAGAAGTAGAAGCACACAAAATCTGTAAAATCCAAACCCAACACGCTCCGAGATATTCATTGAACGAGATAACAATCTTGTAGTCTATCAAGTCAATATAATAGCCACAGCAGCTACAGTACACGATGCTTCTATCTCCACTAGCTTCCCCGTTTAAGCCGGAGTCTACAATGACGGCTGGAGTCGTCTATAATGTTGGCGTGCCAGAAATGTTGGCTTTCGATCACGACATTCTTCAGGGAAGTAGAAGCACACAAAATCTGTAAAATCCAAACCCAACACGCTCCGAGATATTCATTGAACGAGATAACAATCTT
>ENA-ORBV01013375-ORBV01013375.1-microbial-mat-metagenome-genome-assembly--contig:-NODE-13375-length-12493-cov-6.964320_pt1 | contig 12493 bp, 12 predicted proteins | sample MGYA00237777_ERZ505514 | MGnify/ENA primary metagenome ERZ505514 (study PRJEB26160, sample SAMN06269048) | microbial mat metagenome | isolation source: Oligotrophic lake microbial mat | place... | reverse complement strand
TAGGGGCACCCCTTGTGGGTGCCCGGCCGTTCCGATCTCGCAGGGCGGCCACGAGGGCCGCCCCTACTAGAACGCCAACCTGGCCTCGGAAGCCACCGCAGCCGGTCGAAGAACTTTTCCAAGTCCATGTCCACCACAAAGCGACGGCCACTCTGGACATAGGCCCGCGCCGCTTTCACCGCGGCGTGGGCATTGCGGCCAGGACGGAAACCGTAGCTGTGCTTCGAGAAACTAGGGTCGATTTCGGGCTGCAAGACCTGTAAGAGCGCCTGCTGAATGAGTCGGTCGAGCACCGTTGGAAGCCTCCATGTTCGGCCCTTCGCCTCGGTTTCACCCTTGACTACTATGGCCTCTGCTGACTCCTCGCTCCACCTCACTCTGGGTGTCGCCCTTTCAGGCATAAGGCGAGGTCTCCCCAGGTAAGGGACACCAACCTTCACTGCACCACCGTCGGATTTACGTCGGAGGGTCTTGGCCATTGAGGCTTCGCGATTCGTGGGTCGCTCGCCTCAGCCTCCGTCGCCTCATATCCGATTTCTGTTCGTCAGCGCGCAGCTTCGATCCACGCTTCCTCCCCACGGTCGGTCGCCCTTCCGCAGTTGCGTTTCTCTTCGTTCACAATGGCCTGCTTACGAGAGGACTCTCACCTCCTAGTTGATGCCCATGCTGGGCGCACCACGAGAGGGCACCCACAAGGGGTGCCCCCTACAAATCCAGGGGCTAACCCCCTGAACTCGTCCGCTGTTGTGGGCCGCGGCCCCTTGTGGGTGCCCGGTCCCTCCCGCGGTACGCAGGGAGCCCACGAGGGCCGCCCCTACAATTGTGTAGGCTCGCCATCACCCTTTTTTGCCGTGCAGGCTCCTAGAATCCAACCCATGCCTATTGTTCCGAGCGCGTCTCTCGTGCTTCTGCTCCAGATGCCGGTGCCGGCGTCTCCCCTTGAGTACACGGTGTCCGAGGGCTGGACCAGCTCCGCCGTGATCGAAGGCCAGCCTTTCTTCGTCCGTCTTGTGGGCCCGTCGAGGACCATCGCGAAATGGGACGCGAGCGTCCAGACCTTCTTCAAGAGCCTGCGCGTCGAGTAGCCCTTCTCCTTGCCCGAACTTCCTGAGGTCGAGGCGGCGCGGAAGAAAGCCCTTCAGCATCTTCAAGGCCGGCGCATCGTCGAGGCCCATTGTCGGCCCGACCCGATTGTTCTCTCCTCGGGCTCATCGCGAAAAGTCGAGAAGGCCCTCCTCGGCGCCACCATTGAAGGCGCGGGACGTTTCGGCAAACATCTCTGGTTCGAACTGGACCGCAAACCCTGGCCGGTTTTCCACTTCGGTATGACGGGAGCCTTTCACTTCCTCGGGCCGGCTTCGGAGACCCCTCGTTTTCTGAAGCTCGAACTGCGCTTGGACGATGGGCACGGATTCGCCTTTACCGATCCCCGTCGCTTCGGCCGGCTGCGGCTCGCCCACGACCCGAGACAGGAGCCGCCGCTCCTTGGCTTGGGCCACGACCCTCTCTTTGGTCTTCCCGAAGTAGCCGAGCTCACGCGACTTCTAGGTGCGAGGAAGACGCCGATCAAAGCCGTCCTGCTGGATCAAGCCGTGTTCGCGGGCGTCGGGAACTGGATCGCCGACGAAGTTCTCTATCAGTCCGCGCTGAAGCCGCATCGTCCCGCCGCGAGTCTTTCCAAGGCGGAGGTCGCGCGGGTCCGAACGACGCTTCTTCGCGTGATCCGATTCGCGGTGTCCGTGAACGCAGACTCGGACCGCTTTCCGAGGACCTGGCTCTTCCACCATCGCTGGGGACGGGTGACGGGCTCGACCACGGGCCGGGGCGAGGCGATCGTTCACGATACCGTGGGAGGGCGAACCACCGCCTGGGTGCCCTCGCGGCAGAGCTGAGCCTCCCCTTACTTGACCTTTCCTACGCGGGTATCGTTGAATCGCCGGAGAAACGGGTTCCGGGCGTTGGTCGCCACCGTCAGAAGTTTGGAGAAAAAGCATGGCCTTGTCGGATAAACCCGCGTCGAGGTTTTCGAGACGCTCCTTCATCAAGACCGCCGGAGCCGGCGCGGCCGTGGCGGGAGTGTCTGCGGAGGCCCAGGAAAAAAAGGCCGAGATGCTCGGGCCGGAGCCTTCAACCATCACGCTCACGGTCAACGGCGCTCCGCGCAAGGTGACGGTGGAGCCACGAGTGACGCTGCTGCGCGCCCTCCGCAATGAGCTCGAGATCACGGGGGCCAAGGAAGTGTGCGACCGCGGCGGTTGCGGGGCGTGCACGGTCCTGATGGATGGGCGAACCGTGAACGCTTGCATGCTGATGGCCTGGGACGCCGTGGGCCACGAAATCACCACGGTGGAGTCGCTCGGGACACCCGAAAAACTCTCCCCGGTTCAGGCGGCCTTCGTAGAATGTGACGGCTATCAGTGCGGCTTCTGCACGCCAGGGATGATCGTGAGTTGCACCGCTTTGCTCAAGAAAAATCCTTCTCCATCACTGGATGAAATCAAGGCGGGTCTTGCCGGCAACTTGTGCCGCTGTGGGACCTACAGCCGCATCTTCGATGCGGTGAACACCGCCGCGAAGAACATGGCGGCCGCGAAAGCGGCGGGCAAACCCGCGAAGAGGGGCGAATAGTCATGGCTCAGCAGCCCACTCAACCTCCTCCGCCGCCCATTCCCACCGTCAAGATGAAGGCGAAAGCCGGCTTTGACGGCCATCCGGTGGAGATGGACATCAATCCGGCGGTAGGCGACCTCAAGCCCTGGGATCTCGACACCCAGTTCAGCGCAATGAAAGGCCGCTACCCGCGACTCGAGGGACCGCTCAAAGTCACCGGCCGCGCGAAGTACACCTACGACATCAAACTCCCCGGAATGTTGTGGGGGCGGATGCTGGGCTCGACGGTCCCCCATGCCGAGGTGGTCAAGATCGACACCTCGAAGGCGGAGAGCCTTCCAGGCGTCAAGGCCGTGTGGACCACCGAGTCCCGCACCGTTCGCTTCGCCGGCCAGGATATCGCCGCGGTGGCCGCCATCTCTCCGGAAATTGCCGCAGATGCCGCCCGCCTGATCCAGGTCACCTATGAGGAAAAATCGTTCGTCACCGACCTCGAGAAGGCCATGGAGCCGGGAGCGCCGCCCGTCTACAGCCTGGAACAGGTGCCCGGCAACCCCACGATTCCACGCAATGGGAACATCCTCGGTCCCATCACCGGTCGCGGTCTGAAACGGGGCGACGTCGCCCAGGGTCTTTCCGACGCCGAGGTCAGTGTTGAAGCCACCTACCGCGTCTCCACCCACACCCACGCACCTCTCGAACCCCACGGCGTGCTTGCGCAATGGGACGGAGACGAACTCACCATCTACGCCTCCACCCAGGGCGTATTCACCGTAAAGGAGGGTATAGCCGAAGCCCTCAACATACCGAGGACGAAGATTAGGGTGATCTGCGAACACATGGGTGGCGGCTTCGGCGGCAAACTGGCACCTTCCGCCACCGGCAGCCAGTTCGCCGTGGTGGCCTGCATCCTGGCCCGGAAGGCGCAGGCTCCGGTCAAACTGATGCTGGACCGGAAGCAGGAACATCTCTGCGCCGGCAACGCCCCTTCCGCCCTTATCACCGTGAACATCGGAGCGAAGAAAGATGGGTCGCTCACTGCGATCCATCACCGCTCATTCGGATCGGCGGGGATCGCCCCCGGCGCCGGCACCGCAGCCCCCCTGGGAAACCTCTACCAGAACACTCCGAACATCCTGGGCGAAGACCACAGCGTCTTCACCAATGCCGGCCCCGCGGCTCCGCTGCGCGCTCCCGGGCATCCCCAGGGGGCGTTCGCGCTGGAGTCCGCCATCGACGAACTGGCCGACAAACTCCACATGGACCCGTTGGAGTTGAGGAAGAAAAACGATCCCTCCCCGGTCCGGCAAATGCAGTACGGCATCGGTGCCAAGGCCATCGGGTGGGAGCGTCGCAACAAAAAGGCGGGTGTTTACGCAGCCGAAACCGGCAGAGCGACGGATTCACTCCGGCGCGGAGCCGAGGGGGGCTCGGGGGGAAGCGGCGCAGCTTCCCCCCGCTTAGGGAAGGTCCGCGGCATCGGAATGGCCAACGGGGAATGGAACGTGGTGGCCCGAGGCAGCGGCGTCGGCTGCGAGGTCCGCATTCACCGCGATGGATCGGTCGAGTGCTTCTCGGGCGCCCAGGACATCGGCAGCGGCTTCCGAACCGCCATGGCCATCGTGGCCGCGGAGGAACTGGGGCTGCAGCCGAAAGACATCACGATGCACGTGGGCGACACCCGTTGGCCCGAGGGTCCGGGTTCGGGGGGCAGCAACACCACGAATTCGGTGGCGCCCGTCGTCCGCATGGCCGCCCACGACGCGAAGCAAAAACTCTTCGCCGCGGCCGCCCCTTCACTGGGGGTGAGCCCCCAGGAAATGGACGCTCGGGGCGGCAAGGTTTTTGTGACGGCGAAGCCGGCCAGGAGCCTCACGTTCAAGCAGGCGGCCGGGAAAATCGCCGGCGAACAAATAGCGGCGACCGCGGAAAGGAAAAAGCAGTACGAACTCTTCCGCCAGGAGATCGCGGGGACCCAATTCTGCGAGGTGGAAGTCGATACGGAGACCGGCGAGATCAAGGTCATCAAGATGGTGTCGGTGAATGACTGCGGAATTCCGGTTAACAGCCTCACCACGGAAAGCCAGGTCATCAGCTCGATGATCCAGGGGGCCTCGTGGGCCCTTTTCGAAAATCGGATCCTCGATCGCAGCTACGGCACCATGGTGAATCCAAACCTCGAGTCCTACAAGATTCTGATGCCCACGGACATGTTCGAGGCGGTCTCGATCCTCACCCCGGTCGCCAATCTCGGCAATAACACCTCCACCGCCGGGATCGGCGAGCCGCCGAGCGTTCCCACTCTGGCCGCGGTCGCGAACGCCATCTTCAATGCCACCGGCGCTCGGGTGCGCACGCTTCCCATCACTCCAGATCGCATGCTGGCCGCACTCGCCGAAGCCCGGCGGAGGGCTTAACTCAGATGAATCGCTTCGAAGTCGCCAAGCCCGTCACCCTCGCCCAGGCGAAGGACCTTGTGCAGGAGAAACCCTGGAGCACCTACAAAGCGGGTGGGATCGACCTCATCGACCACCTGAAAGAGCGCCTCGAATCGCCGCCCCGCATTGTCGATCTGAAGGGGATTCCGGGTCTCGCCGACATCAAGGTCGAGTCGGACGGCGCGCTTCGCATCGGGGCTCTCGTCAAACTCGCCGACCTCGCCACCGACGAGCGAGTGAGGAAGACGCACACTGCGCTCGCGGTCGCGGTGGCCGAAGCCGCCTCGCCGCAGGTGCGCAATGTCGCCACGGTGGGGGGCAACCTGCTGCAGCGGCCACGCTGCTGGTACTACCGGCTCGAGGAGTATCAGTGCCTCAAGAAGGGGGGAGACGTCTGCTACGCAGTGGGCGGCGAAAACCGCTACCACGTGATTTTCGGCGGTGGCCCTTCCTACGCCGTGCACCCTTCCAACGCCGCGGTGGCGCTCGTGGCCCTCAATGCCAGCTTTGTCTTCGATGGGCCCAAAGGCCCGCGCACGGTGGCGGCCTCCGAGTTTTTCCAGTTGCCGGCCAAAAGCGCCCTGGTTGAGAACTCACGCGAACCCGCGGAGATCCTCACCGAGATCCGGGTGCCGGCTGCGCAGGGCCGCTCGATTTATGACGAGGTCCGCGAGCGACAAGCTTTCGATTGGCCGCTGGTTTCCGTGGCCGCATCCGTGCGTCTCGAGGGCGGCGTCGTGAAAGATGCCCGGGTGGTCCTGGGCGCGGTGGCCCCCATTCCCTGGCGTGCCAACCGCGCCGAAGCGGCGCTCATGGGGAAATCCCTCACCGAGGCGGCCCTGCAAGACGCGGCTCGCGCGGCCATTGTGGGGGCGGCCCCGCTCTCGGACAATGGCTACAAGGTTGGCCTCGTCCAGACCCTCGTTCGCAGAACCCTGGCCCAGCTCGCGTGAGCACGGAGAAGTCCATGACCCACACCCCCACGATCCCCTCGGCCCCGGACTCCGAACCGACCGTGATTCCGTGCAGCCGCATCCGGACCAAGATGTACTACGTACTCGGTCGCCAGGCCGTGGATCTCACGAAGTCTTCGCCGACCGCGCAATACTGGTGCTCGCGCACCGCCACGGTTATAGGACCAGACGACGTCTGCTGCTCGCCCGAACTCTGCGCCCCCAATCGCGCCTGCTACGAGTCGGAACTGTAGGGGTCGCGCCCCTCGGGTCGGTACGGCAGGCCAGCGCAACCCTGTCGGTCAGCCGGCGCCGAAGACCGCCTCGATGTCGCGGGCTTCAGGCAAGACTCGGACGAGGTTGATGCCACCGTCGATCGGTTCATAGAAAATTACGTATCGCCCGAACGGAAGGCTGCGCACCCGCGCCCAAGCTCACCGCGGGCGCGGCCCATTCGAGGACTGCGACGCGGGCAGCCCCAGTCCTGGTCCAGACGATCAACCCAACTGTCGGCAGCCGCTAAACTCTCGTCGGCGATGTCTTCCCAGATTTCGATGATGTCGGCCGCGGCGAGCCCCTGCAGCGTCACGAGCGCCATCTAGAACTAGCTAGCTAGCTAGCGTCGGTTAGGCTGCGCGAATGTCGAGCGACCCAGCTCTCACCAACCGCCGCCAGCGTCGATTGACGGTCGTCGCCATCGCCTTACTGGGCACCGTGTTCGTGCTGAGCCGGGGTGGCGTCCGGGCCGCATGGGAAGAGATCGCGGCCTTCATCAGCCTCACCGGCGCGCCAGAGCCGGCATCGGCGAATCTCCTCTCCGAACACGAGATCGAGGCCCTCGATGGCATGCCGCCGCAGAACCAGGCGGAGCTCCTCCTCGAGCGAGCCATCAACCACTCTCGCGGGGCCAACGATGAGATCGCGGCGCGGGTGGGCGGATGGAGCGGCCGGATCGAGCTCAACGAGAGGCTCGATTCCCTGTTCAGAACGGCCATCAACTCCGACGACTTGCGGGTGCGCGCCGCGGCCATCGAGATCAACCTGGTGGGTCGTCACCGCGAGAAGAGCACCGCCACCATGGACGGCCTGGAACCCCTGGCGCGCGACGGCGAGCAGGGACCGAGGGCCAACGCCCTTTGGGACATAGCACTTCTCGGGAATCGCGGAGTCGATCCAGGGCGCGCCGCCTTGATCCTTCTGGCTTCACTCCATGACGACAACGTCAACGTTCGCTATTGGGCGGTGGAGGGTCTCGCCCATCTGGGCACGGACGTAACCATTGAACCACTGCTTCAGACCTTTCACGACGACCCCTCGCCGATGATTCGTGAACGGGCTGCTTGCAGCCTCTCGCAGTCCGGCATGCTGAGCGAGAAGCAGCGCCGCACCGCGGTCCCGCGCCTGCTCGATTTCGCGGCGGACGAGACCCTCGACGCCGAGACTCGCAAGTGGGTGTTCCAGGCCTTGCGCGACATCACGGGTCAAAGCCTGGGCCAAGACACAGGGGCCTGGAGGGACTGGTACAACTCGGGGGATGTCCGTTGGGCGCCGGTCACGCGCGATAGCGAATCGAGTCGCTGAACGCTGACGAGGTGCAGTCCGCCTAATATCCGATCCAGCGCCGAGTCGAACCCTGAGACCGGCTTCGCGCTCCGGCGGTGGTCTAATCCGCGGCGGCGGGCTTCGCCTTGGGGTCCACAACGACCACGGGCAGGACGATCGAGAACTTGGTTCCCTTGCCCTCTTCGCTCTCCACCGTAATGTCGCCGCCCATCATCTGACAGAAGTTCCGGCTGATCGCGAGCCCGAGGCCGGTCCCACCGAACTTCCTTGTGGTTGACGCGTCGGCCTGGGTGAAGGCCTGGAACATCCGGCCGAGCTGCTCTTTGTTCATTCCGATGCCGGTGTCGGAGACCTCGAACCGGAAAACTTCGGCGCCTTCGTGCCAGATCCGGTAGACGTCGAGAGTGATGGTGCCGCGTTCGGTGAACTTCGAAGCGTTCGAAAGGAGGTTGAAGAGCGACTGCCGCACCTTCGTCACGTCCGCGTGGATCGATCCGAGGTTCGGACCCAGGTTCAGGGACAGCCGGTTGGCCTTCTTGTCCACAAGCGGCGCCACCACCGCGACCACGTCGTCGATGAGCGGCTTCACCTCAACCGTCTCGATATAGAGATCCATCTTGCCCGCTTCGATCTTGGACAGATCAAGAACGTCGTTGATGAGAGCGAGCAGGTGTTTCGCCGACGAGTGGACCTTCTTCAAGTCCGGCACGTATTCGTCGTGGCCGTTGTCTTCCGCCTCTTCCTGCATCATTTCCGTGTAGCCGATGATGGCGTTCAAGGGTGTACGCAGCTCGTGGCTCATGGTGGCGAGGAACTGGCTCTTGGTGGCGTTGGCCGCCTCGGCCGAGACCTTCGCCTCCTTGAGTTCTTTCTCCTGCCGCTTCCGCAAGGTGATGTCCTGGGCCACCGCGATCATTCCCGAAGCTTGTCCTTCGGCGTTTTTGAGGATGCCGGTGGAGAACGACATTGGTATCTCCCGGCCGTCCTTGGCCCGATAGACGGTTTCGAAAGTCGCCTGCACGGACTGGGTCCTGAGGGCCTCGTCGGGCACGCTGCCGCTGATGGTCGAGAACGGCTGATCGACGAGCTCCGCCTCCGTGTAGCCGAGGAGACGGAGAAGGGCCCGATTGACGGTCCGGATCCTTTCCGTCCGGTCGACCACCACGAGGGTGTCTTTCATGTTCCGGATGATGTCGTCGACGTAGGTCTTCGACACCGTGGTGGAATCGAGGCTCGAGGCCATGGCTTTGAAAGCCTCGGCCAGCTGAGCCACCTCGTCGTTGCCTTCGGGCTGGATGTTGCGCCCGGCCGCGAAGTTCCCTTGAGCTACCTCGCGCGTGGTCGCGGAGAGGGAGAGGATCGGCGCTACGATTCCTCGGGACAGCGAAAGCAGGAAAACAATAACGCCGACCAGCGACAAGGCGGCCACCGCCCCCGACTGGGCGGCCCGGCTTTGAAGAAGGGCGACGGTTGTTTCGAGCGTGGTGACGAAGGCCGATCGCCGCGCCTTGGTCAGCCGGTCGAGTCCTTCATCGAGAGAGCCCCGAAGGTCCGCGACCCGGCCCGACAGTTTGCCGATCCGCTCCGAAGCGAGCCCGGCCAAGCCGCCCTGCTGCTGCTCACTGCTGATGGCGAGACTGGCAAGCTCAATCGCCAGAGGCTGATACTCGATAAAGGACGTTCGAAGCTTTCGAACCTCCTCCTTGCGCTCTTCCAGGGAAATGGCCTCGACGGCATCGAGGTTTTCGACCAGGCGGCGTCCGGACCGTCGCACGCTCTCGAGAAGATCGCTTTCGCCCGTATCGATCGCCTCTTCGATCTTCGCCGTGAAGTCCTTGAACGAATCCTGGGCGGCCGAGAGCTGTTCGTACTCCGGGAAGGCGCGGTCCTTGAGCTCGTTCATCTCGATAGCGACGCGTCGGCCGGCGTCCATGAACATTGCGACGAGCATGCCGGTGGCGGCGATGAACCCGACCAGCAGCATTCCGAACTTGAGCGTCAGTGAGAAACGGGACATGGCCGATTGGGTGGTTGGAGCGGCTTAGGGCTCGCGGCCTAATTGGAGATCTCGAGAACCTTGACCCGATCGTCGACGCCGCTCGCTTCGACGACCGCGATGCCTCCTGGTGTGCGAGCTACGAAGTCCATCAACTGGCTCGACGACCGGAATACCTTGGGCACCGTTCCTCCACCCGAGAAGAGAAGCCGCTTCCAGTAGGACCGAAACTGAGCGACGCTCTTCTTCAGGGTTCCGGAAAGGAAGAGCTCTCCCGCCGGGCTCTCCTCTTCAGGCATCGCCGGAACGATGCGTGTTCCCGAGTCCCACAACGTCTTCTTGCCGAGGAAGATCCGGTTCAGGTCGTCGCTGGTGAGTGTTGTGAGCTTGTTCTCCTTGCTCACCACCACCCGAAGCGAACGATCGACGCCCTGGGCGAGCGACGACACCGAGGACCCCCAGATCAATAGGAGTCCCAAAAAGGCCATGAGTCGAAGTTTCTTCAGGCCCATGTCTTTAGAACCCCAGAACCAGGGCCGCCTTGAGCTCGTGGTACCCGCGCCCCTTGTACTGTGCGAGGCTCGACCTGGTGCCGCCCTTGAAAGCATTGTTCTCCACCTTCAACTGGAAGTTCTTGGAGATCTCCACGTTGACGCCGAGGATGAAGTCACGTCCTCCTGTCTCTGAAAGATCTCGGTTCGGATTGATCTTGTCGAGGCGCAGGTAGGGGGTCCAACCCTTCTTGAGGTGGATCGAAGGCTGGATGTACCAGCCGAGCTGACGCTGCGAACCGCCGGCGGCGAGGCCGAGGGACCCGAAGGCCACTTCCGCGAGCACCCGAATACGCGCCAGATCCAACTCCACTTCGAACCCATGGCTCTGCAGCGTCGTGAAACTCGGCGAACTGAGTCGATCGCGATAAAACGAGTAGCCCAGTCGCAGGTTCTCGGTCGCATTCACGCGCACGCGCGCGGTCAGCGACTTCGAGGTGTTCTCGTCCTCTTCGAAGGGGTTCGCCTCCTCCTGTTCGCCGTTCGCCACGAGGACGTCGTAACTCACATCCTTGCCGCCCACGACGCCGTCCCCATGGGCGGCGATGCCGGCCCCCCAGCGAGGATAGAAGAGGAAGCCTCCCTCGACGATGCGGTCGTTCTTGTTGAGGCTCGCCGCCTCCTTGACGGTGAGAAACGCGGGCTTCGCGGTGTGAATCTCGTTGAAGACTCCGAAGGGAGTGAACATTTTCCCGAAACGAAGCTTCAGCTTGTCGGAGACGGCGTATTCGACAAAGCCGTATTCGACGGCCTGGTTGCCCCGGCCGTCTTCAGTGGCCGTGCCATGTTCCCAGGACAGGTCCAGCGCGGCCCGCACTCGCTCGGAGACCGTGATGTTGAAAACGAGGTCGAACTGGTCGGCGTCGAAGGAACCCTTTTTGTCCCCGTCTCCGTCTTTGCTCAACTGCTTGGAGAACTCGAAGTTGGTGTAGCCGTTGATGACAATGCGATCCGCCATCTCCTGAGCCCCCGCGGAGGGCAAAAACGCCAGGGCCAGCGCAGTGAATACGGCCAGTCGCTTCATCGCCCCTCCAGACCGCACCGTCTCGCGGGATTCATCTGTGCGCACATTAAAGGTCCCTCCAGTCGAACATCGCGGTCAGAGTGTAATCGCATCCCCCTGTCCATTCATCCTGGAGGGGAGCCTGGAAATTCCCGTAACGGCGTAACATCCCCCCTTAGGCTCGCCCGCTGGAGGCGACGCATTCGAGGAGAGAACATGCGAAGAGTGACACTTTCGAAGGGCGATTTCCTTTGGGAAGCCGGAGACGTGGCCCGCAATATCGCTGTCGTCGAGGTCGGCAAGCTGGGAGTGCGCTCGGCCCGCGGTATCGTCGGCATCGTGGCGCCCAAGATGGTTCTGGGCGAAAGCGCCCTGCTCACCGTGGGAGGGCAGACCCAGCTCCGATCGGCCTCGATCGAAGCCCTCGAAGACACTACCGTCGTCGAATACTCCGCCGCCCTCTTTCAGCAGACCTTCGAATCCGGCCGATATGACGTCGGTCACTTGATCCTGCTTTCCCTCATCGGCCAAGTGTGCCGGAATAATCTGCTTACCATGGCCGCCCAGGGCGACCAGCTGGTGGTTGCCGCCCTCCTTCGCGGCCAGGTTCAGTCGATGGGAGAAACCGCCACTCAGTGCCGCCAGATCAAGAGCTGGGAGCACTTCAAGTCGACTTTCAACTACTTGATCCATCTTCGCAACAACTCGGATCGGATGCGGGACGAGCTCGTGACCACCCAGCTCGAAGAAACGGCGGCGCTCGCCAAGGCTTCCGAGATGATGAAGAGCCTGGTTCAGGGCAAGGACATCGTGCCGCACATCGAAGCCCTGATCGCCGCGGATCGGGCCAAGGCCGAGTGGTTTATCCGCTGAGGTCTGCGGGATCACCGCTCTCCTGAGAGATTCGCAGAAACCAAAACGGCCAAACCCGACGAAATTCCGAGGATCGATTCATGCTGAACTGGATACAGGGGGGGCAGAGCCTCCAGCAACTCATCGCGAGCAAGCAGTGGGGGAAGGCCATTGTTCAGCTCCGCAACGACGTCAAGAACGCGCCCAAGGACACGCGCACGCGGATCCAGCTCGCCGACGTCCTGGTCGAGGCGGGCCGCGGCGAAGACGCGGTGCCTGTCTTGCTCAAGCTCGCCCAGGACTTCGGCGTCGAGGGGTCGGCTGGCCGCGCCATCGCGGTGCTCAAGAAGATCGAGCGCATCCAGCCAGGCCGCCAGGACGTCCAGAAAGCCTTGGCCGCCCTCATCAAGAAGACCACCAAGCCGCCGGAGCCATCCGTCAGTTCGGGCATCGACGACATCGTCCGGGGCCTGTCTCTTATACACATCTCCGAGCCCACGAGACTAAGGCGAATCTCGTATGCCGTC
>ENA-ORBV01013373-ORBV01013373.1-microbial-mat-metagenome-genome-assembly--contig:-NODE-13373-length-12494-cov-4.131513_pt1 | contig 12494 bp, 10 predicted proteins | sample MGYA00237777_ERZ505514 | MGnify/ENA primary metagenome ERZ505514 (study PRJEB26160, sample SAMN06269048) | microbial mat metagenome | isolation source: Oligotrophic lake microbial mat | place... | reverse complement strand
CACTGTTACATCTGCAAACAAAAATTCACGGCGGTCCATCACTTTTACGATCAGATGTGCGTGCCGTGCGGTGATTTCAATTTCGCCAAACGCACTGAGCTCGCCGATCTCACGGGCCGCACGGCGCTGCTCACGGGCGGACGCGTCAAGATCGGCTACCAGGCCGGCCTCAAACTGCTGCGCTGTGGGGCCCGTTTGCTCGTGACCACGCGCTTCCCGCGCGACTCCGCCCTGCGATTCGAAGCCGAGCCGGACTTCGCCGAGTGGCGCGACCGACTCGAGATCTTCGGACTCGACCTGCGGCACACGCCGAGCGTCGAAGCGTTTTGTCACACGCTGCGGCACACGGAATCCCGGCTCGACTACATCATCAACAACGCCTGCCAAACGGTCCGACGTCCGCCCGCATTCTACGCGCATATGATGGAACGTGAGGCGGCGTCACTCAGTTCACTTTCACCGTCCGCCCGCCGCCTGCTTGGCACGTACGAAGCGTGGCGCGGCGCGCGATTGCTGGGGGCAAACGTAGCCGCGAACGGCGCGGCAACACGCCGAGACCTCACGGCCGAGCACGTGGGCCTGACACAGGCGGCTGCACTGTCGCAACTGCAATTGCTTCCCGACGACGAGCTCGTCAACCACACTCTCTTCCCCAGCGGGCAGCTCGATCAGGACTCGCAACAGGTGGATCTGCGCGACCGCAACTCGTGGCGGCTGCTACTGCACGAAGTCGCCAGCGTGGACTGCTCGAAGTGCAGCTGGTCAACGCCATCGCGCCGTTCATCCTCAACGCGCGCCTGAAGGCGCTGATGCTGGTCACGCCGGAGCACGACAAGCACATCGTGAACGTGTCGGCGATGGAGGGTCAGTTCTATCGCAACAGCAAGACCACGCGCCATCCGCACACCAACATGGCCAAGGCGGCGCTCAACATGATGACGCGCACCTCGGCCACCGACTATGCGCAGGACGGCATCCACATGAACAGCGTGGACACCGGCTGGGTGACCGATGAGGATCCGGCAGAGATTGCCGCACGCAAGACGGCGGAGCATCGCTTCCATCCGCCGCTCGACATCGTGGACGGCGCGGCCTGCATTACCGATCCGATCATCAACGGCCGGCGTACGGGACACCAGGTCTGGGGACAGTTTCTCAAGGATTATCGACCCACCGACTGGTAGCCGGATCGGGGCGGATGCTTAGGCACGAGGCGTGACAGGCGCGTCAGCTGTGGCGTGGGCACCGCAGTGCCAGCCATGAAACGGAGCGGGCGCAAAGCGCCGCAAGTGCCCTGTGTGCAGGCATTTGCGCCACGGGCGCCCGGCCCTACATTCCTCGCGGTTCACCATTTGGTGACTTCCGTCCGATACTTTCAGTGATCCAGTGCGTCGCACACACGCGACGCTCAGAACCTGTCCGGTCTCCATCGCACCGCGCGATGCCCGATCGCCCCTGTCCCGTCCTGCCGTGTCCCGACCCGCCTCGCGTTTCCCGTCGCTGCCCATGCCACGCGGGCAGAAGAAGGAGGAGATCCTACGCTCGGAGCTGCCGCCGGCACTGCCGCTCATGGCGCTGCGCTCCACGATCGTCTTTCCGCTCGGCACCATCGCCGTGCAGATGGGGGCTCCGGAGAACCTGGCGCTGCTGCGTGCACACGAGGAGTCAGGATTGATCGTCGCGTTGGTCGTCGCCGCCACCGAGCAGGAAGATCCGATCGATCCGCATGACTTCATCGGCCGGGTCGCGGTGGCCGCTCGCGTGCACGAGCGCATCAATCTGCCCGGCGACACCGTCCAGATCACACTGCAGGGGCTGCGCCGCATCACGCTCGACAGCATCGAGCAAACGCAACCGTTCGCGATCGCCGGCGTGCAGGGCGCGCGCGAAACGCCGGCTGATCCGGCGGAGCTCGACGAACTCGTGGCGCGCACCGTGTCGGCCGCGGAGACGCTCGCCGAGTTGATCGAGCGTATTCCCGCCGAAGTGCCGCAAATCCTGAAGATGAACGTGTCCGATCCGGGGCGCTTTGCCGACCTCGCGGCCACGAACATGAACCTGCGCATCGCCGACAAGGACGAGGTACTGCAGCGCCTTGATATCGGTCAGCGCATTCGCTTCATCCTCTCACGTCTCGAACGCGAAGTTGCACGCGCGCGCGTGATGGAAGACGTGAAAAAACAAACCGAAGTCAAGATCGAACAGCATCAACGCGAGTTCTACCTTCGCCAGCAGTTGCGCGCGATTCAGTCAGAACTCGGTGAAGCGGATCCCAACGAGAAAGAATCGGTCGATCTGTTGCGTCGCATCGAAGAGGCCAGGCTGCCGGAGAAGGTCGCACAGGAGGCGCGCCGCGAGACGGAGCGCCTGCGTCAGCTCTCGCCCGCGAGCAGTGAGTATCAGGTGCTCCGCACCTATCTCGATACGTTGCTGGCGCTCCCGTGGCACACTCGCTCGGCGAACGACGCCGACATCGCGCTGGAGAAGGTGGAAGAAGCGCTGGAAGACCGGCACTACGGACTCGACGAAGCCAAAGAACGCATTACCGAGTACCTCGCCGTGCGCAAGCTGCGCGGTGGTGACCCGAACGGCCCGATTCTCTGCTTCGTGGGACCGCCGGGCACCGGCAAGACTTCACTGGGCGAGGCCATCGCCAATAGCATCGGCCGCGCGTTCTATCGCATCTCCGTCGGCGGCGTGCGTGATGAAGCCGAGATTCGTGGACATCGCCGCACGTATGTGGGCGCCATGCCCGGCATGTTGTTGCAAGCGCTGCGTCGTGTGCAGGTGCGCGATCCGGTGATCATGATCGATGAGATCGACAAGATGGGCAACGGCGGGGCAAGCGGTGATCCAACGGCGGCCATGCTGGAAGTCCTCGACCCGGCGCAGAACGATACGTTCGTCGATCACTACCTCAATCTGCCGTTCGATTTGTCGTCGGTGCTCTTCATTTGCACCGCGAACAATCTGTACGATATTCCGCCGGCGCTGCGCGATCGTCTGGAAGTGATCCGTATTGCCGGTTACACGATTGAAGAAAAGGTCGAAATTGCCGAACGCTATCTCATGCCTCGTTTGCTTGCGGATCATGGGCTCGACCCCATTGACCTGACGATTCCCAACGCTGTGCTCGGACACATTACCGCGCGCTATTCGCGAGAGTCCGGGCTTCGCACGTTCGAGCGTTCCATCGCGTCGATCATGCGCAAGCGCGCCCGCGCCAAAGCCGACGGCGATGCCAGCACCTGGGTGATTGACATCGCGCGTGTCGAACACATTCTTGGCGCGCCGCGCTACAGCATGGAAGAGGCCGAGAAGGAGCCGGAAATCGGCGCCGTGACCGGTCTCGCGTGGACCAGCACGGGTGGCGAACTCATGACCATCGAAGCGCTGCGCATGCCCGGGAGCGGCAAGCTCACGGTCACCGGACAGCTCGGCGGGGTCATGCGCGAGTCGGTGGACGCGGCATACTCCTTCGTGCGTTCGCGCGCGGCCACGCTGGGCATTGCCGAAACTGAGTTCAAGGAATCCGACTTGCATCTGCACTTCCCGGCCGGCGCGATTCCCAAAGACGGACCGTCCGCTGGCATCGCCGTGACGCTTGCCCTGGCGAGCGTACTTTCGCGTCGGCCGGTGAGACGGGACGTGGCACTCACCGGTGAGGTGACGCTGCGCGGCCGCGTGCTCGAGATCGGCGGTGTAAAGGAGAAAGTGCTCGCCGCCTATCGCGCCGGACTGCGCGAAGTGATTCTGCCCAAGAGCAACGAGAAGGATCTGCGCGACGTCCCCGAAGAAGTGCGCAACGGTATGGCGTTTACCTTCGCCGCCACGATGGACGAGGTGTTTCATCTGGCGCTGCTCGTGAACGCGACCGGTACGCCGGCCGATCGTACGGACGACACCCTGTCGCTCCCGCTCGATGATGCGCCGCAGCCCGCCCAATCCCCGCGGGGCCGTGCGTCAGAACGCCGCCGCGAGCGCGTGCAGCAGTAGTCCGACGAGGCCACCCACCACGGTGCCGTTGATGCGGATGAACTGCAGATCACGTCCGATCTGCAGTTCGATCTTGCGCGAGGTTGCATCCGCGTCCCACTGGGCCACGGTCGCGGAGATGAGCTGCGCCACCTCGCCCCGCGCCTGCTCCACCGCGTACGTCACCAGCTCCACCACCCAGAGATCCACCTTCGCACTCAAGGCGGGATCGGCGAGCACCGTACGCCCAAGGCCGCTCACCCAGCGTTCGATCGCATCCGGCTCACTCTGCTCGTCCTGCGCGAGTCGCTCGGCGTACCGCGTGATGCGTTCTTTCACATCCGTCCAGACGTCGCGCGAGAAGTCCGACACCGACGGGTGTTCCAGCAACTCGAGCTTGAGTTGTTCGGCGCGCGCAATCACCTCCGGAGACGAGCGCAGCGACTCCACAAACCGCTGCACCGCCTCGTCATAGCGCACGCGCAGCGGATGGTCGGGATCGGCCGCGACCGCCGCCAGCGTGTTCTCTACACCGGTGACGATGCGATCGTGAAGTCTGTTCTCCACCATGCCGGGCACCCACCACGGGCTCTCGGCCTTGATGCGATCACGAATGACCGCTTCGTTCTCCGCCACGAAACGCGCGGCCAGGCGAAGTGCGTCGTCGAGCAGTCCCTGATGACGCCCACCCACCGTGAGCAGTTCAAATCCGCGCGCCAGAAGCGGCGCGACCTGCATCGTGCGCAATCGGGACACCACGGCGCGATCGGCCACGGCCTGCACGTCATCGTCCCTGAGCACGTTTACGGCGCCGGACAAGCCAGTGGCCACATGCCGCGCGAGCCGCCGCGAATTTTCTGGTTCGGCCAGCCAGCGTGCCGCACGTTCGCCAAGCTTCATCGCGGCAATCTTCTGCGTTACCACGTCGCGTTGCAGAAAATTTCGCTGCACGAAATTGCCAAGCGCCGTACCGATGCGATCCTTGCGGGACGCTACAATTGCCGTGTGCGGAATCGGAATGCCCAGCGGATGACGGAAAAGCGCCGTGACGGCGAACCAGTCGGCAATACCGCCCACCATCGCAGCTTCGGCAAACGCACGAACCCACGAGAGCCACGGGAACTGCGACTCGTACCAGCGAGCAACACCGAAGAGGATCGCGACCCCCACGAGCATCCCGGTGGCCATCCGCTTCATCGCGTTCAGCCGCTGTCGCTTGAGCTCATCGTCGGCGGTGATGCGGAGCGCCGGCGGCAGCGACTCGTCAACCGGCCCCATAGGCTGACTCAGCGAGCCAGCGTAATGCGCGACACGTCAATCAATCCATCCGCCTGTCCCGCCGGCGCGTCGGTAATGATCACCAGCGGACGTCCATCGCGCTGGAGGACTTCGAGTCGCACGCTGCGCTCCGCACGCCGACCCCGCGCGCTATCGGCGGGTACGGTAAACCGGCGCAAGGTCGCATCGTCCGCGTCGCGCGTATACACGCCGACGTAGCGCTTCTTGAGCCACTGCGAAAACGCATCGACGAACTCCGCGGCATCGACCGTGTTATCCCAAACGCTGGCCCAGACGAGTGCATCGCCCTGCGGCAGGTCGATCAGCGCATAGCGATCGCCAGCGACGCCCTGCGCCGCACGTGCAGATTGCGTCTCATTGGGTACGTACTGAAACAGAATCAGCCGGGTTTCAAGCTCACCGAAGACGTTCGAGAACTTGACCGAGCCGCGCGGTGGCTCGGGAAGCGTCACGCGCGTGGGCGCCATGCGATCCGCCGCCGCGATCGGCGTGTCGCCGGTCCCGAAGTACGCCGCATCGCTGAGCAACTGCCGAGTCGACACGGGCATGTCCTGAAGCACATCGTCGCCCGGTCGGCGGTTCATGAACCGAAACACGAAGTCGGCGCCGCCGGTGTACGGAAACAACAACGACTCGCGCAGGATCATCGGCGCGCTTGCAAAAATCGGCATGCCGTCCTGTGCGTCCCGCATCGCCAGGCGCGCCCGATCCCAGCCGCCCAGACGAAGCCCCGTCTCGCCCAGGGACGCACGCAGCTGCGCGTACACCGCCTGTCCTTCAAGAATCGCCTGCGCTGTGACCTGACGGTCCGCGTCGTCGGTGCGATTTTGAATGGAGTCGATGTTGACGTATTGATCCTGCAGCGCGTGCACGAGTTCGTGCGTGATCGTGACCTCGACGAGATCGGACCGCACGTCGTCCACCACATAGAGCACCTTCGTGGCCGGATCGTAGTAGCCGACGATCTGCTCCTCCAACAACCGGCGCAGCAACTCACCCACGTTCACCGAATCGGGAATCAAGCCAAGGCGTTTGTACACGCCTTCCTGTCCCGCGAGCAATGTCTCGGCGCGGGCGCTCGTGAGTTGCTTGAGCAGGAACTCACGCACCTCGGCCTTTGAGCGCGTCTCCAGCACCGGAGTGGTCTTGAAGCTCAGCCCGGTCGCCTGCTCGACCTTGGGAATCGCGCGTCCGAGTGTCCTGGCGTACGGACCGTCACCAACAGATGGCGCGGAGTCGCACGCGGACAGCAGGAACAGCGCTACGCAGCCGCCACACAGCGAGCGTCGCAAAAAAATGCGTGTCATCACGAAATGGTTCACAGGCCAAGGGCGCGCTCAAGATACCAGGCAATGAGCGGATCTCCCCAAAGCAAGGCAAGGAGCGCGGCAGGCGCAAGGAACACGCCGAAGGGCACGTCGGGAAAGGCGAACTCTTCCCCATTGCGCCGCGTACGCAACCACACAATCGGTCCCACGATCACGAGGAACAACACCGCGCCGAGCGCGGCACCCGCGACAATCGTCAGCAGCGATCGCGGTGCCCCGAGGCATGCGCCCACAAAGGCCATCAGCGTTTCGTCGCCGAACCCCATGGCTTCCTTTTTGAGCACCACCTCGCCCAGCCAACCAATGATGCGGATCGCACCCGCACCCACGCAGGCCCCGATGATCGCATCCCACGGGCCTACGAAGTGCGAGGCGCCATCGAGGTATAGTGCGGCGAAGACTGACGTGACCAGCGCAAAGCTGAGCCCCGTGATGGTGAAGCCATCGGGAATCAGATAGTGCTGCGCGTCGGTCAGCGCGATGCCGAGCAGGATCGTACCCACAACGGCCATGCGCAACGCCTCGAACGTGAAGCCAAAGGCGAACGCGCTGGCGAACCAACCAAGCCCGACCACCAGTTCGATGAGTGGATACTGCGGCGAGATGCTGGCCTTGCACCCGGCGCATTTGCCACCGAGCCGCACCCAGCCCAGCACCGGAATGTTCTCATGCCACCGAATCTGTCGTTCACAGAACGGGCAGCGCGATGGCGGCGAGACCACGCTCAGCTCGGCGGGCCACCGCGCCACGCACACGTTGAGGAAGGAGCCGAAGCATGCGCCCACGACGAGGGTCGCGAGATAGAACGGCCAGAACAGTTCCAGCGGGTACAGAGCAAGCATCACATGCCAAGGTCAGGGAGCGCCGGTCTCGAGCATATACAGCAGAATGCCCGCAGCCACGGCAACGTTGAGCGATTCAGAACCAGCCGTCATGGGAATGGCGACGGAACGGGCCGCGGCTGCCGCGACACGCGGCGAGACACCGGCTCCTTCATTTGCCAACACCAGTGCCACGTTTGCGGGGCGTGTCCTGACGGCTACCTGCAGTGGCTCTCCGTGCGTATCGGCCACCCAGAGGGGAATGTTGCGGCGGTCGAGCCAGCCGACCGTCTCCTCCCACGTGAGCGAGATCACACAGTGCGTGAAGAGCGCACCCATCGCGCTACGGACGACTTTGGCGTTCCATAGGTCAACCGTGCCCGGAAGGGCAATCGTCACAGACGCGCCAAGCGCCGCCGCCGATCGTATGATCGTGCCGACGTTTCCCGGATCCTGTACCGCATCAAGCACCAGCACGGTGCCGGCCGCTGGCAAACCTTCCGGCGCGGTTCGGGGTATTGTCGCCAACGCCAGCACTCCTTGCGGAGCATCGGTGTCGGCAGCACTGGCGAACTCCGTCTCGTTCACAAACTCCACCGGAATACGGCGCCCTTCACAACGTTGGACCAGCCGGGCCGTACGCGCGTCGTCCCGCGACTCTCGGGCCACGAGCGCGCCGCGAACTGTGAGGGTACTGTCAAGCAGCGCCTCGACGGTTCGCACCCCTTCCGCCACAAACAGCCGCTGGCGCTCCCTGGCTTTGCGGCGCTTGAGGTCACGGGCGAGTGAGAGCAGCTTCACCGAAACTCCAAAATTGGGTAAGACGGTCAGTTCAGCGAATGCACAGCAGGATCACCAGTCACCGCGCCGCGAGCGGCGAAGGTAGAGGGATATGCGCATGATCGAGTCGAGACACAACCGTCAGCGGCATTCGGAAATATCCACCACGTCACGCCGGACGCGGGGGCTCCGGCTGCCGCTCGCCCTGGCCATTGTAGCGGCCGGTGTTGCCGGGTGCATCGCGTCGACGCAGGAAGAGGTCGCGATGGGCGCGCAGTACGCCGATCAGATCAACCGCGAGTTGCCTCTCGTCACCGATCCGGAAATCACCCGCTACATCACGGTGCTCGGTGATTCCATCGCGCGCGTGGCCGACCAGCGCAATCTCGACTGGCACTTCTACGTGGTGAACCAGGCCGAGGTCAACGCGTTCGCGGTACCGGGCGGCTACATCTACGTGAATCGAGGGCTGATCGAACGGGCCGCCACGCTCTCCGAACTTGCCGGCGTGCTCGGTCACGAGATCGGCCACGTGACTGAGCGGCATAGCATGGAGCAGATGGCCAAAGCGCAGCAGGCCAATCTGGGGGTTGGTATCGCGTGTATTCTGGCGCCGCAGGTGTGCAACAGCGGACTCGGATCGACCGCGATTCAGCTGGGCGCTGGCGGGGCGTTCGCCAAGTTCTCGCGCGACGACGAGCGCGACGCCGACCGGGCGGGCATCGACTTTGTGGTGCGCGCCGGCATTGATCCGCGCGGCATCCCGGCCATGTTCCGCACGCTGCTCGCCGAACGCCAGACCAAGCCCGGTGCGCTCGATGGCATGTTCTCCACGCATCCGCTCGCGGAAGATCGGGTGGAAGATTCGGAACGCATCATCGCGCAGATCGACCCGGTGATTCTGCGGTCGCTCACCACCGACACCCGCGCCTTCCAGCAGTTCAAGGCGCGCCTCAAGTCGATGCCACCCGCGCCCGCCACGGGGAATCGGTGAGCGGTCCGGTACGCGTGCCGAACGTTCCTGTCGCCCTCACGATTGCCGGCTCAGACTCCGGCGGTGGCGCCGGCATTCAGGCGGATCTGAAGGTCTTCCAGCGCTATCAGGTCTTTGGCACATCCGTGATCACGGCGATTACGGCGCAGAACACGCAAGGCGTGAGCAGTTGGGAAGCGGTCTCGAGCAAAATGGTGCGCGCGCAACTTGAATGCGTGGCGGCCGACCTGCGGCCGGCGGCTGTCAAAAGCGGCATGCTTGCCAACCGCGAAATCGTCAAGACAGTTGCGGAAGGACTCATCGAGCATACGCTCGTTCCTTACGTGCTTGATCCGGTAATGGTGGCGACGTCGGGTGACTTGCTCGTGAATGCGGGCACGGTCGCAAGTATTCGCGAACGTCTCGTGCCTCTGGCCACGCTCGTCACACCCAATCTGGACGAAGCGCAGGTGCTGCTCGATCAGCCCGTCAAAGACATCAGCACCATGGAGCGCGCCGCGCGCGCGCTCGTGGAAGAGCATGGCGCGAAGGCGGCACTGGTGAAGGGCGGTCACCTGCCCGGACTGGAGATGGTGGACGTACTGTATGCCGACGGCGACATCCAGCACTTTCGCCATCCACGCGTGGACACGACCAGCTTGCACGGCACGGGCTGCACACTCAGCGCCGCAATCACCGCGCACCTGGCGCGCGGAAACTCGCTGCGTGATGCGGTGCGCGATTCGCTCGACTACGTGCACCGCGCAATTCTTTCCGCACCGGCGCTTGGCAGCGGGCATGGTCCGCTGAACCACTGGGCCTGACGGTTACAACGGTTTCTGCATCACCACCGCAGAGGCCGGACACGCGCCGCGCAGATCCGCCGATGCGTGCCGTGCCGCCGGTGCCGCGTCCCGCGTGATGCGCGGGAAGCCACAACGCTATAACCAGTCCTCGGCTGTGGTTGTGAGCAGCACCAACGCCCGCAACGCGCACACCGCCTCGAGATCCTCGGATGTGGCCGCACGCAATCGAGCCTGCTCCGCTGGAACAGAGGACATGCGTTCGCACTCCGAATGCGCGGGGGTGAGTGGAACGGAGGACATGCGATGACATTCCGGATGCGCGGGGGCGAATGAATGAAGGACTACGCGTCGCGCGGCTTGGTCGCGCGGACGAATCCGGCGATAAACCGTCCCGCCACCTCATCGAGCAAATCATCGTTCGGCAAGCCGGCGAGCGAGAGGAACGTTCGTGCATCGGCGGGCGCATATTCCCGCGTGGGCTCCACGCTGCCCTCCACGAAGCCGACCTCGTGCACCATGTCGAGAAACTCGCACTCGTCCATCGCGCCCGCGATGCAGCCGACCCACGCTTCCATACTGCCACGTATCGCGTCGGGAATCTCCCCGCGCGAAAGCACATCACTGACGGCCAGTCGGCCGCCGGGCTTGAGCACACGGAAGGCTTCCTGCAGCACACGGCGCTTGTCGGCGGACAGGTTGATGACACAGTTGGAGATGATCACATCCACCGACGCGTCCGGCAACGGAATCTGTTCGATGTGTCCCTTCAGGAACGTCACGTTGGTCAGGCCTGCCTCGGCCTGATTCCGACGCGCCAGGTCGAGCATCTCGTCCGTCATGTCGAGGCCGTAGGCCTGACCGGTTGGCCCCACCCGCCGCGCGGAGAGCAGCACGTCGATGCCACCGCCCGACCCCAGATCCAGCACGGTTTCGCCCTCGCGCAGCTCCGCGAGCGCGGTGGGATTGCCGCAGCCCAGCGAGGCCAGCACCGCGCCCGCCGGTACGACTGCCGTGTCGGCGCCGTCATACAGGTTGTCCGTAATCGGGTCGCCGCATCCTGACGCCTGCTCGCCCACCGGCGTCCCGCAGCATCCGGCACTCGTCGCGCCGAGGGAGGCGCCGAGCGACTGCAGATCGACCGGTCCGCAACAGGAGGCGCGTTGCCCTGAGGCGGCTCGAGTGGCGGCCGCTCCATAACGATCGCGTACAGTCTGCGTGAGGGAGTCGGCGCCGGGCACTGTCGAATCGGGTGTCATGTGCTCTCCTATCAAGATTTTTTGATACGTCAAACCGCAGGGGACCTCTTTTCCTTGCACCGCGCTACCACTGATCTGTCCAGTCGGTCGTTCGGTGGGTGGCTCACCCGTTCACCCGCAGCAACCGGAAGCATCAGCTTCGGAGGAGAGGTCGCGTATGAGCGAGCCTTTGACGGCGTCGGCGGGCGGAAACCACGTCAGGCCGCGTGGGCCCTGTGTCCCAAGCCTCTGCACGGCCGCCGAGAGGTCCGACAACACGCCTGAGGTGAGCTGATACCAGCTCCATCGCCCATCCTTGCGCTGCGCGATGAGACCAGCGTCCTTGAGCACGCGCAGATGGAACGAGAGTCGCGACTGGGCCGCACCGAGCGAGCTCTGGAGATCGCAGACGCAGCATTCGCCGGCCCGCAGCGAGTCGAGAATCGCCAGGCGCGTCGGATCGGAGAGTGCGTGAAATCGGCGGGCGAGCTCCATCCGCCCCGGTTCAGATGCGATAACGACAGGCAAGTTCATATATCAACATATCTAGGTTTGTTGATGCGTCAAGCCCGAGGATACCCTCCCCGGCACCCGACGACGGGCGCCCATGCATTGCCCTCGCTGTCACACCCCGGCGTGCAGCCGCGTGACAAATCCTCGCACCAACTTCTCAAACCGCCCGGCGGCCTCACGTCCCACCTGCAGCACCTCGTCGTGCGCCAACGGGACGGGACTCAGCCCGGCCGCCTTGTTCGTAATCAGCGACACGGCCAACGAGCGCATGCCGATCGCCCGCGCGACGATGACCTCAGGCACCGTCGACATCCCCACCGCATCGGCGCCGAACTTCTCGAGCATCCGCACCTCCGCCGGCGTTTCGTACGTGGGGCCGAGCAAACCCATGTAGACGCCATCCTTGAGATCCACGCCGTGCGCGTGCGCTACCTCGTGCATCAACTTCCGCAGGGGCGCGTCGTACGGCTCGGCCATATCGGGGAACCGCTCGTCGCCCTTCTGCTGCTGACCGAGCAGCGGATTGCGGAACATCATGTTGATGTGATCGGCCACGAGCATCAGGTCGCCAGGCGAGAACGTACGATTGATTCCGCCAGCCGCATTCGACGCGAGGTAGACTGGCGCACCGAGCGCGTGCAGCACGCGCACGGGGAAGCCAGCCACGCTTGGCGGGTGTCCCTCATACAGGTGCTGTCTCTTATACACATCTGACGCTGCCGACGAATAGAGAGGTGTAGATCTCGGTGGTCGCCGTATCATTA